>Ga0210057_1008553_pt1 | contig 12083 bp, 12 predicted proteins | sample CryGeyCG2114_010_2_FD_183968 | JGI IMG/M metagenome (GOLD analysis project Ga0210057, IMG submission 183968) | Groundwater microbial communities from aquifer - Crystal Geyser CG10_big_fil_rev_8/21/14_0.10 (SPAdes) (version 2) | ecosystem: Environmental > Aquatic > Deep subsurface > Groundwater ...
TCTCCTTTTTCTAATAATAGGGTTCTCAAACCTCGGCGAGCTGCATCTCTCATCACTCCTGCACCAGTAATGCCACCACCTATAATGACAACGTCGAAAGTTGTTTCACTCAAAAACTGCAAATCAATATTTCTTTTCAAGTTACAACCACCAATTTGCCAGGATTCATAATTTCTTTTGGATCTAAAGTTTTTTTGAGGGCAAAAACCATTTCTTTTTCCAAGGCATTAGTATGGACATGGCGAGCATGATCGACTCCAACTCCATGATGATGGCTGACCGAAGCTCCACATTGGTTTATTGCCGCCAGTGTCTTATCTTTTATGTTTTGCCATAAGTCTAATGGCGCCTCGCCTTCTTCTGCAATAATAGTGAAGTACATGCTTACCCCTGTGGCATACAGATGCGATAAGTGCATATAGAGAACGTGCTTAACCCGACTTATTTTTGCCGCTTCTTCAACTGCGCGAGTGACCGCCACGTACAAGTCATTAAAACGCGCCCAATTGGTAGAAGTTTCAAAGGTTTCAATAAATAGATTTTGATCCATCATTTCATCGCGCAAGTAGGGCAAGTCAAATCTTTCCTTCATCCATTTGTTACCTGCACTAGTGCCAAGAGAGAAATGCGGGAAAATTTTTAATAGCTGCTTCACTTCTTTTTTGACCGAATCAATATGTTCACGATCTCCCTCAATCCCGATCATGGCCAAAGAAAATTTAGTAGGATCAATTCCCCTTGATTGCATTAAGCGTTTCCCCACCCAGACCTTGGCTCCCTTCTTATGATTGGCACCGGCCATGGCCATAAATGCTTGTGTTTCCCATAAATCACTAACTCTCACCATTGCCAGGGACAATTCCTTTTGCCCGATCATGCGAACAGCATCAGCTGCAATTTCAAAAGATGGAAAAGCAACTGCGTAATAATATTTCTCCTTTGGGATTGGCCTAATTCTAACTTTAGCTTCTGTGATTATTCCAAAGATGCCTTCACTGCCCACAAGCATTTCCTTCAAGCTTGGCCCACCGGCCATCCTTGGAACTTCTAGGGTTGTTATCTCCCCTTTAGGCGTTACCATCTTAAGTGAAAAAACCATGTCTTCAATACCGCCATAGGCGAGAGAATTTTGACCGCTTGATCTGGCAGCAATCCATCCTCCAAGGGTAGAAAATTCAAAAGATTGAGGAAAATGTCCAAGCATACATTGATGTTGCCCCAAACTCTTCTCTAGATCCGGGCCCAAAACGCCACATTCAAAAGTTGCTAGCATGGAAGTTTTATCTACTGCAATTAATCGATCCATGCCAAGCATATTGAGTACGACTACGCCGTTATTTTTTCCACAAAGAGGCTCAAGTCCTCCAACCACACTAGAACCACCACCAAATGGGACAAGTGCCAAACTGTTTTGATGGCATAACTCAACAACTTTCTTCACTTCGTCAGTGGAGGTTGGAAATACGACCAAATCTGGAGCAAGCTCTATACTTCCTCCTTGAAGGGCCCGTCTCATTCTTAATAAATCTCGATAAGATTTTCCTCCGGCATGAGCAAGCCTGACAAAATTTGAATCATCTATTTTTCCGGCCAAGCTTTTTTCAAATTGCATGCGAACTTCACTAGAAATTTTAATTTGCGAAAGTTGCGCCTTATCGATTGAGAACTTGCATTCGCGCAAATCACCTTTGAGCAATCCTTTATCGCGCAAATATTCAACCACCCCTGGTTTTTCACTCAGGTGCATGCGCTTGCCAAGCTGGCCCCAGCCCCAAAGTTTTTCAAAGAATCTCTTGGATCCGGTCATCACTCCCCCATTAATTCAAATTTTTTTAAAGTTTAATTATAGCCTATAATTAAGCTAAGATGGATCGGAAGATATTCTTATTTAGGAAATGACCAAAAGCTTTCTGGGCACTGCGAAATCACAATCCTGATAATTTCTTCACAATCTGAAAGTAAACCTCATCTGCTTCTGCGCGATCAAACTCTCCGCCCTCATTTTTGGCCACACCAAAATGGCGCAAATCAATTTCAATCTCGGGAGTAACTTCAACGTTCTTCAAGCAATGTTGAGAGCACAGTAAAGAACAGCCATCAATGCTAATTACTTTTCGTCCAGATTGAGCAATTTTTACCAAGTGAGGAATTCGTCCTCCCACGCCAGCGACACAAGACATCTCAGCATGCCCTTCTTTTGCAAGTTTCAAAGCGATATAATTTGCTGCTTGGGCCGCCGAAGAACAGCCGGAGCAAGAGTAGACTAAAGGAAGTCTTTTTTTGTCAGACATATTTGCACCATGGTGACATTTTTTGATGTAGTTGTTGATTTTATACAAGCATTAAATAGATAATCTATGAGATTTATTAGTTAATAATGTTTGAGTTTCATGCAAAAGACGAAATTTATTGAGATTTGTCAGTCCATGAACCTGTGAGAATCATGTTCAGTCAACTCAGGCAGATTAATATAACTAATAGATATAAAATGTTGAAAAAAGATCAGGTAATTTACCAAGTAAGTTGATCTATAGTTTTATTAATAACTGATTCCCAAAACCAAACAAAAAGGATGAGAATTATGTCAAGTGTCAACGTCACCCAATGGGATGTGGAAAACGAAAGTTTTTGGAATTCCACGGGCAAAGCTATTGCCAATCGAAACCTTTGGATCTCTATTCCCAGTCTCTTGTGCGGATTCGCAGTGTGGATTTTTTGGTCCATTATTACTGTGCAAATGCTCAACACTGGCTTCCCCTTTGAAAAGGCCCAGCTCTTTTCTCTCGCCGCCATTGCCGGCCTAAGTGGAGCAACCCTTAGGATTCCTTCTACTTTTTTCATCCGACCTTGCGGTGGCAGAAACACTATTTTCTTCACCACTGCCCTTCTGCTCATTCCTGCGATTGGAGTAGGCATGGCGCTTCAGGATAAGTCGACACCGTTATGGATATTTCAAGCCTTGGCCCTTCTTTCGGGATTTGGCGGTGGCAACTTCGCCAGTTCGATGAGTAACATCTCATTCTTTTATCCTAAAAAAGTGCAAGGCTACGCCCTTGGCATGAACGCTGGACTTGGAAATTTTGGCGTAACCACTATGCAAATCTTAATTCCACTTGCTATGACAGTTGGCATGTTTGGCGGCCAACCGTTAGAGCTGCTTAGACCAAGTGGTAGTTTGGTTGGCAAAATTGATGCCGGTCAGATGACATATATCCACAATGCGGGCTATGTCTGGGTACCAATCCTAATCGTTCTTGTGGTACTCGGTTTTCTTTTCATGAATAATATTGCGACAGAGAAAGTCACTCCAAACCCAGGCTCTACCATAGGAGCGATATTAAAAATGAGCTGGTTACTGTTCATTGGCTTAATTACCGGTGGATTGGGTCTTTATCTTCTAATAGGCTTGGGTGTTTCGAAATGGCTTGTTCTTCCTCTCGTTATTTTATTCACCGTACTCGGGATGAAATATCTCTCTCCCTCTGAACTGAGATCCTCTCTCGATCGTCAGTACTCTATTTTTAAATCAAAACACAATTGGATCATGACAGTTATTTACACCATGACCTTCGGTTCGTTTATTGGTTTCTCGGCGGCATTTCCTTTGTCAATTACTGTGATTTTTGGCTTCAAGCACGTGATGGGAGCGACAGGTAGCTTTGATCACTCATTGCTCAATCCTAATGCCCCCAGCGCTCTTTCTTATGCTTGGCTAGGGCCTTTCATTGGCGCGCTCATACGTCCCATTGGAGGAAAGATTTCTGACAAGGTCGGCGGAGCTTTGGTGACTCAGATTGTTTCTGTCGTCATGATCATCTGCTCACTACTGGTCGGCTACTATATGTTCATGGCCTATAAGTCTCCAACCCCTGAAGAATTCTTTATGCCATTCTTCTTAATATTCTTAGTCCTTTTCTTGACCACAGGTATTGGCAATGGCTCAACTTTTAGAACCATTGCAGTTATCTTTGGTGAAGAGCAACGCGGACCTGTGCTTGGTTGGACTTCTGCCGTTGCGGCCTATGGAGCATTCCTTATTCCTCAATTGTTTGGTGAGCAAATCAAAGCCGCCACTCCTGAGTATGCGCTTATCGGTTTTGCCATTTTCTACTTTGTGTGTGCCATCCTCAATTGGTGGTATTACTTAGGACCTAAGGCCGATTACAAAAATCCTTAATACCTAATCTATATTTCCAAGTAGGGATAACCAACTCCCTACTTGGAACTTTCTTAAATGCTTCTTGACATGCCTACTTCATAATTGATTTCGTAAGTTTTTTGATTTGTTCACCTATTTGATATAAATGCCCTTTATTCACTCTCAATGAGTTTCCCTCTTTTTGCGAGCTTTCAATCAAACTTGCAAGTTCAACTAACTTGCTGACATCGCTACTTGATATTTTTGCCAATTCATCGTCAGAGGTAATTACGACACCGTCATTATCAGGCTGATAACGATCATAATATTCATTCAGGACGACTTGTTTTCCTTTGCTTTTTGCATCCTCAATAATCGAAGAAAGTCTCTTCAACTCCTGATCTGCCTTTTCTTTGGCATAGCTAGAATCACTTCGGATGTAATAATCATTTTTAAATTCAGCTATCTGCTTTCCTTTGCTAGAAGCAATGATTGAATAATGAGTATAAATTTTTTCGCCACCCCAAGAGCCTCGCCAGTGAATTAAAACCTCTAATTCGACTTCATAGGGCGAATAAGACTTCTCCGAAGCAAAAACTCCAGATGAAAAACATACGCATAGAACAAAACAAAAGATTAACTTCAGCACTTTCGACTCCTTTTCTCCAAACCCATTCCCAGCGGCACCTTATCATGCGTCGCATCATGGCTAAAGATAACGACTACTTTTTACATAGCAGCTAGGCACTGGCCTATATATATGAAAAAAGAGGTTTTCGGAGGTTACCTATGATCAGAGGTGTATTAATTCTAGTCTCACTTTGCGCCGTATTTGCAGCCAGTGCCAAGGATATCAACGCGACTGCAAAAATAACCTTCAATAGCTATAGAGTTGAGGCCATTGTCGGAAAGGCCAGACTCAATTTAAAATCGACCAACTGTAATGAAATTCGCATGGAGCCTTTTTTCCCAAATTTGCCTGAATTCAAAATCCCGCGCCAATTTCCGAAAGAAATGACCACTGCATTCAAATCATTTAGTGTCGATGAAGAAGTTAATCTTGAAATTTCCTATCCTGAAAAGAAAGGGAGATGCCACTACGAAATTGAAAGGGTTGTCATTTATTTGGACAAATCTCCTTACCGCTTTTCCCAGTACCATCTGCTTCCAGGATCTTTCTTTTCACCTGATGGCGTAGAGATTGCCGATAGCTTTATATCCGGCAACTCATTTTCAATTGATCCAAGCGCACCTGTTTGGACTGTTCTCTTCCGCTAGATTGTTAGAGTCCGTGGCAGGCATTTTCGCCGCCTCTAACAACAAAAATATTGTTAAATCCCTTGGCGCGCAACTCTGAGGCCATTTTATATGCTCTGATCCCTGAGGTGCAAAGCAGAGCATACCGGCGACGATCCATAAACAACGTGTCTGATACTGGTTCATTTCGGATGTCGATGATAACAAAATTTTCCGTTAGACAGCGCTCATGCTCTATCACCCAAGAATGTTTTAATGAATCGTTAGAAGATATGATTGAGGGCCGTGTCCCACAAAGACAGCACGTATCCAGCTTGCGCCACTTAAATTGGCCTGTTTCAAAACCCATCAAATCAAAGGTTAAGCTAGTGGCGCCATCCGTTTGCGAAGCTCCCAATATTAATTTAATTACCTCGTTGGCCTCAAACAGCCCAAAAATTCCAGGTAAAATTCCCAGCACACCGTTTTGCTGGCACGTACCCACACAGCCATCTTGAGGCGGTTTCGGATATAGGCAGCGCAAACAAGGAAAAGGGCTTACCCCGTACTGAGAGAATGGAAAGACATTAAGTCTGCCATCAAGTTGTGAAACTGAGGCCATGACCAAATCAATATGCTTGAAAAAGCAGGTGTCGTGCAAGAGGAATTTAGTATTGAAATTATCCGTCCCATCAACAACGACTTGGGCCCCGCGCAAAATACTTTCAACATTATTAGCAGTCACGCGTTCATGCATCGCCTGAACTTTAATCCATGGATTCTGCTGCCTCAGTCTCTGCGCTACAACCTGCGCTTTTGATAGACCTTGATGTTCAGGGGAAAATAAAACCTGGCGATGCAAATTTGATATTTCCACATTATCGGCATCCACAATGACAAGTTCGCCAACTCCGGCAGCGGCTAAATAAGTTGCGGCGGGGTGACCTAGGCCGCCAGCTCCAACAATAACAACTTTAGAATTTTTAAGTTTCTCCTGACCTGCCTCTCCCACCATGGGAACACGCATCTGTCTGGCATAAAAACTTTTCTCTTCATTTGAAAAACTCATATGCAGTTCCTAATCATGCTTATGATCGTGGTCGTGGTCGTGCTGTTGATCCTTGGCATAACCAGCACAATTGGGGCAATAGACCCACTCATCAGTTCCATCACAATAAAATTCTTTCTTCCAAATCGGCACTCGCGCTTTGACTTCATCAATAATATAGCGACAAGCTAAAAATCCCTCATTGCGATGTTTGGAAAAGGCCACAACCCATACAGCAACATCACCAATCTCTAAATGCCCCACTCGATGCTCGCAATAAGCATTAAGAATTCCAAACTTGGCAATTGCCTCATCGATAATGATCTTTCCTTCCAGTTCGGCCATTTCCTTATAGGCTTCGTAGGCCAAAGATAATACTTCGCGCCCCTCATTGTGATTGCGAACTAGTCCATGAAATTGAACCGTCGCCCCCGCCCTGGGATCATGCAATTGCTTAAGCATCTTTTTTTCATCTAACTCACTTTCTTTTATATGAAATGACATGCTCTAACCTCCTGCCACAGGAGGAATAAAGGCCACTTCATCTCCGTCCTTTAGTAAATAATCCCAACTTTCGTAGTGATAATTGACCGCCACCTTCAAACTGGATTCTTCCAATGTGTTGGGATAAATGGTCACTATGCTTTGCCATAGTTCTCGTGGTGTTTTGGCATCAGATTCGACCGTCTCTTTGGTTTTTCCCGCTATCTCGCGCAAAGAGGCAAAAAATTTCAGCTTTAATTTCACTTTAATTCTCCTCCCTAAATATCTTTTCTATTTGGACCCGCTCGTCCGGAGTATTGGCATTATACAGAGCTTCTTTAAAGGGCAATTCAACCCCAAGAACATCACTACTTAGCATAGTCTTGCGTGAACAAAGATAGCCGTGCCCCATGAATGTAAACATTCTGTCTTTAAATTTTGGAGAATAAATACCGCAAAGTGGTTCCGGCAATCCCTCCTGAGATAAGTAACAAGTGGCCTGCTTAAAAGGATTCCAACGCTCAAGCAAATGGGAAATGGTCAACTTGTTGACAAAAGGCAGATCACAGGCAAGCACTAACCAATAAGCGTTAGGGTCGTATAGCATGGCAGACAGAACCCCTGCCATAGGTCCCATGTCTATTAGCCTATCATGAATCTGGGGCAAATTTTTTAAATGAGGAAGATCCTTTTGTTCAGACCGGCAGCTGACAAAAACTTCACTGCAATGTTCTTTTAACGTGAGTAACAAGTGCTCGCTCTGAGGTCGGCCGTGATAGGCGATGGCGCCTTTATCCTGACCCATTCGTGATGATTTTCCACCAGCGAGAATAAGTCCTTTAAGCGGCATACTAGCAATTTGCTGCTTAAAATAATTCAAAATAAACTCAGCAATACTAGTGACATCATTTCGCTCAAAGACAGGCAGGTTGAACTCCTCTGCCAATTGAGAAGTGTCTCGATCTAATTCAACCACCAATATGGCCAGGACGTCGGTGATTCTTTTCTCTCTCAAATCTAGCAATGCTTTGACTTTAGTTTCACCTGCACCTAGCAACAATAGTTTGGGTGCATTTATATGCTTAAAACCTTCAATTATGGCAAAGTCATGATCACAGGCCCATAGCTGTCGCTCAATTTCAATGTGTTTGGGATCGGGAGCGCGCCTTTCAATCAGCGCGGTCTTTTCCTTATCGTGAATACTCACGAGGCTGGCTCCGGCATGCCAAGCTTTAAATGTATCCTTACCTTCTTTATCAAATTCAAACTCATGGGCATCATGCTTAAAGAAGGCCACCTTATACTGTGATTTAAAATGCCTAATCAGCTTTTCATTTAATGTCGTTTTCCCACTCCCTGAGTACCCACTTATGCAGATTTCAAAAGGATGGTACAGAAAATTTGGCCTCATTATTTAAGTTCCTGCTTTGCTTTGGCATTGTAATCGCTCTTGCCACCTTTTTTTTCTATCAAGTGAATGCCTCCAATTTCCATATCCTTTCCAAAGGCCTTGCACATGTCATAGATGGTTAGCAAACCAACACTGACGCCGGTTAATGATTCCATTTCAACTCCCGTTTTCCCGGTTATGGTGACGGAACACTCAACCCAAGCGCGCAAGCTGTCATCAGTGGTAATTTCAACTGCAACGCCTTCGGTCATGAGCGGATGGCAAAGAGGAATGAGATCAGCGGTCTTTTTGACTGCCATGGTGGCAGCGATTCGGGCGGTTTGGAAAACTGGTCCTTTCTTAGTGCTAATATCACCATCGGCATTTAATAAATCCATCACCTCGCGAGGCAAGCAAATATAACCTTGAGAACGGGCAGTTCTAGTTGTTTGATTCTTGCCTGAAACATCTACCATTTGAGGGTTGCTATTTTTGTCTAAATGGGTAAATTCTTTTTTCATTTATCCTCCAATCTGAAACATTCCATCGCCAGTGCTATGGGGACGGGTAATTGGTTTAAGCGCTATCGTGCCCTTTAAAATTTCGGGATACTGCTCGACCGCCACACCTCTTAGAGACGGGCCAGTTTCAGCAAAAAGACAAGGCCTCAGTTCCCCCTTAGGACCCAAACGCAAGCGCGAACACCCGCCGCAAAAAGGTTTCGATTCTGAAGCAATAAAACCAATCTTAGCCCCATTATCCAATTGAAAACGCAAGCTGGTAGAGTCCTTAGAAACAGGAATTTCAACCACTCCCATCCTTTCGCATATTTTTTGCAATAGCTCATCAGTCGATACAAAATATTCATCAAAGCGGTCGGCCATAACGCCCACTTTCATTAATTCCAAAAAGCGCACTTCGACAGCATGACTTTGCGAGAAATTAATGAAATCAAAAAGCTCATGATCGTTCATACCACGCATAACCACAGTATTAATTTTGACTTTAAAGCCGCGCTCAATCGCCTCAGTTGTTGCCTTTAATGTCGCCTCAAAGTTCCCACTTCTCGTCATCTTTTTGAAGTTGGCCGGATTCAACGAATCTAAGCTTATGTTGATGTGGCTTAAACCAATCTCTTCAAAAAAGTCTAAATGCTCTTTTAAATATGCCGCATTGGTGGTCAGGGCAACTTTTTCAAAAGGTAATTGGCAAAGGCCTTGTGCAATCTGCCTGAATTCTTTGCGTATCAAAGGCTCGCCGCCCGTGATACGTACTTCTTTAATTCCTAACCAACATAAATTTTTTGCAATTGCCAACAACTCTTCGGCGCTGGCAAAGGTAGAGGCATGATTAAAAGTAGGGTTTTCAGGCATACAATAGAGGCAGCGCATATTACAGGCGTCGAGCAAAGAAAGCCGTAATTTGGTAATGTAACGGCCGTGGGGATCGACTAGCGCATTCTTTTGTTTATGCAAAAATTCTGGCGCCAAGCAATTCATACGTTCTCCCACAAATAAACTTTGAAAGTGTTTCCGGCGTTAACTACCAGCCCCTCATGAGCAGTGTTAATTTCTAAAAAGCCGCAGCTATTAGACAAGGTATAAAAATCACCTGAACCTTGACCGCTTAAAGGAGTGGCCAAGGGTGCTGCTTTTTCGCGCCAGGTGAGCTTAATCGGAATAAAGTAAGTCATTTCTTTTTTGTAAGTGAGGGTCTCGGCCAGTTCGGCGTGTATAATTTTACTCTCTATCCCTTCCATCTTCTGCAATGCGGGGATGACGTAACGCCTAAAATTGACTAATGAACTCACTGGATTTCCCGGCAAACCGAAGACTAATTGCCCCTTTGCTCCGATTCCAAAAAAAAGTGGTTTTCCTGGTTTTTGTAAAACTCTATGAAACATTTTTTTCACGCCCAACTGGCCAAGTACTTCGGGAACAAAATCGAATTTCCCCTTACTTACACCACCTGAAAGAATCAACACCTGATGTTGAGAAAGAATTTTTTCCAGGCCATCATAGAGTTCTTCCCGCGTATCATTTAAGTGGGCAATCAACTGTGGTTCACGACCATAAGTTTTTAGTGCCGCTGCCATCACATATGGATTGGATCTTATAATTTGATGGGCCAGAGGATTTACTCCCGGCTCGACTAATTCATCGCCAGTGCTGACAATAGCAATTGACGGCCTTTGTAATACCGAGATCTGCCCCCCGCCCTCTGTCGCGATGACAGCTAAATTATTTGCCCCAATCGTGACAGGGCCTTTTAATAGCACTTCACCTTCAGCGTAATCAGCTGCCTGGCAATGGACATTCATATTAAGTTTAAGATTAAGCTGTGAAGGTAAAATGGCAAGGCCATCCTCAATCTGAATATCCTCGTAGGGAATGACGGCATCGGCTCCCAAGGGTAGTGTAGCTCCCGTCATAACCTCTAGACACAACTTACCATCTTCAAGCTGCATGTGTGGGTGACCTGCTGCTTGAATACCGGCAATTTTAAAATTGCGACGACCATTTTGATAAGAAGATAGCTGGATCGCCACTCCATCCATGGCGACACGAGGAAACGGTGGACTATCCCTTCTGGCCCTAATTTCACCCGCCAGAACGCGCCCACAGGCTTTGCCAAGCGCCACAATTTCAGGTTCCAATTTGGGGAGAGAGGAATAAATAATTTTTACTGCGTCAGCAACATTAATCATGTTGTTTTTCCTTTCCAAACACGGGAGACAGATCCGTTTCCAGATTTGCCGCGTCTTACGTCCTTAAGATTGATAAATGATTTATCATCATCTATTTTTACTTTCTGTTAGGCTCGCAAGATTGAGAAAAACTCTATTCATTTTCAGCATTTTTTTGACTGAATAACTTTGACATCTTCTCTTAAGTTGACCACAATTTCACTGACAATTATCAACTTTTTTGTGTGTAGTTATAGTTGCTTGTTTTTATTAAAAAACAAATTTTTAATTTTGACCAAACTTCTTGAAATAACTAATAAAAAAAGATGATAAAAGTTAGGGACGTGGCATGACCTGGCTGTCACTGTATTAACTAAATGCTATTACTCAACAAAAAAAAGGAGATGTCCATGATGCGGAACGTGAGGATTACAGGAATTGCTATTTTGGCAATGGCCTGTTCAGTTGCCCAAGCAGCACCAGAAGTCAGTGTCTCAGGTATGGCGAGGATTAGAAGTGAGGCAAAAAATAATGCTGACTTTAATAAAACCTCATCAGATCGGGTTGATTTTACGACTTCAAGAATTCAGCTCAGTACCACTGTAAAGCAGGGTGATGACTGGACCTTCTTTTTTCAACCACAGTTTGTAAGAATTTGGGGACAAAACGATATAGTTCCAACCTCAACAACTGCCAATACGTCTACTCAGACTAGTGGCGGGCTTCACGACTCAAACCTAACAGTTCACCAGGCTTATCTCGATTTCAAATTGGCTGGCGATTCAACCTTGACTGCTGGTAGACAGGAGATCAGCTACGGCGACCAGCTACTTCTTGGAGCAGTTGGATGGAGCAATATCGGAAGATCATTTGATGCCGCTCGTGCCCATGTCGCCCTAGGTGCATATGGAAAGTTGGACGTCTTCAAGGCTGAACTTGTTGATGCCAATGTCACTAGCCGAACAGATGGGGACTACAGCCTCAATGGTCTTTATTACATGCACAGCTTAGGTGAATACGTAAAAAGCTTTGATCTCTATTACTTCAATAAAGCTGATCATCGCACATCTAATGGTACTCCTTCGGAAAACATCAATACCTA
>Ga0210057_1008555_pt1 | contig 12083 bp, 10 predicted proteins | sample CryGeyCG2114_010_2_FD_183968 | JGI IMG/M metagenome (GOLD analysis project Ga0210057, IMG submission 183968) | Groundwater microbial communities from aquifer - Crystal Geyser CG10_big_fil_rev_8/21/14_0.10 (SPAdes) (version 2) | ecosystem: Environmental > Aquatic > Deep subsurface > Groundwater ...
AAAGTCTCATCTGGTCTAAACAAAAACTGCCAATATCTTTCTTTTTTAATCTGGTTTGTTTCTAAATTAATAGTTAAAAAATGAGCCGGTGGCAATTTATACACCCCCTTAAAAAAGGTTTCTTCTAATGGATTGTATTGAAATGATAAATAATTATAAACGGCCGAATCATTAACCTCTAGCTTAAAACTCGGTATAGATAAAAAACTCTTTATTTCCGAAGAGAAAGCGATGAGACCTTCTTGTTCCAAATAATACAAAGGCTTGATACCAAAAAAATCTCTCACGATAACAATTTCATCTCTCTTCTTATCGTAAATAGAGAAAGCAAACATACCTCTAAGTTTGGCGAAGCTTTCTTTGCCATAAAACTTATACATCATAAGCACCACCTCTGTATCGCTTTCTGTTTGAAATTTAAACCCGTGTTTTATTAAATCTTTTTTTAACTCTTTATAGTTATATATTTCTCCATTAAAAAATATAGTTAGATCACCATCTTGAGTTTTTATAGGCTGTTTACCATGAGCAAGGTCTATGATAGAAAGCCTTCTCATACCTAGGCTTATTTTATTACTTAAAAAATAACCATCATCATCTGGGCCACGATGAACAATAGCCTCGGTCATATCCTTGATAACCTTATCTTCTAGACCTCCCTTTTTACTAATGATTCCTGTGATACCACACATATTAATTTCCTATATATCGCATAGTTGCATCAACTAAATTTCGAACGTCTTCAAATCGACCCTCTCCGGTAGAACCCATAACAGTTACAATTATGGGCCTGCCAATCTCTGGGTCAAAAACAATTGTTAAATTACCACCCGCCAAATCAGTAAAACCAGTTTTTGAAGCAATTAAACCGGGTATTGTACCCACAATACTATTGGTATTAGTAGCAACATGAGTGCGGTCATCCAAAGACTTGATACTTATACCTGTCTCACGAGTCACCTCAAGTAATTCTGGATAGTAAGTCAGTACGTACTCCATGAGAGTATTAATGTCCTTGGCGCTAGAGTAAGCTCCTGCATCCACTACGGATTCATCCAAACCTGTTTCGTTTATAAAATGAGTATTAGTGAGTCCAAGCTCTTCTGATTTAACATTCATTTTATAAACGAAATCTTGGATAGCTTCACGGGGTGTAGGGTCAACCTTGGACAAGGCTCCCATGGCAAGTGCTACCGCATGCATGCCGTCATTTGAAGAAGTAATAAGAGAAAAATCTAATATATCTTTCAGAGACCACTTCTCATCCCGATAAAGACCGCTGTCTCCAGTAACATTTAAAGCTTCCTTGGTCACAGAAACAGTGTCATACGGTCTTCCATTTGATACTGCTACCAGAGCTGTCATAACCTTACTAATAGAAGCTAGAGGTAAGCTCTCATCTTCATTTTGAGCATAAAGAACTACTTTATTTCTAGCGTCATAAACATAAGCACCCTTGGCTTTAATATGGACCTCTGGAAAAGTCTTGGTTATCTGTGTAGGAACAGAGATGTCTTCTCTGCGAACACTGGAATTAGAAAATATAGAAACAGCTACTGCAAAAAATAATGCTATCAGCAGGACTGAAAAAAATCTTATTTCATGTTCACGATTAATAAAAATTTGTCTATTCATCTTTGTCTACTTTATTTACAGTCATGAACTCTTCTATCTTTTGGAAAGCTTGATTATATTCTGGTAAATCTTCTTGTTTTCTGACACCTAAATATTCTAGAAGTTTTAAAGTTGGTTTATAGCTATGACTCCTAACTGCTCCATCTTCATGTCTTTCTATCAATCCCCTAATAAGAAGATTGCGGACAATAAAACTAGAATTCACACCCCTAATATGATCAACTTCTCTACGTGAAATTGGACCCTTGTAAAGTATGATAGCCAGAGTCTCAAGACCAGCCTTTCCTAAACTCTTAGAAAATTCTTCCTTCTGTAGACCCTCTATAAGACTAGAAACTTCTGGATGTGTACCCAAACTCACCTTTTCTCCTAGGGAAATAATAACAATGCCTCTGTCCTTATACAAATCTTCTAAAGTATTAAGCGCCAATTTAACATCATCCTTGCTTACCTCAAGCCAATTAGCTAATTCAGATATAGAAACAGGTTCATTTTTAAAAAGTAATATTGATTCTATTTGAGCGTCTAAACTAAGCATGATTATAATTATTGTTTATCTCTTTTTCTATTTCTATCTCGCCTTTTTCTTCCTGATTAACCTTCACCACACCTTGTTTTACAAGCTCTAGCATAGCAAGAAACCCTACAATGATAGAAACTTTTTTCTCATAAGTTAATGGGCCAGAATGCCCATGAAAATCCTTGAAACTAAACTTCCCCGCCTCACTTATCCTCGTAGATAATTTATCTATCATCTCCTCGAGACTCATAATCTTTTTCACTACCACCTTTGGCAAACTCTCTGGTTTTGGCAAAGATTCTACTACACCCAAAAGAGACGATAGTAAAACTGTAGTATTGGTATCTTTATCAGGAGAAAAAACTATTAATGGAGATTTGGAAGGAGTTTTTTCAAAGATAATTCTTTGTCCATAAAGAGCCTTAAGCTTAATTGCAAGCTCTTTAATTTTGCTATAAACCACCAAACGATCTGCGAGGTCTTGAATACTACTTTCTTCTTCTTGAGAAAGCTCCAACATCGGCAAGAGTGACTTTGATTTAATAAGCATCAAAGTTGAAGCAATCACAATAAACTCTGCTGACTCCCCTATTGGGAATTCTTCATGACTCTCAATATAGTGGATGAAGTCATCTGTCACTTGGGCCAAGGAGACATCATTTACAAAGAGTTTTCTCTTTGTAACTAATTCCAAAAGAAGATCTAGCGGACCTTCAAAAACCTCAGTCTTGACCGTGTATAAGCCTTTTTCCACCCTATGATTATAACCCCTATAGTCTTATTCTCCAATTTCTAAGGTTTCTCTTAATAACGGCTCCTGAACAATAAGATGACTTCCTCCATATTCTACAAAAATTGAATAACCATTCTTTATATGTCTTAAAATCTCTCCAACTATATAATCTTCTCTTTTAAAAGATATAGCACGTAATACTCTAATCACCACATTATCATTTAAAGAATATGGGTCTGTAATACTTTTAAAGAAATCTAGATCATTTTCAAATTTTTTTCTAAAAATATCTTGGTGTATTTTTTTTATATTATCTATAGAAAAATCATAGTCCCTCCAATCTGTATGTTTACTTAGTTTATATAAATAATTATTTATATACTCATTAAAATCTATTCTAGGCTCCATAAGTCTATGCCAAGTTCTACACTGTCTTGCAAAATAAGAATAAACTATTTCATCTCTAGTAAATTTTTCTTCTAACATTTTTATTTCCAGTGACCTGTCTGGTTCCGGAGAATAAGTTTCTATATTATTTTCTACAGCAAGAAAAGTTGTTAAACCAGGGCAACCATTAATTAAGATGCTTTTTTCTTCACCATCCTCACAGGGAGGAATACCTCCTTCAACAAAAACGATTCTTTTTTTACCCTCTGTCTTTATTAAAAATTCTTCCCAAAATGCTCTAAACTTTCCCCATTGATCATGGTCTGGGTTATTTGTATGAACCTCACCAAAATAATATAGGAGGTTTTCCTTATGTTTTATAATTAATGTATAAGGAAAATTGTATGATTTTTTAACATACTCCTCTCTTGTCATTAATGGCATACCACTTAGGAAGTTAGTTTAATTCCGAGCTCTTTTAGTTGTTTGTCAGAAACTGGGGATGGAGAGTCCATCATTGGGTCCTTGCCCTCACCTGTCTTTGGGAAAGCAATAACCTCGCGAATATTTAATTCATTTTGAAGTAACATCATAAGCCTATCAAAACCCCAAGCAATACCACCGTGTGGCGGAGCACCAGAACCAAGAGCCTTAAGCATGTGACCGAAACTTGATTCAATTTCTTCATCAGAATAACCAAGGATTTCAAAAACCGCCTTCAAAAGTTTTGGATTGTGATTTCTTATACTACCCCCGCCGATTTCATAACCATTGAGAACAATGTCATATTGAGCAGTAGCAATTTCACCTATTTTTTCTTTATTCTTGAGCCAATCTGTGTGTTCTGGAATAGCAGATGAGAATGGATTGTGGGTAAATGTCCATTCACTTCTCTCTCCCTCTGCTTTTTCAAAAAATGGAAAATCAACAACCCAACAAAAAGCAAGTAGATTAGAGTCTTCTTTATTTTCTCTTATATCTGGCCTGTCACTACCATACTTTTCCATCGCCTCTTTATAAGAAATTCTTGGGAATGGGATTTCCTGAATTTTTTTCTCTGGATATAGTTTATTCACCATATCAATAATAAGACCCTCGTTTAGATTCATAACCTCATCCTGAGTAACAAAACTCATCTCTAAGTCCATTTGAGTAAATTCTGGCTGTCTATCACCTCTCGTATCCTCATCTCTCATACAACGTACAATTTGAAAATATCTTTCAAAACCACTGGCCATTAGAAGTTGTTTATACTGCTGTGGAGATTGTGGTAGCGCATAAAAATTACCAGGATAAAGTCTAGCAGGCACGATATAGTCTCTAGCTCCTTCTGGAGTAGATTTGGTTAAATAAGGAGTTTCAATTTCAAAGAAGCCCTTTTCATCAAGATAATCTCGTATAAATTTAGCTACCTTGTGACGCATTTTAATATTTTTCTGCATTCTTGGTCGACGGAGGTCTAGATAACGATGCTCAAATCTAGATTCATCTCCAATCTCTCGGCCATCAGTACCAACATCAATAGCAGGAGTTTCTGCTTCATTTAAAACTTTTATACCAAGAACCTCTAGTTCAATATCACCATTCTCTTCATCTGAATTTCTATTTTTCTCTGGACGTTCATTAACCTTACTTTTTACCTCAACCACCCATTCAGAACGCAAAGACTTTGCCACTTCCATAGCCTCGGAACCAGGCAAAACAACAGACTGAACCTTGCCTGAAATATCTCTAATATCTAAAAAGATGAGCTTGCCCTGATCACGACGAACATCTATCCAGCCAGAGACCAATACTTCTTCTCCTTTTTTATTATTTAATTCTTTTATTAGAGTTCTTTCCATTTTATTCAATATTTAATCCTATATTATCTTTTACCTCACTCATTTTCTTGTCTGCGATTTCTCTGGCTCTCTCACCTCCTGCTTTTATTAGTTTCAAAACTTTTTCTCTGTCTTGTTTCAAAGCTTCCCGCTTTTCTCGCATTGGAGTAACAAATTTTATTATATCTTCTGCCAAAGCTTCTTTAAGTTCCTTATACTTACCTTTCTTTTCCTCATATATTGCATCTAACTCTTTAGAGTCCTTAAGTAAAGCATGTATAGCATAAACATTTTCGGGTCTCTCTCCAGATGAATCAGTCACTATACCCATAACTGCTTTTTTAATTTCTTCGTCGGTAGCAAAAAGTCCTATGGTATTGCCATAACTTTTAGACATCTTCTGCCCATCTGTACCAGGTACAGTTGCAACATTATCTAGTATTAATGAATTTGGTAATTTAAATGTCTCTGTAACAAAGACTCTATTAAATTTCTCTGCAGTATCACGAGTAATCTCTACATGTTGTTTCTGGTCTGATCCAACAGGCACAACATCGGCATCATAAAGCAAAATATCTGATGCCATAAGCATTGGATAATTAAAGGTACCCACTACGATATCTTTATTCTTGGCTTCTGCGTCTTTGAAAGCATGAGCTCGCATCAAATACGGCATAGTGGTTAGAGTCTCAAATATCCATGCTAGTTCAGTGTGAGCTGAGACATCAGACTGTTTGAAAATAATAGACTTCTCTGGGTCCAAACCAATAGCCAAATAGTCTAAGAAAAGCTCAAAGATATTCTCCCTCATCTCTTCCCTATCTTGGATAAAGTTAAGAGCGTGATAATCCGCAATCATAAACCGACAATCATATTCATCTTGTAGGTCTATAAACTGCTTCATAGCCCCAAAATAGTTTCCTAAGTGTGGTCTACCAGTAGGTTTAACTCCAGAAAGTAGTATTTTCTTATTACTCATATATAAGCTCTATAGTAGCAGTAAAGCCGTTTAATTTAAATAACTCACCTATTATTCCACTTATCCCTAAAACATCCCGCGGGATATTCGGGCGACCAATTCCAATTGGAATTAGTTTAGCCTAAAATATACATAGGGGTACCCTATGTAGTTATCCCCACCTTACATAGGCTGGACCTTGGCAAGGTGTCGAAATATATAGACAGAGCTTAGTATATAGACTTCGCTTTGGTGTTATCCACAGTTTACATAGGTCCAACCTTGGCAGGTCCACACTATTGCGTTTTTCCGCACCGATTCTAGAAAGAGCGTTTAACTAACGCATTCTAGTCGGTTACATCTTCGTCTCCCCTTCTGACCAGTTTCTGGGACGTTTTTCTACATGTTTCTGATTCTATATTGAGAAGAAAAGATTTCTTGGCGGTTATACCCCAGCCCCTTTTTCGATATAAGAAAGTATCACATCCGTATCTTTCTCCAATATATTCATCAATTCACGGGCGTTTAAAGATTTAACCTCTTTCTTCCTTCCCTTATCTTCACTCCAAGGAACATTCGCAAGAGATACATGATCTAGATTAGATCTGCCTGGCCATGCCATAGTCCATTCCGTATTACTGTCCTTCTCATGCAAAACATGATTTCTATAACGAAAGGTTTGGTTTAAACGAATTATGGATTCTCCAACAGAAGACCAAAGATTTTTAAATTCGTCTGGCTGGTCAGATAGATTCTCTGTTGAAGTTTTTACAAAAAAACCAATTTTAGTCCAATCTATCATCTGTGTTGAAGGTATAAATAACGAAACTATATACAGCATTGATTCGGAAAACACCCTTCCAAATACATACATGGATTTTAAATCTAGACCTAATTGGGTTGATTCCTCATGTGCATTAGCATTGTCTATTCTTTTCCAAATAATATTTAAATATTCCCAATCCTTTGCAAGACAACTATATTGCTTATTAAATTTATTTTCCTTATGTACTAATAATTCTTTATTAGAATTTATTTGAGAAGTAAACTTTTGAATTCTTTCTTTTATACGTACAACTTCATCCATATCTATTGAGCAAGCTCTTCTATCGCACGAATAACTTCTGGCAACACCTTTGTATTTGATTCATCGTTCAAATGTCCTCCAGTTTCTAGAATTACGGTCTTTGAACCTAATTTGTCTTTGTAGAATTCTGCGTTGCCTGGGTCTACAAACGGATCATCTTTAGTAAAGATAGCCACGGACTTAGGAGAAATCTTTCTTACCTTTTCAAAATCTATAGGGGTTTCAAGCCACGGCTTAGCGGCTTCTTTATCCTCCTCCTCATAATCCTCTAGATCCTTAAGGGTGAGCCACCCCGCAACGTACACCACGCCGCCTATCTTCGTCTCTGGCGACAAAGTCTCAAGGTACCGATCAATATTTTGACAACCTATGCTGTGGCCGATCAGATACGTATTCTCGTCAGGAATACCGACTGCTTCTCGAATCACATCTATACGAGGCCCAATTTTAGGCTGTTCTTTACCATGAGCATCAGGCATGGTTGGCACATTAACTTCAAATCCTCTTCCTTCTAGTTCATTCTTAGCCCAAGGAAACCAACCCTCTTCTGGGTGTCCTCCCCAACCATGAATGATGAAGACTCTTTTCATATGTCCGATATTAACATTATTAACATTTTCCTGCCTATACCGCCGTCATCAAATCGGTTCTAAGTTCGTTCAACAATTTCCTAAGAATTCTTTGTTTCTACAATAAAACCGCCAGCTTGATGGTTCCAGAAAGATGAATAGGCTCCCTCTTTATTTCTCAATAGAGAGCGATGGGTGCCATCTTCTATAATCTTGCCGTCTTTAAAGACCAATATTCTATCCATATCCCGAAGAGTAGATAGTCTATGGGCGATAGCAAAAACAGTCTTACCTTCCATTAATAATTCTAATGCTTTTTGTACGGCTACTTCACTCTCACTATCCAAAGCACTAGTCGCTTCATCTAAAATAAGAATTGGTGCATTTTTAAGAAAAGCTCTAGCAGTAGCAATACGCTGACGCTGTCCTACAGAAAGCTTAACCCCCCTCTCACCAACAAGGGTGTCATATTTTAATGGTAAGGTTTCTATAAAATCATGGATTTGAGATTTCTTAGCCACTTCCATCATCTCTTCTTCTGTTGCGTCTAAATTGCCATACATAATATTCTCGCGAATAGTACGATGAAAGAGCATTGGCTCTTGGGGTACTATAGAAATATTTTCACGAAGACTATCTATAGTTATATCTCTAATATCTTGGTCATCAATTTTAATACCACCATCCAATACATCATATTGACGAAGTAAAAGCTTTATCAAGGTAGTTTTACCTGCGCCACTAGTACCAACTATACCGACCTTCTCACCACCCTTAACTTCAAATTTTAATTCCTCAAATATTTTTTCATTCTCGTCACTGTAAGAAAAACTCACCTCATCAAATCTAACAGAACCATCTTTTATATCTAATTTTTTGGCTAGTAAATTATCAGTGATGGTGTGAGGAACGATAATTTCACTTAAGCCCTCGCCCATTTCTCCATAAACCTCCATAAAGTTATTCAAATTCTGCCCTATATTAGTGAGGCTATTAATAAAGCCACCAGTTAAAGTAATAATCATTACTAAAGAACCAGTGGTCATATCACCATTAGCCCAAAAAGAAAATGCCCACAATATAATTCCTCCAGAAAATAAACCTGCAAACAAATTATTAGTAAGTAAAACCCATTCTCTAAAGTTGTCACTCTTAACATCAGCTTCCCTATATTCCACAATAGCTTTATCTAGACGATCAATTTCAAACGCTCTTCGCGCATAAGCCTGTACCGAAGCGATATTTGTTATGACATCTATAATATCTCCTCGTAATTTTGCTAATATTTTTGCGAGCTCTGAAGAAAGAACTAATTGACGTTTAGTTACCAAATAATTAATAGGCACTAAAATTACTGAGCCGCCAATAAAAGCTAGAAAAAGAGTTTTATTAGCTGAAAATATGATAGTTGAGGAAACAATAAAATTTAAAATAAAACCCATTAATAAACTAGTGCCTTGAAAACTAATACGAGATACATTTGAAGATAGAGTATTTACCCTGTTACTTAAAGCGCCTGAAAATCTATCATTAAAATAAGAAAGACTGTGGAGTGATAAATATTCAAAAATAATTTTTGAGACCTTGGTGCGAATATGAACTGTTAAGAAATTAAAAACAAAACTAGAAGCTCTAACTGAACTAACAGATAAAATACGTATAATTGGTATAGCTAAAATCCATAAAAATACTATTTTTAAAGAAACATTACCACCATCGGTATATAAACTAGCATTATCTACAAACCCTTTAAATACTACAGAGTACAGACCATTAAAAAGTTGCTGGAGAAATACAAAAGTTAATGCAATTAAAAATAACTTGCGATATTCTTTAATAGAAAACCAAACAAAGGCAAATGGTGTAGTTGGAATATCTGTAGCTTTTATTTTTTTCATAATATTTTTCTTATTATAGTAAATTTACCTCCCTATCTATACCTATTTTATTCAAAAACTCATTATCATGTGAAATAACAATAAGCACTCCTTTAAAATTTAACAACGCACTTTCTATTCTCTCTATACTATCAATATCTAGATTATTAGTCGGCTCGTCAAGAATAAGAAGTTGTGGTGGTTTTTCGCCAGCCAAAACACACGCTAATGCAGCCCGCATTCTCTCTCCCCCACTAAGTGATGACACTTTCTTAAAGGCATCATCTGCGCGAAATAAAAATCTAGCAAGCCACACTCTAACTTCATAATCTTCAAGTTTAGAAAGCTCCTTAATATTATCAAATAAAGATTTTTTACTATCTAAAATGGTAACACCTTGATCTAAGTAAGATATTCTATCTACACCAAGATAAACCTCACCACTTAACGGTTTCAATTCGCCGGTTATTAATTTAACCAGAGTGGTTTTACCTATACCATTTGGCCCATTTATAGCAATATGAGCGGGACCATGGATTATAAGATTAAAATCACTTAATAAATTTTTACTACTATTTTTATAAGAAAAATTAATATCTTTTATTTTTATAATCAATTTCCCTGATGGAACAATAGTTTCCGAGAGATCAACATTTATCTTATTTTTGGGTAATATTCTTTCTTTAGCTTCCTTAAGTTTCTTTGTGGCATCTCCCACTCTTTCTTTGTGGATCTTTTCAAGTTTAGAGGATGTCTTTTCAGCCCAACCTTTCATAGTATTTAAAGCCATCTTCGATTCGCTACCAGTATCTCTTGATTTCTTACCAAGAGAAGATCTTTTTTCTTGTTTTTCTTTTGTCTTCTGTGCTTGTTTTTTGGTTTTATTAAAATTCTCTTTATTTGTAACTAATTGTTTTTCTAAAGCTTCTTCCTCAATATCTTTCTGCATCCTATAACTATCATAATTACCACCATAAACACTTAGTCCTTTGGGTGTAAGCTCCAATATTTGATCTAAAAGATTTAACAATTCTCTATCATGACTCACAACAAGTAATCCCTTATTCCAATTTTTAATTATCTCGTAAACAATACTCTTTGAATCGTAATCGAGATTATTTGTTGGTTCATCTAAAATGATAAAATCTGGATTAGATATAAGTAATTTAACGATGACAACTTTCATTCTCTCGCCACCACTCAAAGTTTTAAGTGGTCTAGAAAAATCAATATCAATAAAATTCATTTTCTTAAAATGATTAATGATCTTATCTTCAATACCATGGTCGCTATTATTTTTAATATTTAGAGCTTCAAAAATAGTTTGAGTAATATCAAGTTGATAATCTTGGGGCAAGTAAGAAATATTGGCTTGTTTATTAATTTTTCCAATAGTTGGTTTTAATTCTCCCGCAAGTAGCTTCAATAAAGTGGTCTTACCGACACCATTTTTACCTACTAACCCACTTTTTTCATTATTAAGACTAAAAGAGAGATTTTTAAATAAAAAAGAACCATCCTGTAATTCAAAGGAAATATCATCACCTATAATGCTCTGGTTTACAGACTTCATTATTGTCCAGTGTATGGAAATTTTTCTATGTCTACAACCCCTCTTTCTTCAAATCTTCAACGGCTTTCTTGGCATTCTTTGATAGTTTTTCTGGGAAGTCTACCGAAACACGAACATATAAATCTCCTCGACCCTTAGAATTTGCTCCATGAGGCACACCCTTATCTTTAATCCTCAATATAGTTCCATGTTTAGTACCAGCAGGCACTTTGAGAGTAACTTCACCGTCTAATGTGCCAATCATCTTCTCTGTACCAAGTAAAGCTTCTGATAATTTCACATTTAAATCCATTACCAAGTTATAACCTTCCTTACGAATATACTGATGCTTTCTAACATGAACCTTCACATATAAATCACCCGGTACACCACCCTCTAATATCTCACCCATACCAGAAAGTCTTATCATCTGACCACTATCTATACCTGGAGGCACAGCAATAGAAACTTCTTTTTGTTTTACAAATTTAGAATTAATAACTACTTTTCTCTCGGCACCAAAAATAGACTCTTGGAATGAAAGTTCAATATCTACAGCAATGTCTCTACCACGACGAACTCTTTTGCCACCAAAAATGCTAGATAGAATGTCTCCTAAATCTCCATTATCAAATCCGGCACTTTGGAAATTAGAGAAATCAAAACCAAATCCAGATGGATCAAAACCAGCTCCACCCTGGAATCCTCCCCCACCCATACCTGACTGACCAAAATTATCATACTGAGCTCTTTTGGTTTTATCAGATAGGACAGAGTAAGCTTCACTTGCTTCCTTGAACTTGGCTTCATCTCCGCCCTTTTTATCTGGGTGATGAGCATGAGCTAATTTACGAAAAGCTTTTTTAATCTCTTCTTCTGAAGCATCCTTATTAACTCCTAATATTTTATAGTAATCTTTCATGTCATATGAAGTACCACCAA
>Ga0210057_1008556_pt1 | contig 12081 bp, 15 predicted proteins | sample CryGeyCG2114_010_2_FD_183968 | JGI IMG/M metagenome (GOLD analysis project Ga0210057, IMG submission 183968) | Groundwater microbial communities from aquifer - Crystal Geyser CG10_big_fil_rev_8/21/14_0.10 (SPAdes) (version 2) | ecosystem: Environmental > Aquatic > Deep subsurface > Groundwater ...
TGAAAGAAGCTTCCGGGCTCGCGCGGCTTCTGGTTACAAGATACGGGATGAGCGAAAAACTCGGTCCGATGACCTTCGGCAAAACACAGGAATTGATTTTCTTGGGACGGGAAATTTCCACCGAAAAGAACTATTCGGAAGAAGTTGCGAAAGAGATTGATAAAGAAGTTAGGTGGTTCATCGATCGCGCTTACCGCGCCGCCCAAAAGATTTTGGCTTCTTACCGCCCGGCACTGGACAAGGTTGCGAAAGCGCTTGTCGACCGCGAAATTTTGGAACAGGACGAATTCTACAGTCTCATCAAAAGCGCCCATTTGAAGCCGGCGGCGGTGTAGGGCAGAGCCCTGAAATAAATGATTTCCTCTTCCTTAGAATAAGGTTCTATTATTGTAGAAATCGAACTATTGATTTAGTATTAGAAGTGTACTAATTAAAGGTTTAATTTATGGCTAGACTCAAAGATAGACAAAAAGCAATTGCATTAAGATTAGAAGGCAAGAGCTATAGCGAGATTAAAAATATCATCGGCGTGACTAAGGGCACATTAAGTTACTGGCTAAAAGATTATCCGCTTTCAGAAGAAAGGATTCGTGAGTTAAGGGACTTAAACCCAAGAAGGATTGAGAGGTATCGAGAGACTAGGAGGAGAAATAAAGAGAAGATACTAAATCGAACATATCGAAACGAAAAAAGGTTAATCTTCCCTCTATCTAAACGAGATTTATTTATCGCTGGTTTATTTCTCTATTGGGGCGAGGGAGGAAAAACAAAAGAAGCGGAACTAATTCTATCTAACACGAATCCGGCGATGATCAAGTTTTTCGTTTCTTGGTCGGAAAAGTGTCTCGGTGTAGATAGGGAAAAGTTAAAAATAAAGTTACATTTATATAAAGATATGGATATTAAAAAAGAGTTCGACTTTTGGAGCAGGGAATTAAAAATTAATAAATCTCAATTCGTTAAACCGTATATCAAAAATTCAAATAAAAGTAACATAACATACAAAAATGGCTTTGGCCACGGCACTTGCAATGTAGCAATCAGAAACGCTATCTTGGGGAAAAGGATTTTAATGGGATTAAGAGCAGTAGAAGATCATTTTATTTCAAAATATAAATAGACTTGCGCCCATAGCTCAGCTGGTTAGAGCACGGTCCTTATAAGACCGGGGTCCTTGGTTCGAATCCAAGTGGGCGCACCCACTATGCACGAGCGCGCTTAGCTCCCGCCCAACAAAATTGGGCGAGGCTCGCCTTTTTACAAAAGGCGGCAGTGGCACCCCGCAGCAACAAGTTGCGCGGGGCAGGAAGCGCGAGTTTATTCCCGATTTGTCTAAAAACTCAAGCTTGCGTAGAATTTTTAGGTACAAATCGCAATCCCGCTTAAAGTGGGCGGCTAGCTCAGTTGGTCCAGAGCGCTTCGTTTACACCGAAGAGGTCATAGGTTCGAATCCTATGCCGCCCACTTTGTGCGGGACACCGAGTAGGTCCGGGGTTCCCTGCCCGCCGAAGCCCTCGCCTTGCCGAAGCCTTTGGCGAAGCGCAGGTCGGCGCAGGCGGGGATCCCCTCGAGCGCGCACACAGGAATATCTATGGTTCGAATCCTAGACGGACAGCCAACTTTTATATTTGATCTAATCCCGCTTCGGCAATGACCTCGTAATCCGCGCCGTCGCGTGATAAGTGCGATTCCATTAAAACCACCGAGCTGACTTTTTCGGGCCAATAAACTTTTTCATCTAGATTCTTCACTGGAAACGATGAAAATGTCTCCGGCCTGAAACGCGCGAGTGTGAGGTGAGTTTTAAACGTCCTTTTCTCGGCCGGCCTGCTAAAAACCCTAAGAAGCTTATCGCGTAATTCTACTATCTCCTTGGGTGCTGTCCCCTCCGCCCAAATCAAGCGCGGCTCGCGCGGATCGGGACCGAATGTAACGCGAGTAAATTTAAGTTCAAACGGTCTAGACCCGTTTGCGGCTTCCGTGAGCCGCGCTTTGCAATTTGGGATTTGCGATTCTTCTTCGTACCACGGCGGTACCAAGGTGGTGTGCAGGTTTTTGCCGACTAACCACCTAACCGGAAGTTTGATAAATCCATTTTCCCACTCCAAGATTGCGTTTTGCAGAGACGGGGTAATTGGGATGGCCAGGAAAATGCGATGACTCATCCCCTTTTATATAAACCCGTTAAAGTTGTTTGATCCAAAATGTGTCCTTCCATCGCCCGTTCAAGATCTGCTTTCCTTGAGGAAAGCGCCAAATTTAATTTCGCATCAAGCGCGTAGATTTTAAACTCGTAATGATGCATCCCTTGATGCGGGCATGGACCGACATAACCGGCGCGATTCTGGTTTGTAAAGCCTTGGACGGCGGCGATGCCGGGCGCGCTATTCTCCGCGATAACCGTCGTTTCCGGATCTACATTCCAAATAACCCAATGCGTAAATCCTCCTGCGATTGGCGCGTCGGGGTCGTGCATAATTAACGCCAAACTTTTCGCATCCTCCGGCACATCGGAAATATTTAATTCCGGGTTTATACCGTTCCCGTCGCAAGTGTATTTGCTCGGGATAAACTGATTGTTCAAAAATGCCGGGCTGGTTAATTTCATATTCAAATTATACTCATTTTTGCGGTCGGAAAATTTTGGCCAGATAATGACGGCAAGCGCTATAACAAAGACAACTAAAAATAGGATAAAGAATTTCCTTATCACAATTAAAGTCATTAACAATCAAAAAAACACTTAGTATACTATAATACTGATCAGTGTTATAGTATACTACGGATAAGAACGTATCCAACCGTGGGATCTAGGAACGACCTTTTGAGCGGTCGTATGACCGCCACGCTTCGGCCGCCGCCGGAGCAACGCGGTCCAGTTCTTTAAGCACTTTGGCTTTCAGCTCCGTGGTTGTAACTTCCTGCCTATTAGCCACGGACTGCAGAACAGTCGCCGAAACCTGATCCGCAACTTTCCTGGCCTGCTCTTCCAGGAGCCCACCTTCTTTTGCGGCAGCCATGATTCCTCTATTAATCTTGCCGCCATCAAAGGGCTCCTTGGAACCGTCTTTTTTGATTACTGTTTGAGCCATACTGATTTCACAAGCTCGACCTTTATACTAATCATTCTACCACTTCCACATTACTGCATGTGGATTCGATATGATTGTATTCGGCAATTTGCGGGTAGCTGCCCGGACAACATTATGCGACACTAAATTAGTGTGAAACATCTGTGAAACATTTTAGTGTGAAACAAGTGTGAAACATCGAAAAATGACGAAAGCCGGATAACCGCACAAATACTACGTTTTCCTCAAATCCTAAAAATGCTTGTGTGTACGTGAAACATTTGTAATAGCAACTTAGCCATTAAAACGATTGTTTTGGTTGTAAAAACCGCTTTTGTGGAGCCTATATATTAATTTGTACCGACTCGGCACTGCTGGATCTGTGCCAATTAGCCCCAACCAAGCTCCAAATTGAGTGCCCTTATAACCTCTCAATTTCTCATAGAAAAGCGGGACTATTACGTTTTTTAAACTAGGAAAGTCTCTAACTATTAAAATTGATTTGCTACCCCTAATATAGCTTTTATTAAAAGTGTGTAGAGGAGTTGATCTGTAGGTGTAAATCCTATTTCTCAGGCCTAATCTATTTCTTATACTAGCTATTAAATCTTTATCTCTAGAATTCATTGATAAAATAAAAGCCGGGATTCTTGGTTTAGAAACTTTGTCACCCACTTTCAATGAGCCTGGTATAGTACAAAAAGTGAAACAGCCCTCCCCATCTATCAACCCCCTAATGTACTCGTAGCTAATTTCCTGCATATCGATCACAACAATGTTTCACCACAAACATTATATAAGTGTTATACTGTATAACACTAGTGATTATAGTAGTTCGCATACACAACAAGCAATGACCCACCAATCGGCAATCGGCAAATTAGGGGAGGACTTGGCTTGCCGATTCATACGGCAAAAGGGATATAGGGTAATCGAGCGGAATTACCGCCGACCGCTGGGGGAAATTGATATCGTCACCGTAGCGCCAGACGGCACATTGGTTATATTCGAGGTTAAAACCGTAAGCGGTCCGAATCCGCAGATTACCGCCGAGGATCAAATGACCGCCGCTAAACTAAAGAAGCTCAAAAGGGTGGCCGAGGTTTATGCGAATACGCCCCGGACACAACGGCTCATAAAAGACGGTAGGGGATGGCGGATTGATTTACTCTCCTTGACAATTGACGATAAAAATTGCGTTGTAAAACACTACGAGAACATAGGCTGATCCAAATAAGAATTTGCCAATCCAAAATTAACCTGTAATAATAAACGCGCAAAATGCCCAGAACGAAAACGGCTAAAAAAGAGTTAAGGAAAAATGCGCGCCGCCGCGTAAGGAATGTGGCGAAGAAAAGCGACTTAAAGAAAGCGGTAAAGGCTTACGAAAAATCTTTGGTGTCCGGAACCAGCGCGGCCGACTTAAAAAAGATTTATCAGGCGCTGGATAAAGCCGTGAAGGCGCGTGTGATAAAAAAGAATAAAGCCAGCCGGCTAAAGTCCAGGTTAGCCAAACGCGCTAAAAAATAAATTAAAAAGGAGGTTGGTCAACCTCCTTTTATTGTTCGCGATTATATTGGTTGTCAGTTGTTTGCGGTTTGTTATCGCAGCGCTAAATCCAGCAACACTTCTTCGTAGTCAAGTTTTCCGGATTTTACTGCGACATCGTAATCCGCGAGTATCGTTGCCTCATTCGGATCACGTAATTTATACGCCAAACTATTAAACACCCGCCGCGGCTCGTCTCGCCGATCGCTTAGAATAAGTTCGAGCGCTGTAAGTTTTATCCGCGGATCGCGGCCGTACTTCAGACCGTTTATGAGTTCATAATAGTTGGGCGCCGGTTTCGCTTCAATTTTCTGCTCGGACATCAGCGCTAATTTATCAAGCTCGGTAACTATAGACCACGTGTCCCCGCCATAAGCCTTGGCGAGGCCCTCCAGGACTTCAGACTTTAATTTCACTCCGCGACTCGCAGCCTCCTTATTGATGAAAGTTTTGAGACTCTTATCTCCCAAGACCGAAAATTCTTGATAACGAGAGGGTTTTTTAGCCAGGAATGCCAGCTTCGCCGGAGGATTATCACCGGATGAGATCAGAATTGTGGTTTTGGCGCCGCCGTCCAAATATGGTTTCAAAAGATCGTGTAACTCCGCGGCTGGAGCTTCAAATGGATCCTCAACGATCGCCAGCTTATCCGGCTCAAACATAGAACTATTGGCCAGGAATTCCCTAAATTTATTCAAATCATCCGCCTCGCCGAAATTAAATCGCGCGCTCGATAGCGCTCCGTGTTTTTTACGGTAAGCCTCAATGACCCCGCGCTCTTTGGAAAGGCGGCGATAAGAATCGGAGCCGTATAAAAACACAATCATAGTTCTTCGCTACCGCCTATTTCCGTGGGCGGAATAAGTTTGGGATCGGTAGGCAAAGTCATAAAAAACTTCGACCCGCGGCCGATGGTTGACTCCGCCCAAATAGTCCCGCCATGGCGGTTGACGATATTCTTGGCGATATACAACCCCAAACCCGACCCTTCGGTCTGGAACTTCATCACATTCTCCGCTCGGAAGAATTTAGTGAAAAGTTTTTTCATCGCTTCAGGAGGGATGCCCACTCCAGTATCTTCAATATTTACCTGCGCGTAAGGCTGGTCGGGGACGCGCGCGATACGCACCGTGACTGAACCGTTTTTCACGTTATATTTGATGGCGTTATCAATCAGGTTCGACAAAGCCAGACCTAGTTTTGAGGCGTCTATGCGCACGACGAGCGACGACTCATTACCCCGATCAAAATACAAATTGACTCCGTATTGTTTCGCGACCACATTCGCGTTTTCAAGAACCCCGGCGATAAATTCAACCAAGTCGGCGTTGTCGAACTCGTAACCGAATCGGCCTTCTTCAATCTTGGCGACATCCAGTAAATCGTTCACTATTTTCAATAGTTTTTGGGAGGCGGTAAGGCCGCTTACGACCACTTCTTTGTCAGCCGGCACAATGTTGTTCGACTTCGATAAGGTCTCAAAAATCCAGTGGACGGCGGTAAGGGGAGTGCGGAGTTGATGGGCCGCGACGGTCACGAATTCGGATTTGGACTTATACAATTCCACTTCGCGGGTGCGATCATGCACCATCTTGACGAACCCAACCACCGTACCGTTTACATCCGTAATCCGGTCGGTCGAAACCTTCAATTCCTTAGACGGGTCGGTAAACGAAACATCAATGACCTGTGGGTAGGCTCCGGCCTCCGAACGGCGCACAACCACCGGCGCAAGCGAAGGGAAAATAACCTGGATTAAGAATCTCAAACGCGGCTCTTGGGCCCGTTCCGGACCGAGTGCTTGCCCCAGAATCTCCGCTTCGCTCAAACCGAAAATCGCTTCGGCGGCGGGATTAAACACTATGACTTTAAAGTTATTGTCGTACGCGACAATCCCGTCGCGCAGATTCAGAACGATACTCTCTATTCGGCGCGACGACGCGCGAGCCTCAAGATTGGATTTGGCAATTTTCAAATCATTCCAAGCGATGACCGCAGACAAAATTATAAACATAACCAAAGCAGCCGCGGCGAGACCGAAGGGGAGGTAGATAAAATCAATGACCACGTTTACAATCGCAATTACCGTAAAAATCCACAGTGAACGCGTCTCTGGGAGTTTAAGATACGCCCATAGGTTGGAGACGAATGAGGGCTTCATTAATTAATATTATAAAGCAGGAATTTTAAGACTGCACTATACCGGATAGTCTTCGTCGGAAACGTAATGCCGGAAGCGCTCCAGCAGACTTTTGAACCCAAGTTGTTCAAAGTATTTCGCGACATCTTTCTCCGGCAAAGGCTTAAAGGTTAACTCGTTCGCCGAAATTTTTATCTGCAGATTACTCTCCAGGGTCGCCAGTTTTTTGGATAAGAACGCCTGCTCGCGGTAAGTTTTAAGCTTCTCCTGAAGTTTGGGGTTCTCCATACCTACCCCATCAACCTCCTTATAGATTTCCTCAAGCGAACCGTAGCGCCCGACTAAGTTAGCCGCGGTTTTGGGCCCGACACCGGGCACGCCCGGGATATTGTCGGAGACGTCACCAACCAAGCCCTTATAGTCGGCAAGCTGTTCCGGAGCAACACCAAATTTTTCTTTAACCGCTTTTTCGTCGTAGGTAATTGTGTTGGATATTCCACGCTGGGGCATGATAACTTTGACATCATTATTATGGACTGCCTGTAAAACGTCGCGGTCGCCGGATAAAATAAACACCTTTAACCCCTCCGCCGAGAATTTGCTTGCCAGCGTGGTAACGATATCATCCGCTTCCCAGCCCGGAAGCTCAAAAGTTTTTATGCCCAAGGTTTTAAAAAGTTTGTGCGACTCGATGAGCTGCGAAATAAGATCGGCGTGCGCCGGAGGACGGGTGGCCTTATATTCTTTATATTCACTCTCGCGATGGGTCGGTTCCGGCCTATCAAACGCGGCGGCGATGTATTCCGGCGAGCCTTCGCCGGTCGGCCCCTCTTTTAATATTTTTATAATAATGCTCGCCAAGCCGTATAGCGCGCCAGCGGGACGGCCATCCGGCGCAGTCAAAGGGGGTAGGGCGTGAAAAGCGCGGTGGATCAATGAATTAGCGTCTATTAAAAGTAAGGCGTCTCTCATTTTGTTTTATCCCGTGTTCAAAGTTTATCATTATGGCGCTTCTGGGGAGCAGACGCCGCGCGCGGCCGGCCCACTCGATGAGGACGATGTTCTTGGGGTCGCCTAAAACCCTTTTAAAGCCCAATCTGCTTAGGCTTTTGTCGTCGGTGCGGTAAGCATCAACATGGTAAGCACGAGTGTAATGTCCTTTTAATTTGAAGTTCCGCATAAGAATAAAGGTTGGGCTGATAACCCTACGGCGCACCCCCAAGGCGCGCATAAAACTTTTCACAAAAACGGTCTTGCCCGACCCCAATTCGCCGTTTAATCCAACTACCACCGCTCCGCGGCCAGGTCTGGTTTTTATTATTTCTGCCGCGAGATCGCGAGCGATTGTCGCAGTCCCGCGGGCGCTTTTAACATCAAAACTTATTTGCTCCATTTGTCGCGCCGAAATATTTTGCCACGCCGCCAGCGATTACCCCCATAACCAAAGCGAATAACAGTCCGAGAAGAAGCGGTGAGAAATCGGCTGATGAAGACGGCAGCACACCGCTATAATTATCAGCCACAGGCGTTATAACTTTAGCGGACGTTTGTGGAGATTCACTCACGCTTGTTGCCATCACGACTTCCCCTTCAGCCGGATTTTCATAAGAGAGGCTGTTAACTAATTTTCCCGACTGGTCGTACAACGAAACCGTATCAGTGCCGTTGTTGAGGATAATTTTGGTTTGAGAATTTTTTAAGGTGAATTCGCCCTGCGGCGGCAGCGTCCCCGAGAGCACGAATGTTTTACCGCTCGCGTCCTTTAGCGCCCAGTCTTTTAGGTTGATTGTCTCGGCGCCGCGGTTCGCAAGTTTAATCCACTCGTTGCCGGTATCCGGCCCGACCGGATTTGGAAGGACGGAGTGGATAATTATCATACTAGAAAAGCTCGCTCTTCGGCTTTCTGCCCAGATGTTTATAACTTACAGCCTCGGCCACGCGCCCGGCTGGCGTGCGCCTGATGAGTCCGAGCTTTAAGAGATACGGCTCGTAAACCTCCTCAATTACTCCGCGGTCTTCGTTTAGCGCCGCCGCGAGCGTCCCTACACCAACTGGCCCGCCGCCGAACTTATCAATAATGGCTGACAGGAGTAAGCGGTCGTGGACTTCCAGGCCAAGCTCATCAATCTCCAGCATTTCCAAAGTCTCTTCCGCGACTACCGCGTCAATCGTAGGTTTTTTGTGCACCTCCGAATAATCCCGCGCCCGCTTCAACAAGCGATTCGCCACCCGCGGCGTGAAGCGCGCGGCTTCGGCGAGTGTTTTTATCGCTTCGGGAGTAATACTGATACCTAAAATTTTGGCGGAGCGCTCTATAATGCGTTCGATATCTTTCTCATCGTAATAATCCAACCGCAGAATCGCGCCGAATCGGGAACGAAGCGGCTCGGAGAGTAGATTCACGCGCGTGGTCGCGGCGATCAAAGTAAACGGCGGGAGGTCGATCGAGACCGTGCGCGCGCCGGCGCCTTTGCCGATCACGATGTGCAGTTTGCGCGACTCCATCGCTGGGTAGAGCACCTCTTCAATCATCCGGTTAAGGCGGTGCGCCTCGTCAATAAACAGGGTGTCGCTAGGTTCGAGGTTTGAAAGGATCGCGGCGAGATCGCCTGTCTTTTCAATCGCCGGCCCGGATGTGGTTTTCATCGGCGAAGCCATCTCCCGAGCAACCAGTCGCGCAAGCGTGGTCTTACCTAAACCGGCCTGTCCGTAAAATAATAGGTGATCCACCGGCTCGCCGCGTTTCTTGGCGGCATCGATAATCACCCGCAGGTTGCGCTTAATGTGATCTTGGCCGATATATTCCGCCCAAGTATTCGGCCGGAGCAGCGTATCAACGCTCTGGTCTTCCTCGTCGTATTTCTCTTCTTTCGGTTTAGTTTTTTTGAGCATGGAAGGTATATTGACAAGAGTAGTCTATTGTGTTATAAGTAATCAATATCTTGAAAAAGTCGTAGGCCTGCGGGCATTGAATCTTTCGAGGTTAGGGCAGTCTGGCTCCGGCTGGACTCACCCCCAAGAATGATTCTAAACTCTTTTTGATTTATTCGGAAAGAGCGCTTCCCCAAGCATAAACGCCCGCAGACCTACGATTTTTTCTCCTAACGGGGCCATTTAAGCGGTCCCGTTACGCGTTCAACCTCATCTAGCGTCGTCACGCCAGAAAAGACTTTCAGTATTCCGTCTGTCTGCATTTCAATCATTCCTTGCTTCCGCGCAAATTCACGAATTGTCTCCTCAGTCACCTCCTCCGCGATCAAATTTTCGAGCGCGTCGTCCACTTCAAGCAGCTCGAAAACCCCGACTCGCCCGCGATAACCATTGTGGCACTTATCGCATCCTCTAGCCGAATATATTTTCGGTTTTACGTTTGTTTTATCGACGCGCTTTGGCAGTTTAGTCATTAACTTTTTTATATTCTCCGCGAGACCCGGGCTCATTGGTGTTTCGGTTTTGCAATACTCGCACAGACGCCGCACCAAACGCTGTGCCACGATCAGATTTATCGCCGGGCCGATGATGGCCGGTTTGGTTCCCAAGTCCACCAAGCGCGGCACCGCCCCGGCGGCATCGTTGGTGTGAAGAGTTGAGAATACGACATGGCCGGTCAAAGCCGCGTGCATTGCCACTTCCGCCGTCTCCAGGTCGCGGATCTCTCCAACCAAGATTATGTCGGGATCCTGCCGCAGAATAGAGCGCAGACCGGAGGCGAAATCATATCCGGCTTTGGGATCGACTTGAGTTTGCTCTATGCCAGATAAGTGATACTCGATCGGGTCCTCAATAGTGATTGTTTTTAATTCCGAGGTGTGGACTTTTTTTAGAAAAGCGTAGAGGGTGGTAGTTTTGCCGCTGCCGGTAGGACCGGCTACCAAAACCATCCCGTTCGGTTTTTTAAGTTCCTTATCGGCAATGTCTAAGTCGTCGGCGCGCAAACCCAAATCTTCCAGATCCAGCGCGACCGCTTTAGGATCGAGTAAGCGCAGTACCGCCGTCTCACCATACTCGGAAGGAACAGTTGAGGCGCGAACCTCGATCTCGTCGCCGTCACGGATGATGGTAAAGCGCCCGTCCTGCGGGACATCAACCACGTTCAATTTCAATCCCGCAATAAGTTTTATCCTACCCAGGACATCATCGTACACGCCGCGGGGAAGACGCGCGACATCGTAAAGCAAACCGTCGAGCCGTAAGCGCAATAGGGCATCGTTTTTTCCCGACTCAAGATGCACATCGGAAGCCCTAAGCGACGTAGCCGCCGAGAAAATAATCGCGACCAGGTCGGTTGTAGAAATCTCATTTTCCACCGCTTCATTCAGCCGTCGTCCAGCCTCAGCAAACGGAATCAAATCCCACTTTTCCGCTTTTAACTCATCTCTGCGCGCTGCTTCCATAGGTGCCGCCATCTCACTTATAATAGCGGGGAAAAGGGTAAAGTAAAAATGTCCGGACACTCGAAGTGGGCTCAAATAAAACACAAAAAAGGAATAACCGACAAGAAACGCGGCCAGCTTTTTTCTAAACTTCTAAAAGCGATCCGCGCGGCCGCGCGCACCGAACCAAACCCGGATTTTAATCCGCGCCTCCGGACCGCGATTGAGACCGCGAAAGCCGCGAGCGTGCCCATGGATAACATCCGGCGCGCGATCGAAGGCGTGGAAAGTAAGAATATGGAGGAGCTTACTGTCGAGGGTTATGGGCCGGGCGGGGTAGCGTTCTTGGTGTCCGCGGTAACTGACAACCGCAACCGCACTATCGCGGAGCTGCGCAAGATCTTCGGCGACCGTGAAGGCAAGGTTGCGGAGCCGGGCAGCGTTCTTTGGGCCTTCGAACAAAGTAAGGATGGTGGCTTCACGCCCAAGTTCCCAACTAAAGTTGATCCCGTTATAAAAGAAAAGGTCTCGGCGTTGGAGGGAGATTTAGGTGAGCACGACGACGTCATTGCGGTATTCACTAACGCAGTATGATAATTTTAGGTTTAGACCCCGGCACGACACGCCTTGGCTACGGCGTCATTAAGACCGGTCCGGGGATTAAGTATGTAAATTGCGGGGTGATCGAACCGCGAACTTCGGGACGGGCGGCGCGGTTGATGTTTCTCTCTAAAAAACTGAATGGAATAATTGATCGCTACCAACCCGACTGCGCCGCGGTCGAGAAGCTGTACTTTTCCAAAAACAAGATTACTGCTCTTGCGGTAGCTGAAGCGCGGGGGGTCATACTCCTTACACTTGCTGAACACGGGGTCATGATCAAAGAATTTGCGCCTAACGAAGTTAAGAAATTGGTGGCTGGCTGGGGAAGAAGCGACAAGCGCGGCGT
>Ga0210057_1008557_pt1 | contig 12080 bp, 11 predicted proteins | sample CryGeyCG2114_010_2_FD_183968 | JGI IMG/M metagenome (GOLD analysis project Ga0210057, IMG submission 183968) | Groundwater microbial communities from aquifer - Crystal Geyser CG10_big_fil_rev_8/21/14_0.10 (SPAdes) (version 2) | ecosystem: Environmental > Aquatic > Deep subsurface > Groundwater ...
AAGACCATATGATACCTTATTCTATAAGTGCAATGACTCGCTCTTTCAACTTCCATTAAAGAATAAGAACTTCAGAGATTATTAGCTTTGCCCAGCCGCAGCAAGCTGCGGGGTAAAACGATTTAATTTAGTGGGAATCTGAAAACCAAAATAAGTAATAAAAAAGTAAATATGACCCGGCGCCCAATTTTAAGAACATCTAAATTAAAGAAATCAAAAGACCTTCAATTATTGCAGCTATTATCAATAACGGAAGTACAATCAAAAAGAATACAATTAAAGAATTTTTCAAATAATATAACAAACTTTCAATTTTATGTTCATTAAAAATAAACATCCCCATTCGAAGCCCAAGTCCAAGCGAAATAAAAACTGCAGGAAGTTCGAAAATTCCATGCGGTAAAAGTCTCCACAATTCAAGAATGCTGGATTTTTCTGAGACTATCATTGACACATAACCAACTACATATCCATTTACACCAGCGGTTATCAATGGAAAAATACCGAGTCCAACCCCGAATATCATCCCGAAAAAAGAACTTTTCAGATTGTTCCAGAATATATACGCTGTTAATTGCAAAGCATTCATACCTTCAGTTTCCTTAGCCAATTCTTTCAAGAATTCAAGAAGCTTAGTTTCAACTTCTTTAGGAACTGGAACAAAAAATCCAATCAAAATAAAAATGATAAAAATGATCACTGAATACAAAATAAATCTTCTCGACTCGACTAAATATCTCCAGCTTTGTTTATATAATCCTAAAATTCCTTTCTCATTTTTAGGTAGAGACCGACTAGAAGAACCTTTTCTCACTAATTTTTTATTCGCAACTCTTTTCTTCATATAACTTCATAATAAAATTGTTTTTATAACTTTGCTTGTTAGGAGCTGATCACATCCTTTGGTTTTCACTAACTATAGGAAATTCAAATAAAGATAAGGCGAACGACTTCGCGAAAGTGGAAATTCAAATATTAAAAGCGTGGGGGTGAGCGAGGTCGCGAGTAGGATTTTTCTTTCCAAGAAAGAAATTCAGTGGGAATTTGAAAACCAAATTAAACAAAAAAAGTATGATGTGACCGCGCCACTTGTTAAACAAATTAAAGAGCTCAAGAAAAATATTTGCTTATTATCATCGATTTACGTTTGTATTTTTTCTTTATATAAAATCCATAAACTAATCCAGCAATCAATCCGCCGAAGTGCGCAGTATTTCCAATTGGAATATTTCCTAAAACGGAAATTAACCAAAGCATAATCAAAAGTCCCGGTCCCGCATATTTCATTTTAGATGGGATAACAAAAAATACTAACACAGGTAAATTTGGAGTGATAATCATTAAAAATCCAACAAGCGCAAATAAAGCTCCGCTCGCTCCAACAGCCATAGCGTTATAGTCTCCAGGATATCCTGCTAAAAATAAACCATAAGCTGTTAAAACAAAAACCAAACTTGCAACAAGTCCGGATATTATATAAAACCAAAAGTATCTCTTTCGCCCCAATAATTTTTCAACTAAACCTCCAATAAAAATCATAGACAACATGTTGAAAAATAAATGCCATATTCCCCCATGCATAAACATGCTTGTCAAAAACGTCCAAAGATATTTCCCAGCCAGTATATTCGCAGGCTTTATTGCAATGGCGTCTATTGATAAGATATTCAAATTCATCAGGGTAAAAAAAATAATAAAAAATAAAATATTTAGTGAGATTAACCAAAAATTCACGCTAAAAGATTTAATTAAAGCAAATCGATTATTTTTCTTAGAATTTACTTGATATACATACGCGGACATCTTTATTTTTTCTTTGTCTTAGCTTTAGATTGTTTTTTTGATGATTTTTTTTGAGAAGATTTCTTGACCGGTTTTTTTGCAGAAGACTTTTTACTAGGTTTTTTTGAATCTTTTTTAAGAGTTCCGGCAAGTTTCTGCTTCTCTAATTTTCTTTTAGCGTATTTTGCTTGCCTCTCTTCAAGTTTTTCTTTTGCTACTTTCTTCATCACTAAATCTTTTTTATGATCATCTTTTGCTTTCTCCTTCCCTAATTCTAGATTTAAATATTCCAGTTCCCTCTCGTGAGAATCTAATTCCTTCTTCATATCCCTAATCACTTTTGTATTGTCTTTCAATACATAAACATTTCCACATTCATTGCAAATAAAATTGTTTAACAACGCATTTTCTTCATTATGTTCCACATTGCATGTTTCACATATATAAAACAATTTAGTTTCTCTGCTTTTTATCTGACTATTCATGTCATGAATCCGTTTTATCAACAGATTTTTTAGAAACTCAAAAGATTTTGTGATCTCTATTTTCCAAAAATAAGTATACCATCCCTTCTTTGCATCTTTTTTTCTTGTAGATGAAACAATTCCATGCTCCGTAAGTCTATAAAGTATATTTCTAGTTTGATTTATTTCTATATTCAATTTTTTTGCTATAAGAAATTCATTGATATATTTGTCTTTTTGTAGAATATCAACTAAAGGTTCATTCTGTTTTCCAACGATATACCCAATCGCATCTCTAAGAAATTTCTCTTGCATAATTTATTACAAAAACTTACTGAATAAATACCTTTCGGTTTCAAAACCTCCATAAATTAAACTATCTAATCAATTGGAGGTTTTAAAACCATCGGGTTGGGGGGTTGGAGGGGAGGCGTGGTCTCGGTTTATCATAGTATCTCCAATACTTATAAAGAAATATAATTTTGATTTTTCCTATCTTAATTTTTGGGGGGATTTTGGGGTTGGTGAAAGGGTGGGCGAGTGATTTCGTGTTAAGGGTGTAAGTATGGAATTGGTGGGCGAGGTCGCGAGTTCTTCGGCGAAAGCCGAATTATTGTGGGAATCTATGAAAAATCAAAAAACTATTAAAAAATTACAAAAACTCATTGGAGATACTTTCTCAAATCATCATTTTAAAAATTGATTTGAGAAGCGGAATCGCAATTCAACTCGGTTCAAAAATATCAATGAATTGAAAGATATTTTTGAAACGTCGGGTTAGGGGACGAGAGTTTACGACTTGAAAAATAAAATATAATTTAATTTTTTGGATAGACTATCTGTAAGGAAATACAGCCATTTCGTCGGGCGGGTTTTCGACAAAGTCTAAAGTTAGTGGGCAATTCCTATCCAAAAAATTTGTCAAAAAATTATCTATATCAAGTCGTGGACTCGAGTATGGAGGGTCTCGGTTCAAAAAAAGTATAAAGAAAACTAAGTTTGTTTTCAAATTAAAGTATATATTCCAATATATATTAAAAAAGAAAGGTTTTTAAAAAGATATGTTTTAATCTATATTATAAGGTATACATAAAATGGGGTGGTTTTCAAAAGATAAAAAAAGAGCACAGGAAACTGGTGGGAACTATGACGACGTTCCGCAACTTCCAAGATTGCCAGACATGCCAAATATTCCCGATAACTCTTATAATGAAACTTATGAAATGACACAACTTCCAACTATTCCTTCAAATACACTCAATCAAAAATTTTCTGAAAATGCAATAAAAGATGCAATATCTTATAATAATCAACCACAAAAAAATAACTCTCCTTATGGGGAATTTTCAAGAGAAATCGAAAATGAAATGCCTCTTCCATACAAAGCACCGGCGATTCAAAGACTCAGTCCGCCAGAACAATTAAAACTCCCTCCGATGCAAAAGATTGAAATTCCAAAAATCGAAGAAATTTCTAAACCAACATTAGTCACCGAATCAAAATCAAAAATTAAAGAGAATGTTCCGTCAGAATTCAAAGACGCTGCTGATAAAGTAAAAAGTTCTCAACCAGTTTTCATTAGAATAGATAAATTCCAAAAAGCATTAGAGATAATTGATGAAGCTCAAGATAAAATATCTGAAATGAGAAAAAATCTCAATGAAATAAAAAAGATTAGAGAAGAAGAAGACACGGAACTTGAGACATGGGATATTGAAATTAGTAAATTAAAAGAAAAGATAGAAAAGATAGACGACGACTTATTCTCACGAGTTGAATAAAATGGCAGACTCACCAGTTCATATCAAAATGAATTATAACGAAGCTGTTGCTTCAAAAAAAGATATGCTGGTTTCTCAAATGAATTTACTTAAAGTTAGAACTTTTCTAAGGAAATATAGGATTCTCCGTGCAAAAGAACTTAGAGAAAAAGAAAAACTGAAGAAGAATATGAATGATGCAATGCTTCTCATAAAAAAACTCCAAGAATCCTTGCCAAAAAACAACGTTCCAAAAATTCACAAAGTTCAAAGAATTGAAAATGTGCCGATTGAAACATACACTCCAAAAGATAAAAAGAAAGAAGCTGAACAGCAAGCATATGACAATCTTGAAGCTGAGCTTAAAGAGATACAAGAAAGATTGAAAGCATTGGGATGAAAAAATAATTTCTGTTCTTCAGACTTTTCTATTATCACATTAATGAATTTTGAATGTGTTTCAAGATTCATTGCAAATTTTTCTTGCGAGGCTAGTTAAATCGGAGCAATAATCAACAACAAAAATATTTATATAAGATAAAAACATGAGTAGAGTATGAAAAAGAGTTTTGTGATAATCTTTAGTTTACTGGTTTTATCTTTATTCTTAAGTTCAAATTTTATTACTTCTTATTGGGGTGTATCAGGTTGTAATCCAAATGATTGGATTTTTTGTTTTAAACAAAGAAACATCCCTAATAATTATGATCCAAATATAATCTCTTCAGCATTTGAGATAAAAGGAAATTCTTGTTGTCGAATGCCAGATAATGATGCAACTTCAGGCAACCCTCTTTATGCTGGAATTGTTACTGATCCAGCAATTTATAATCAACATGAAACAACTTGTCCAAGAGCCGCAGGAGGAATATGGAACACACAAATTGCAATGGGGTTAGTTCAATATAGTAAGGGGGATGAATGCTGTCAAGTAGCGAGAACAAAAGTAGACACTACGGCAATTGGTTCACTGGGAGAAACTATATTAACTTTAGAAAATTCGTATCTTTATCAAAAAAGTTTATGTTGCGGATTGGATAATGGATTATCTGAAATTAAAGGTAAAAAAGGAGTTGCTAGTGCGTGTTGTCTTGTTAGAAGGGATTCAAGTACATCTTCTCCATCCTCTGCTACCTCAACTTCAGAAGTTTCAAATCAAGTTTATGATACATCCGAACAAAAATGTTGTTTATTAGACCAAGGAGACCAAATTTCACAAGCAGCAAAAACACTTTTAAGCGCCCCAGTTGAAAATTCAAATACATTTGAAGAATTACAAGCTACAAATAATAAAAAAACTGGTGTTGTGGTTGATAACGATGTAACCTGCCCAACTTGCTGTACCTGTGCAGTATATCATGAATCTTCACCAAGAGACAAATGCTGGAAAGCATCTGCAGAAGTAATAAAATGTAGATTGAAATACCATTGGCCAGCCAATTATAAAGATGAATGTGCGGTTATTTATGATAAATCCCAATACGATCTTGGACAAGTAAAACCAGAAAATAAAAAGTTTAATGATTGTATGGCAGGAAAAATAAGTAAAGCAGACTCAGATAAAGCGATTAAAGCCTGTTCAACAGCATCTGCAGGTTCTATGGACAATTGTCTTTTTGATGCAAATGAGGCAGGACCAAAATCTCAAGGTTGTCCACCAGGAAGAAAACCTTGCATAGCACCCCCAAGTGGAGAGTGTGGAAATTCAAATTACTATAAATGCATTCCAAATAGCCAACAATGTGAACCTCTTTGTACTTGTTCAGACGCAAATTACTGTCGGACTCATTGTTCCAAAACGGGCGGTAAATTCAAGTGTACTACTGGAACAAAATGCGATTGTTCATCTGATTCAAATGCATGTTCATAAGCTTTCTTAGATGATAAAAAAATTTTAATTTATGAACAGATTTTATTAATAATTTTAGAACTCACTTCGCGCTCACAACATACTTACCATCTGAACATCTCCATATTATCGGAGGATTTGATTGCGGCGTACTCACAGGATGTCTCGGTTTACCGTACCATACACCGTCTTGGTATTGATAATTTCCGAATGGCGTGCATGAGTATTCTATTAAATCATCCCCTTGACAATAATCAGTTCCTTTATCGACTTTGTTTCCTTTGCTGTCTATCAAAGATACTGTCCCTTTTTTATCAATATCCCCATATCCATCGTCAGTCTCTTCACATCTTGTAATATCATTAATCTCCCTGAAGCAATCTCCGACGCACATGAAGATCGTCTTGTCATTATTGTTTTCATTCGTTTCATCGCTATCGTCAAAATATTTTCCTCCAGAGATATGGAAGTTTGTGGTATAATAACTTCCGGGTTCATATCTTAGTAAGGATTTTGATGCTTCATCGAGTGGATAAAGAATGACAGCAACTTTTTTTCCGACAATCAAATTGTCCGACGAAACGGATCCCCTAAATCTTTTTATTGAATTTTCTCCACTTATAGTCGCATCAACATAAATATCTTGTTTTTTCTCTATCATCTCTGTTCCGAGATTGATGATGTAAACAGTTAAAGCATTTAGCATTTGATCATTTTTATAAGTGATGACCTCTTTTCCTGAATATCGGGAATGTTTTGCATTATCTAAAACATTAATATTAAAATTTCTTAAATAAAAATATTGATAGACCTTTGGATTTTTTGTGAATGAAAAGGTTAGCGCTAAATTTCGATCCTCTATTCCATCTATTAAATAATTTGTATTCATAACATTTAATTTAATTTTTCCATCATCAACATTATTAGTTATTTTAACGAACATTTTATTTCCTTGAGCAAAAAGATCCCTTGAACAATATTGTCCTTTCGTCGCTTTAGTGATCTTTTCCATTTTCCCGCCTATTTTTCTTTCGATAGTTGTATACGCCTTCCCGTTAACCTTAAATTCACAATATGCGCTTACTTTTGCGAGTAAGACATTTCCGTCTTTTATTTCCATATAATACTTTTGAATAGGATCATTGTTAGAGATATAATTATAATTTGCATTAAAAGACCATTCTTCTCCGTAATAAATAGTTGAAGATACACTCGATACTGGAGCCCCCTTTAACCATACGTTATATCCGTTGCCATAATCTGGAACATTATTATAATTTACAACAATTAATGTTGCGGGATATTTACTCCATACCACATCACCCCAAGGGATATTTTTATCAAATGCCAAATCCACTCCAAGAATAGGACTATGGCGGAGATTATTATTTTTATTTAATAGGATTACAACTCCAACAAAAATAATCAAAATTAAAATCACGATAAGAATTATCCAAGAAAATTTATTATCACTCTTTTTCTTTTTCATTAAAATCCTAACAAAACCAAGTATAAAAAGATTTCTTTATTATTTAAATTCAGGATAATGCCCCCAACAACAAAAATATTTATATAAGATAAAAAAATGAGTAGAGTATGAAAAAGAGTTTTGTGATAATCTTTAGTTTACTGGTTTTATCTTTATTCTTAAGTTCAAATTTTATTACTTCTTATTGGGGTGTATCAGGTTGTAATCCAAATGATTGGATTTTTTGTTTTAAACAAAGAAACATCCCTAATAATTATGATCCAAATATAATCTCTTCAGCATTTGAGATAAAAGGAAATTCTTGTTGTCGAATGCCAGATAATGATGCAACTTCAGGCAACCCTCTTTATGCTGGAATTGTTACTGATCCAGCAATTTATAATCAACATGAAACAACTTGTCCAAGAGCCGCAGGAGGAATATGGAACACACAAATTGCAATGGGGTTAGTTCAATATAGTAAGGGGGATGAATGCTGTCAAGTAGCGAGAACAAAAGTAGACACTACGGCAATTGGTTCACTGGGAGAAACTATATTAACTTTAGAAAATTCGTATCTTTATCAAAAAAGTTTATGTTGCGGATTGGATAATGGATTATCTGAAATTAAAGGTAAAAAAGGAGTTGCTAGTGCGTGTTGTCTTGTTAGAAGGGATTCAAGTACAGCTTCTCCATCCTCTGCTACCTCAACTTCAGAAGTTTCAAATCAAGTTTATGATACAACTAAAGAAGCGTGTTGTCCAAGTGCAGGGGTTTACGATCCTTCGAAACAAAAATGTTGTCCAACAACTTGGCCAGACGGAATTATAAGACATAGGCTAGGAGAAGGAAATGATTGTTGTGCTGCAGATTTGATTATTGAGAGTATAGATGGAAAAATTCAAAATTTCCCAATAAATATAGCTTTCGATAATAGGGTGAAAAAGTGTTGTGATAACCCCAAAACGAATGAACCAGGACAACCTCCAAAAATAATTGCGACGCAGTGTCCATCAACAAATCAATGCGATCAAGTTTATGGTCCTAATAATTATATAAAATGTGGAAATAGTTGTTGTGATAAAGTTTCAGAACAATGTTGTGCTAAAAATTCAGGCTTAGCTCCGACCTGCTGCCCTAAAACAGATACATGTACTGAAACGAATAGAAATGTTGGAGGTATAAATATATTTAAGAATAGCTGCTCAGGTGATGCATGCGCCCCAGGAAAAAGTAAATGTACTACGACCAATTGGGGAATTCCTAACTCTGTATGTTGTGATACTGTAAAAGAAACTTGCACATATGTTAATCTAATAATTGAAGGTAAAAGTCGCGCTGTTGCTTATTGCAAAAAAAAGTTACCAAATTGTCCTGTTCCTTGCGGAACCGATGGTGAGGGTAAACAGATTTGTTGTGATTCAACCGATCGTTGTGAAACACAAGGAGGCGCACCGATTTGTCAAGCAAATAGTTGCAAAGTTGGAGACGAATTATGTAAAGGCAATGTGCAGATTAATCCAGATCAAACTTATCCTTATTCTATATGTTGTCCAAAAAACACTTGTTTAATTCAACCAGACGGATTTCCAAAGTGTGTCGTAAAATAAATATTAAGGAAAAGTTAGATTAAAAGTTAAATCTCTTGATAATCTTGAATAAAAAACAATATCTTTATCTGTAGGATTTTCAAAATTTAAATATTGGTTTAAACTTTTTTTAAAATCCTTATCTGTATTTTTAATTTTATCAACATAAACTTCTCTCTCGGAAGTTAAACTCATTATATCATCTTCAGATAATTTATCCATATCAATCGCTCCGTACAATTTACTATAACCTTGTTCATGCAATTTCCTCTTAGTTTGTTCGTCAAAATTAGAATTGTCTATTTTTTCCATATCAGTATAAAATTGTTCATTTGTATAAGTATCTCTAGGCATGACTAAATCTCTATCTCTTGACATTGGCGTTGAACATCCATAAAGAGTTACAGCTAGTCCTAAACTCACAATTCCTCGACTTAATCTATCTTTTAATACCATATACAATATAGAAATATGGAGTATATAAATCTTTTTATAGTAGTTCCTATATAGGAGTAACAAGTAGGTAGATTTTTCCGATTAGCTACAAAACAACCGGCTTCATCCCATATTACAAAAATTAATTTATTTATAATAGAGATTTTGTTTGGTATTAGGGCGAGAGTTTACATTTTGTCAAATTATCTAATCAATTCAAAATGTGGGCTCGAGTTGAGACTCGATTTGGGCGAGCAACTTCGTGTTAAGGGGTAAGGTCTTGGTTGGTGGTCAAAGTTGTGTGTTTGGCAAGTAAATTACAAACAAAATCTCACAAAAAAATTTAATTTGGGATGGAGCCAAAACAACCTAAACTATTTTAAATCCCCGCTCATTCAATAATTTATGATAACTAGAAACGAACTCATCAAGAAATACATTGATTTCTTTAAAAGCAAGCATCATAAACATATTCCTTCATCTTCATTAATTCCAGAAAATGACCCGACAGTTTTATTCACCACTGCTGGAATGCATCCACTAGTTCCCTATCTACTAGGTCAAAAACATCCCTTGGGAAGTAGACTAGTAAGCGTTCAAAAATGCATAAGAACGGGAGACATTGATGAAGTTGGCGATGAAGTTCATCACACTTTTTTTGAAATGTTAGGAAACTGGAGTTTAGGAGATTACTTTAAAGAAGAAGCAATTTCATACAGCTTCGAATTTTTAACAAACAAAAAATGGCTAGCAATTCCAAAAGAAAAATTAGCTGTAACTTGTTTTGAAGGAGATAAAGATTCTTCTAAAGATATAGATTCAGAAAAAATATGGCTTTCATTAGGTATTCCTAAAGAAAGAATTGCATTTCTTCCAAAAGAAGATAATTGGTGGGGACCTGCAGGAAACAGTGGTCCTTGCGGTCCAGACACAGAAATGTTTTATTGGAAGTCTAATTCAAAAAAACCTCCAAAAAAATTCGATCCAAAAGACGAAAATTGGGTTGAAATATGGAACGATGTTTTCATGGAGTATAACAAAGATAAATCTGAAAAATATATCTCCCTTTCCCAAAAAAACGTAGATACAGGAATGGGAGTTGAAAGGACTCTAACGATTTTAAATGGACTTGAAGATAATTATCTGACTGAATGTTTCTTACCAATAATAAAAGAAATTGAAAAAATATCCGGGAAAAAATATAAAGGGAATGAAAAAGAAATAAGAATTATCGCAGATCATCTTCGCGCAGCAGTCTTTATACTTGGGGATGAAAAATCAATTTCTCCAAGTAACATTGGCCAAGGTTACGTCCTGAGAAGAATTATTAGACGCGCAATAAGATATGGTAAACAGTTAGGGATAAAAGAAAATTTCACGGTCAAAGTTGCTAAAACAATAATTCCAATTTATTCAGATTACGACGAAATTCATAGAAACCATAAATTCATCTGTGAACAACTAGAACTTGAAGAAAATAAATTTAGTGAAACTCTTGAAAAAGGGATGAAGAAATTCAGCGAAATCGCCGTCGACAAAATCGTTTCAGGTAAAGAAGCTTTCCTTTTATTCCAAAGTTTCGGTTTTCCAATAGAATTCACGCAAGAACTTGCAGATGAAAATGGAATCGAAGTTGATTTAGATGAATACAACATTGAATTCAAAAAACATCAAGATTTATCTCGTTCGACTTCAGCGGGAGTTTTCAAATCAGGATTAGCAGATGAATCTGAAACAACAAAAAAACTCCATACTGCGACACATCTTCTTAATGAAGCACTCAGAAAAATCTTAGGTAATGAAATCGCTCAAAAAGGTTCTAACATCACCCCAGAAAGATTGCGATTCGATTTTAATTTCCCTAGAAAACTAACTCCAGAAGAAATAAAAAAAGTTGAAGACTTGATTAATGAACAAATAAAATTATCTCTACCAGTGATAAGAGAAGAAATGCCTCTGGATAATGCATTATCCTCTGGAGCTCAAAGTGAATTCGGAAACAAATATCCCGAAGTCGTTTCGGTTTACACGATCGGTTCTCAAAAAAATAAAGGATGGTTCTCTAAAGAGATCTGCACCGGTCCTCACGTCAACAACACGAGCGATATCGGAAAGTTCAAAATAATAAAAGAAGAATCAGTTGCGGCTGGAATAAGACGGATTAAAGGAATTGTAGAATAAATCAATCTTTTTCATACCATCCACCAGCAACTTGATGCCATTCTTTGGGTTTTATACCATCCATTATTCCTTGAAGATATCTAAGATTAGCATAAACTTTATCTGCTTCCGCTCTCTCCCAAACTACTGCCGCAGGTCGAACAGCTTCATGAATGTAAGAATCATATTGTGCATCATATGCTTTTTTTCTTAAAAATTCGTAATTTCTACTAACTTGCTTTAATCTTTCATTAATTTTATCTATTTCCATTTTTCTAATCTCCCAGAAATAAACTCTCTCTTTACATATTCTTCAACAGGAGTAGTGTTAAATACATCAACTAAATAACATTTCTCTCCCTTTGTACCAATAATTAATGGATCTTGAATAGGAACTACTCTAGCACTCCAATTTTCAGCTTCAGTGATGACATAAATTTCATTCCTATAGCCTAAGACATTAATTATTCCCCAAGATTTATATATCCAATTATCTTTGTTTATTGGGAGGTATAAACATGAACAATAAACAAATAGAATTTCTTAAGGAAGCTTATAAAAAAGAAAAAGATG
>Ga0210057_1008558_pt1 | contig 12080 bp, 12 predicted proteins | sample CryGeyCG2114_010_2_FD_183968 | JGI IMG/M metagenome (GOLD analysis project Ga0210057, IMG submission 183968) | Groundwater microbial communities from aquifer - Crystal Geyser CG10_big_fil_rev_8/21/14_0.10 (SPAdes) (version 2) | ecosystem: Environmental > Aquatic > Deep subsurface > Groundwater ...
AAAAAAGAAAAAAGAAGAGTTTAAGGAGAAATTAAAGAGAGGTGAAGTTAAATTTACAGAAGAGGGCACATTGGTTGATTATACCACGGAAGGTGAAAAAAAATGAAAAAAACGAAAATCTTATTTGTATGATGGGAAGGAACAGAAGCTAAAAAACCAATCAATTTAATTAAAGATAATTTTGAAGAGTAAAAATTTTTATAGTATTCCCAACGGAGTTTCATAACCAAGACGAATAAAACAAAAAAAATTTCGCCCGGATCTGTTGAAAATGTCTGAGATTTTTTAAATCAAAGACAGCTCACGGGCAGAAAAATCTGAAATAAAAGATTTTCAACAGAGCGGCTACATCCAAAATTAAATTTATATGTTTCATTCATAAAAAATGGGCGGGGAAAAGATAATGAATGAAACATACTAATTTGAGATGTAGCCGTCCTACCCGAAAAACAACAAACTTTAAAAATCCTTCAAACTCTTGTTAACTATAGTTAACATGGCTCAACAATCTGTAAAAAATATCGACAGAAACGTTTATGATAGTTCAAACCCTGAAAATCTCCTCATAAAATCCACACCGGGAATAAATGAAGAACTCATCAGGCAAATTTCATTCCAAAAAGGCGAGCCGGAATGGATGCTTGAAAAAAGACTTGAAGCTCTAAGAATTTTTAACGAATTGGAACTCCCAAAATGGGGTCCAAATTTAAATAAATTAAATCTGGACGAAATCCATTACTACGTAAAACCAAATGCGAAGAAAAATTCGACTTCTTGGGACGACGTTCCTCAGGATATAAAGAATACATTTGAAAAATTAGGAATTCCAAAAGCCGAGCGGGAAGTTCTGGCAGGCGTTGGAGCACAATATGATTCTGAAGTAATTTATCACTCTTTAAAACAAGAATTAAAAGATAAAGGGGTTATTTTTCTGGATTGCGACGAAGCTCTAATCCAACATCCGGAGTTATTCAAAAAGTACTTTATGACAACATGTGTTCCGGTAAACTTGCATAAATTCGCAGCACTCCACGGAGCTGTCTGGAGCGGAGGAACCTTTATATACATTCCAAAAAACGTAAAATTAAATGAACCTCTTCAGGCATATTTCAGAATGAATGCTAAATCCGGCGGACAATTCGAACACACCTTAATTATTTTAGACGAAGGAGCAGAAGCACACTACATCGAAGGCTGCTCGGCACCGCAATATAGCAAAAATTCAATCCATGCTGGTTGTGTTGAAATCCACGTCGCTAAAAACGCAAGAATGAGATACTCAAGCATCGAAAACTGGAGCAAAAACACATACAACTTAAACACAAAAAGAGCACTCGTCTACGAAAATGCAATAATGGAATGGGTAAATGGAAACATGGGCAGTTGTATAACAATGCTTTATCCCTGCAGTATTCTTCTTGGGGAAAATTCATCCTCAGATTACATTGGTGTCGCATTTGCAGGAAAAGACCAATTCCAAGACACAGGTTGCAAAGTATACCACCTTGCGCCAAACACAAGTTCAAAAATCATAAGCAAAGGAATAAGCAAAGACGGAGGAATCAGTTCTTACAGGGGACTCGTCCAAATAAAAAAAGGATGCAAAAATGTAAAGTCCTCCGTAAAATGCGACGGTCTAATGTTGGACAATGAAAGCAAAGCTTTGACTTTCCCAGCGATGGACGTTCATGAAAACGACGTAAAAGTCTCGCACGAAGCAGCAGTTGGAAAAGTCGGAGAAGACCAGCTTTTCTATTTAATGTCCAGAGGTCTAAGTGAAGAAGAGGCAACTAAAATGATAGTTTTAGGTTTCATTGAGCCAATAGTCAGAGAACTCCCCCTTGAATATGCGGTAGAACTTAACAGATTAATTGAATTAGAAATCGAAAACTCTGTATGTTAATTAACTATTCTGGAAGAATTAAACTTAAAAGCAATAAAATAAATATTAATTTAAAGAGAACTTAAGAATAACATGAGATTAAACAACGAACGCGTCATGAATTTGAAGACAAGATTTCCACTCCTGATTTCAAATCAAAACTTAGTATACTTAGATAACGCTTCTACAACTCAAAAACCACAGGAAGTAATAGATATTATAAAAAAATATTATGAAAGATTCAACGCAAATGTAAATCGCGGAGTTTACAATCTAAGCCAAGAATCAACAATCCTCTTCGAAAAATCGAGAAAGATAACAGCAAAATTCATTAATGCAAAACCAGAAGAGACAATTTTTACCAAAGGAACTACAGAATCTTTAAATTTTTTATCTTACACGATTGACAGCATCATAGAAAAAGGAAAAGATGAAATCATCATCTCCCCGCTGGAACATCATTCGAATTTAATTCCCTGGCAACAGCTCGCAAAACGAAATAATATGAAACTTCTTTATATGCCTTTAAAAAAGGATTTAACGCTTGATTTAAAGGAGGCGAAAAAATTATTTTCAGAAAAAACAGCGCTCGTTTCAATCTCCCATATCTCAAACACATTAGGAACAATTCAGCCAATTGAAAAGATTATCAAATTTGCAAAAAAAGTTGGGGCATACACAATTATTGATGCAGCTCAAAGTGCTCCCCGTAAAAAAATTGATGTTAAAAAATTGGACTGCGATTTTCTTGCATTCTCCGGGCATAAAATGATGGGACCGACAGGAATCGGAGTTTTATACGGAAAAGAAGAACTTCTAAAAAAATTAAGACCATTTCAATTTGGAGGGGGGATGATTGACTCAGTTGAATTGAAAAACTCAACATGGACAACTTTGCCTGAAAAATTTGAAGCCGGAACTCCTGATATTGCCGGAGCCATCGGCCTTGCAAAAGCTGTTTCGTTTATTCAGGACATCGAAGTTGAAAACATTGTCGAATGGGAAGAAAAATTAACTGAAATGGCGATTCGGGAAATGAAAAAAATCCCCCATGTCATTATATACGGAAAAAATAATATAGGGATTATTTCATTCAATGTCGACGGCGTTCACCCACATGATGTAGCTTCAATTATGAACGACAATGACATTGCTATTCGGGGCGGACATCACTGTGCAATTCCTTTAATGAAAGAAATGGAAGTCTCAGGAACTTGCAGAATAAGTTTTTATTTGTATAACACATTATTTGATGTAAGAAAATTTATTGAAACTCTTAAAGAAGTCGTTCAAATATTCAAAAATGGGAATTGAAAAAGAAAAAATCGCGGAAGAAGTAAAAATGTACAGAGAAATGTATAAAGAGCATATTTTAGATTTATATAAAAATCCATCGAACTATGGGGAACTCGCTGACTTCACCCACCATTTCAGAAGCTACAACTCCTTATGCGGAGATGACTTCAAAATTTGGGTTGATGTGAAAGACAATAAAATAAAAGATGTCAGCTTTACAGGTTCTGGTTGTGCTATAAGCACAGCGGCCTCTTCAATGGTCAGCGACAAAATTATCGGAATGAATATCTGGGATGTATCCAGAATGAACCAAGAGGATGTTTTGGAACTCTTGCACATCCCGGTAAGCAGTGGCAGAATGAAATGCGCAGTTCTATTTTTAAAAAGTGTACAGGAGAATGTTTTGAAAGATGATAATTGAATATTTTCCACGACTAAATGCCATTCTTAGGGATTTAATTAAACGGGCGAGTCGAAAATTAGCAATATAGGAAACCCCAATAAAAAACTTTCAAATAATAAAAATGAAACTGGAAATTAAAAACCTGCACGTAGAAATTAACGGAAAAGAAATTCTTAGAGGAATAAATTTATCTGTGAAACAAGGAGAAATTCACGCTCTTATGGGACCTAATGGAAGCGGTAAAAGCACTCTTGCAAACACTTTAATGGGACATCCAAAACACAAAATTACAGAAGGAAAGATTCTCTTCAACAATGAAGACATTACAAATCTTTCCCCCGATAAAAAAGCAAAAAAAGGACTTTTCTTATCCTTTCAATATCCAACTGAAATTTCGGGAATAACAATTCAAAATTTCCTAAAAACTTCATACAACAACTTAAAAAATGAAAAACTTCCATTCTTCAAATTCAAAAAAATTCTTCAGGAAAAGGCAAAACTTTTGGGAATAGAAGAAAGTTTCCTCTCGCGTTATCTTAACGAAGGATTCAGTGGCGGAGAAAAAAAGAAAACCGAGATTCTTCAGCTCCTGACTCTTGACCCAACGTTCGTGATTCTTGATGAAACAGATTCCGGACTGGATATTGATGCACTAAAAATTGTTTCAAACGGGATAGCTCAATTCAAAAATCCGGAAAAATCAGTCCTATTAATCACCCACTATAAAAGAATTCTGGACTACATAAAACCTGATAAAATCTCAATCATAAAAAACGGAAAAATAGCGATGGAAGGAAACGCAGATTTAATCGACCATCTTGAAGAGAAAGGTTATGATTGGATTGGCGAGTAAATACATTTCTAAAAGCAAGTGTCATATTTTGCAAAATAAAAGTATAATTAATCTCATCAACAAACTATCCAAAGAATCTACTTATCATAGTATCCCGATACTTATAAATAATTATGGCGGAGCTAAAAATCCTTTTATCTCGTCAAGATAAATAGATATTATAGCTGTTCTTACCGAACAGAGATTTAATGTTTATTATTAATTTAGTAATCAATTAGATAGGTTGCTCGGAGTATGCTCGTTTACTCTTGAGATTACAAATTATCAACTATATAATAAAATCTGTCACCGCAGAGATGAGGTAATTTACCTTCAGTACTTTGTCCTTTGATTGAAGGTTTTTGGATATAATTTAGCAAATAAAATTCCTTGTCTTGCTTTAATCTATCTTTAAACTCAGTAGTTAAGAAAACTCATCGGAGAGAATGTATTACATAAAGCCAAAACCAGTTCCCGGAAAACTTATAACGTTCTCGTCGTAATTATTAAATCTCTAACTAGATATACCTTGAGAATATATTTAGAATATCCTTAATCCCAAAAAAAAGTTTCATTTGCACTCATTTTTATTTTGTCTTGGACAGGCAAAATATAAAACAAAAAATTACTCTCTCTCAACCCAATTTTCAATCCCAGATTCTATTCTTTCAATCTCGCTGTCGTTTGCAGGAGTGTAATGCGGACCAACTCGCCTGACCATATAACTCACGCCATTAATGCTGTTCATTTTAATCGCATTCATCCCACCGTATTCAAAAGTACTGGCACTAATAATCCTGCTCTTTATTCCCCCACTTTTCAAACCTTCATCTCTTCCTTTTTTATAGCCACTTTCATAACGATTCTCACTATGAAGTTTGGATTCTGAACTGGAATCAGTGCAATTATAACCAAAACCCATTAACAATATTCCAGTAACTGCATAAAGAAGCCCTTTAGTTCCATTAGGCAATCTTCCCTCCATCAAACAACCCCCCGCCCCAACATCTCTTCAAAACTTTCAACTCCGGCAACAACCATCGCTTCTTTAAATGTAATGAGGGGTTTATTATACTTCCCAAAATCGTCAATCGCAATCCGGGGACAAGCGAGTTCGACAAATCCTTCGATATTGTTAAAATTGGTTAGCTTATCCTGAGTTACTTCATTCATTATCAGGATTACAGTTTCAAATCCAGCTTCTTCTAACTTTTTTTTAATTAGTTCTGCTGAACCAAATTTTTGTCCTTTTTTTGCTTCAACAATAATTCCAATCTTCTTAAAAGATTTAAACTTCTCAATAGAAAGAATTCTTTGTCTGATTATCTTATCTCTAATATTACTCATATCCACGATGTCATTGTTATAGACATCAATTAAAAAAACCGGTTTATCAATCGCCAAAGAAGCTCCCATAGAATGAAAATTATTTCCAATTACTACAACTGCATCAATTTCATTTTTTATTAGTTTCAAGCCAGAAAATTCACAACCAACGACGTGACCAGAATAAGCGGCGTGTCCAAGACCTTTTGGAACAAAAATTTTTTTGCCATTTTCTTCATAAAATTTTTTTATCATTTCTAAATCATGCCGATGCTGAATAGAATAAATAATCCCTAGATTAGAAAAATCTTTTAATTTTTCTAAAGACTTCTTTAATAACGGACTTAAATCAATCTCATCTTTTATTTCCATATAAATAATCGGAAAATCCACTTTCATAAACTCTGCATGGCCGAAATGAATAATTAAATCAGCCCCGACACTTCGCGCCTCATCAGAAGAAACAGAACAACCGCCCCAACAAGTATCTCCGGAGAAAACAACTTCAATTCCCAGCTCCTCAATCATCTTAGAAATCTCAAATGCACGGGATTTTATACCTTCTGGTAATTGAACAAAAACTCTTTTTGGCTTTGCTTTTTCAAGTTCATTTTTTAATTTATCAAATTCAAAATTAAACACCATATTTTAAAAAGAAAAAAGGAGGTTTATAGAGTTTGCTAAAATGTGGAATATTAATTATCCCCTGCAAAACATAAAATTATCAAAATCAAAATGCATTAATCCGTTATGTCCTGTGTGGGTATTTATTGCAAACTCATAAGGCTCTGAATTTCCGGTAAAAGTATTAACGATAGTTACTCCGTCAGGCCTAATTGCAGTCATTTTAACTTCATCAGTAAAAAATTCAAAATTAATTCTATAAACTCCTTCCCGTGCTCCTAAATCTGGCTCACCATTCCAATACCCTATTGGACCGCATCCTCCCGGAGATGTACAATCTTCTAATTGACTTGGAGGATAATTCCCGTTAATTAATGGCTGAGAAAAGTGATTTCCAACTCCAGGATAATATCGAACTTCATAAAAAAATGCATCTCCACTTATAAATTTTTTTCTTGGTTGAAAATTTGTTTCAGTATCCATAGCAACATTTTGTTTTACATGATAAACTTCTTCAACAGGCTCAACAAAATGTTCGTCGCTAAATCCAATGTTTGAATACTCTTTCCATCTTTCTAAATTTAAGTTGGGATTTGAAAAATCATCATAATTCATACAAAGAGGGGGTGCACTAACTAAATTAATTAAGAATATAGATAAAATTCCAATAAACAAAATTTTTTTCATAAATTATACCAACATAAAATATTTTTAACAATTTCCATCCACTAAAACACCCCCCTCTTCCTAATCCCACTGGCAACAATTTCAAAATTTAAAATTTTTTCCGGCAGACTTCTATGTTTTTTCAAAACAAGTTTCCGGCGCCCTCCGGAACTCCTTAACTCAATTAAACACTTGCTCCAATACTTCAGCAAATCTCCCCCGACCATTGAAACTTGTCTCTCTAAATTTTTGTCTTCATTATTTTGAACAAAAGAAGAATAAACCTGATTTGTAACAACTACGGGGATATTTTGCTTTCTGGCAATTTCGTTCAGCGTCCTGAGTTGTTTAGCCAGCTTCCTATTTACTTCAGAAATTCGCCCATCATCCTTGGCAGTTATCGCATCTCCAAGTTCAAGCCGGTAAAGCATCGCAATACTATCAATTATTATTAACGAAACATTCCCCTTCTTCACATGAACAAGTAAAGTTGCAAAAGCATTCTCCTGCTCTTCAAACGTCGTCGGATTGAGAAGCAAAATGTTCTGAAGAGAATTATCAATTTCCTCTTTCGTTCCGCCGTGGATTTGTTTGAACCGCTCCCCGGAAAAACCGCCCTCGGTATCAATAAAAATAATTTTATTTCCTTTCTTCGCCTGTGAAACAGAAACCATCATGCAAAAATTAGACTTCCCGCTTCCACCAGGTCCATAAATAGTCGTGATTATATCTTTCTCGTATCCACCAAAAAGGAGCTTATTCAGTTCATACGAGCCTGTAGAAATTTTTAACCTTTCAACCATAAATCAACAACAAAACAGCTCATTAAAAACATTTATATAACAAAGGTTGTATCATTAAATATGGCCCAAAAGAAGAAGGTGAAAAAAACTGCAAAAGAAGAAGGTGAAAGAATAGAACTTCTGTGGAGGCTATTAATCTTCATTGTTACAGGAATAATTCTTGAAATCTGGGCATATCTTATATTAATAGTGGCAATTATCAACTTTTTCATAGTCCTTTTCTCCGGAAACCCGGACAAAAAACTAATAAACTTCTCAGAATATTTCAACACAGAAATTTACAGATATGCACGTTACATAACCTTTGCAACAAATGAAAGGCCTTTTCCTTTCACAGAGATGAAGAAATGCACTAAATTTGAAGAAAAATGAGTGATTAATTTTAAATGTGAATAATCGATTCCATCCCAAATTAGTATGTTTCATTCATTATCCTTTCCCCACCCTCGGGGAAATCCCAAGTCTTTTGTAAAGTGATTTCCCTGTCGGGTTTTATGAATGAGACATATAAATTTAATTTGAGATGGAGTCTAAATAATCAATTCATTTAAGAATTTAATACAATAAATTGCCTTTCAGGAGCGAACATCTCAGACGAAATTAAAATATGAGAGATTTCTAAATCCAAAAACATCACTTCATCTTTCCAAACTCAACCAAAGAATTATCAATTTCCTTATCCAAAGTTGCAATCGCCTTCTTCAACAGTTTTTTAGGATTGTCGCCTTCAATATGCAAAACGGGATTCTTCGTCGGATGTTCACGTCTCCATGCAGCAAGTTTCGCACCTTCCTTATTCAAATAAACCCGCAGAACTTCTGCAATCGTCAAACTATTAATCTCAACGTCAAGCACATTTTTCTCATCTTTCAGGATTTTAACTTCCATAATACTAGAGATTAAAATCGGTTTAAAAGGGTTTTGGTCAAACTCCCTGCACGCTTTCAACCCTGCTTGAATGACTTTTCTTCACATGCAAAATATGGTCGACAAACCCCTCAATTTTATGCTCATGAGAAACAATGATTATTTGCTCTACCTTTAATTGGTCAAAAATATCCCTCATCTTATCAATCTGGCCTGAAGCGAAACCATCAGTCGGCTCATCAAGTATAACAATATCTTTCGTCTTAATTCTTGAAAGCATAGAATTCAAAACCTGATTCAAAGAAAGCCGATAAGCCAGAGCAACAGCAGTCCTCTCTCCTCCGGACAAAAAATCATAATCAATTTCATAATCCTGATTTGTAATTATCGGGGTAAAATCCTCGTCGAGTCTAACCGTTAAATTATCGGTCACCAAAAAAGAAAACCACTCACTAAAAATCGAAGAAAATTCAAGCCTTAATTTTGCCAAAACATTTTTTTCAGTAATGGAAATTAAACCTAAAAACTTCCCCTGAATAAAATCTAACAATCCCCTGAGATAATCTATATCCTTTCTGATTTTTTCCTTGGAAGAAACCTCATCGCCCAACTCTTCAAGACGATTCTTCAGCATCTCAAGTTCTTTATTTTTCGTAGCAAGGGAAATCTCAGCCTCCCGGACCTTAGAGGAGACATTTTTATTTTTTTCTTCCTCTGCATTAACCATGCCCAGAGAATCTTTATAATCTAAAAGTTTTTCATTTAACTCTTCCAATTCTTTTTCCAAAGTCGAAATTTCGTTATTGGTTATATCAAGAGTGTAAGAATCACTTTTAATTTTTATTTCTATTTCCCGTCGGTGTTCATACCTGACTTTATTCCTTTCAAGATTATTTTTATCTTCTTCATACCCCCCGATCAATTCTTTTTCCTTTTCAATATCTCTGACTAAAGATTCCCTCTCCACAATCTTCCGCTCAAGCACCCTGTTTATGTCTTCAATCTCGAAATCAGTCCTTTTCGAAATCTTATGTTTATGGTCAAGTCCAACCTCTTGAAAACAAGTGGGGCAATTTTTCATAGAATTAACTTTTTCCCTTATCAAAAGAGGGCCTTCTTTTTTTGAATTGAGGCCCGAAATCTCAGAACTGACTTTTAAAAATTCGCTGTTTATTCCTTCAAGAATTGTTTTGTGCTTTTCGTAAAGCCCCGAAACAGACCTTAATCTCTCTTCAGAAAAATCAATATCTTCTTTTATTTGTTGATTCAACGCCATAATCTCTTTCTTCAATCTATTCTCTAAATCCTTTTTTCCCTGAAGCCTGATTTGAATCTTTGAAATCTCAGAAGAAATCTTCTCGCCATCTTCAACAACTCTCCTAAACGACTCAAGTTTTTTATCACTTTCCTCTTTCTCTTTCAAAAACCCATTATATTCCAGAGCCAGATTATTAACGTCTCTCGAAAATAAAATTTTCTTTTCATTTTCGAGATTATATTTTTCTTTCAACAAATTTAGTTCGCCAACCAAAACCTCTTTTATCTTTATAGAATCTTTTATCCTCTGAATAAATATCGAAGAATTTTCTTTTATTCTTTTATACCTGTCAATTCCAAAAATATGTCTAAGTGTATCAAGCCGAATTTCCGGCCTCTCCTGAATAATCGCCTTCATTTCTTCCTGCGGTGTAAAAACAGTAAACTTAAACAAAAGATTCGATTTCTTAACAAACTCCTTCGGATAATTAAGAATTGTAATCACTCTGTCTTTCATTTCACTCGTCGACAACTCTTCCCGCGAATCATTAACAGTAAGAAAATTTGAATCCTGGGTAATCCCCCCACTCCGGCTGGCTTTTATGGTTCTCTCGATAAAAATCTTGTCTCCATCGACTTCTATTTCCAAACCAACATAAGAAGCATTTTCACCTTGCCTAAGAATTGAAGCACCTTTTTGCCCCGGTTGAAGTCCGAAAAGTGCAAACTGCAGACCCAAAAGAATTGAAGTTTTCCCGACGCCAATTTCCCCGGATAAAAGAGTCGAGCCTTTCTGAAAATCAACCTCCAACTCTTCGAAACTTCTAATGTTTTTCATAATGAGTTTTTTAATTATCATCAGAAAGCCCCCTTGATTTCCAAAGTGTTCCTAAGCTCACTGAGGAGCCTTTCTTCAAAAACAGAAGATTTTTCTTCTTCGGCTTTTTCGATGGACAGAATATTCATAAATTCCCCCAAATGTTTATTGAATAAATTTCCCGGATTCTTAATAGAATACTCATTCAAAATCTTCCTCTCGATTTCTTCAACATTATCCTCCCCGGAGTCTCCCTCTTCAAATAAAGTTTCAGATATTTTAAGAAATGAAATATTTCTGATAAACGAATACGCCTCTTTTTTCCTGACAAAATCTTCAATTTCATTAAAAGAAATATCTCCGGTTTTCCCTGTTTTCAAAGTGCCTTTTAATTTCAAAAGGACTATTTTATCTTTCAAATTTGACTGGTCCAACTTAGAAATAATTTCCTGAGTAGCCGTTAAGCCATTTTCAATCTCAATTTCAAAATTTACAACTTCTTTTAATGGAATTAATTCTCGTTTCATTTTCAAAACACCATTCACCAATTCCACAAAACAAAAACTTCCGGTTTTCAGATCAGATAACTCCTGAAAATTCGCAGGAAATGTTGGTCCGGGATAAACAAAAGTTGAATTGCCAATTTGAGAATCATATCTTTTGTGAATATGCCCAAAAGCATAATAATTCGCAAGAGGAAGTTTTTCTTTTTCAATAGAATCCATGGGAATCGTCCCAACAACATCTTTTATCGTTGTATGAAGCATAAAGATTGTAAAAGGATTGAGAGAATCAAAATAAACTCTTTTCAACTCTTCAATTTCCATTCCGGATTTTTTTCCAGGATAGCCATAAATTGCTATATCTTTATGAAAAAATGGAAAGAGTTTTATTCGCCCATCTTCCTCCACCTCGTAGCTAGTAACATTTTTGCAAAATCCTGCCCGCTCCAAAACATCCAAGAAAGTTTTTCCGGCGGTTGAATAATCATGACTCCCGGCAATTAGGTAAACAGGAATTCCGGAATCTTTAACATTCTTCAAAACAGAAAAACAATCTTTCAGAACTTCAATTGATGGATAAGCAGAATCAAACAAATCTCCGGCTATCAAAATGAAATCAACTCTTTCTTCAAGGCTCCTTTCAACTGCCCGTTTAAATGATTCAAAATTAAGGCTCTGAAGTTCCTCTTGTCTCCAACAACCCAAATGACAATCAGCTATGTGCGCAAATCTTACCACTTTTATATTCTAAATATTTAGATATAAAAAAACAATTCCCTTTCTATTTAAAGATATTCGTGATTA
>Ga0210057_1008559_pt1 | contig 12080 bp, 16 predicted proteins | sample CryGeyCG2114_010_2_FD_183968 | JGI IMG/M metagenome (GOLD analysis project Ga0210057, IMG submission 183968) | Groundwater microbial communities from aquifer - Crystal Geyser CG10_big_fil_rev_8/21/14_0.10 (SPAdes) (version 2) | ecosystem: Environmental > Aquatic > Deep subsurface > Groundwater ...
TAAGCTTAGTTAAAATTTATTAACTAGTTTGACTGTTATTTGTATCATGGATTTCTTTAAAGTTCCTTTTATCAGAAAAAATTATGCGAAAAGAACTGCTGCATTAAGTGTTATCTGGCTTTCAGCTTTTACTGCGTTTTATTTTAATGGAACACAGTTTCTTGAAATGACTTTGGTTTTTATTGTCGGATGGTTTTTTTCTTTATTAGTTTTAAATAAACCAAAGAAAAACGAACCATAATTACAATCGTTTTTTTTCTGATTATTTTTTGTTGTCCCAAAAATAGTTTCCTTTAAACGGATCCAAGTGAATGAAAACCCTGTCAATTTCTTCCATTGATTCAATTGAATACTGAACATTTTTTCCGATTAAATGAGCTTTTTGAATTGAAATAGTTTCATCTACTACTACATGAATTTCAACCTGAACTAATACTCCTAAATACTGTGCTTTAATGTCATGAACTCCTTTAACTCCTTTTACTTCAAATGCTTTATTGCTTATTCTCTGAATTAATTCTTTTGGAGGAGCTTTTCCCATTAATTGCCCGGTATTAATTAAAATGGTTTTTATTCCGTTCCACATAATATAAACTGAAATAACTAAAGCCATTAATGGATCCAAAAAAGGAAAACCATTTATTGCTCCAAAAACTCCTATTGCGGCAGTTAAAGCAGTGACTACATCTGCAAAGGCATCCCTGCTTAATGCATCTAATGCCATGCTTTTGGTTTTTCCTGCAATTCTTTTATTATAGTAAGCTAAAAATAATTTTAATCCAATTGTAATCAACAAAACAACTATTGCAATAAAACCAAATCTTACTTCATTTCCAAAAAGTAATTTCATTATTCCTTCTTTAAGTATTTCAAATCCAATGACAACAATTAACACTCCGATAATTAATCCTGCAATTGATTCAGCTCTTTCGTGTCCAAAAGGATGGTCTTCATCAGGTTTTTTTCCTGAAATTTTAACTGCAATAAATGCAACCAAAGAAGAAAAAATATCAGTTAAAGAATTCAATGAATCAGCAATCAATGCAACACTTAAAGTAAGCATTCCAATAAAAATTTTGATTAAAAACAAGAAAATGTTTCCCGCAAGATTTACTATAGAAACAACTTTTTTTTCTTTTTCATTTTCCTGGTTCATTTTTTCTCATTTGATTCTTTTAATTGAAATAACTTCCCCGACTAACTTATTTAATCTTTCTATTGCAATTTCCTGTCTTTTTTTTGTTCTTGTTTCAACGCATTCTTTTACAATAAAATTATTGAAACCTAAAAATACTGCGCTGAAGCCTGTTGCCATAACACAGCAGTCAGATTGAATTCCGGCTAAAAACAAGTTTTTCACTTTTAATTTCTTCAATAATTTTTCTAATCCGGTTTTATAAAACCCGTCATAAGTTTTTTTGTATACAGTAAAATCAATTTTTCCTTTCAGTTCATTAATCACTTTGGTTTTCTTTTTTCCTTTTATTGCATGCTTTCCTGTTATCCTGAAAATTGAATCAGTTTCTCCGTGAAAGCAGTGCACGTGAATTACAGGAATTTTTTTCTTTCGGGCTTTTTCAACCAGCTTAACAGTATTTTTAATGAGTTTCCTGCTTCTGCTTTCCGGCAGCAAAACTTCTTTTGTGTTTCCATTAATGAATTCATCCAAAAAGTCAATTAAAATCACTGCAGAATTTTTTTTGAAACTCATTTTTTTTCTCCAATAATTTTTTTGCTTCAATCTTTTTTTTTCATTCAATAAACTTTTTCAGTTCTTCAAAACTTTCAATTCTTTCAGCGTTTCCGTTTAATTCAATTTGGTATGAAATCATTTTTACTCCGGCAGAGTTTCCTGCTTGAACATCTGTTTCTGCGTCTCCAACAAAAATTGCTTCTATTGGTTTAACTTTTAATTTATTTAATGCTTTTTTTATTCCTTCTGGAGAAGGTTTTGGTTCTTTGACGTCTAATGCAGTTATAATTACTTCAAAGAAATCATTTATTTTATGATAATCCAGTATTTTTGTTTTGGTTCTGTTTGTAACTATTCCTATTTTTACTTTTCCTTTTAAATAATCTAAAATTTCTTTTGCTCCTGAATTTATTTTAGTTAATCCTAGGTAATTTTTGTATTTTCCAGACCAGTATTTCCTGGTTTCTTCTGTTTTTTTTTCGTTTATTTCAGGGCAAAATTCTTGTATTACTTGTTTGATTGTCATATGACGTATTTTCAAGTATTCTTTTTCATTTAATTCAGTTTTTCCCTGTTTTTTAAGCAAATCATTGACAAACTTCCTGTTTGCTTCAGTTGTTTCAATTAATACTCCGTCAATATCAAATAAAACCACTTTAATCATTTTTCTCCTCTTTTTATTTGCTGTCAGAATAATTTAAAAGGATTAACTAAGTATAATATGATTAGGTTTGTAGTTGGGGGGGGATATAATGGCAATTGAATTAAAAAAAACTGATTCCTGGGCTAAAGCAATTAATGCTATTTCAACTTTTATTTCAGAAGGAAATTTTCGTTTCAATGATTCAGGAATAAGCTTTAAAGCCATTGATCCAAGCCAAATTGTTTTAGTTGATTATGCTATAACCAAAAGTTCTTTTGACAAATATGTAATTGAACCAACTTATGTTGGAGTAGATTTAGTTGAATTAAACAAAATAATGTCAAGATTATTGCCTAATGACAGAATGACTTTGGATTTAACTGAAAACGAAATGTCAATTCATTTTGCAGGAGAACTATCAAGAAGTTTTAGATTACCATTAATTGATGTTTCAGAACAAGAAATTAATGTTCCTTCAACAAAGTTTGATGCAACAATTGAAATCAATGCAAGAATATTCAAAGAAGCACTAAAAGATGCTTCATTGTTTGGCAGTTCAGTTGTATTAAGAGCAAAAGGAAATCAGTTTATGATTGAAGCAAGAGGTTCTTCAGGAACACTTAAAACTGTTGCAAAAGAAGCAAAAAAAGTTATAGTTAAAACTAATTCAGAAGTAGTAAGCAAATATTCTCTGAATTTCCTTTCAAATATTGTTAAAGAAGCCGAGCCTGACTCAAAAATCAAATTAGAGCTAAAAGGTGATGCTCCAATGAAAGTTTCTTATTCAATTGGAGGCAGTCAAATTCAATTCCATTTAGCTCATATGATTCTTTAATTCATGTAAACCCCTTTACCCTATATTTTTATTCCTTTTAATCCATAATTCTTTTATGCCTACAAAACAGGAATTGATTTTTGCCCAAAGATTTCCTTTTTCAAACAAGGCAAAAAACATTATTAAAAAAGAAAAATTTTTGTTAGAAGATGTTTCAGAACAAATAAATGAAAGAGCAAAAATACTTCTTTTGAATTCATTTAAAAAGAAAACTTATTTTTTGAATGAAATTTCTGCTTCAACTGAATTAATGTTAAATGAAATTTATGCTTTTCCTGTGGCAAAAATCTTGTTGTCTGAAATCCGTTCAATTGACTTAAACAGAAAGTTTGCTTTAACTTTTTCTTTTAATACATTTAAATTTCTTGGAAAAGAAAAAAACAATGAAACTCTTTTCGAGTTATTTGATGATTTTGGAGTAAAATATTCTTTATCAGATAAAAACGGTTTTTTGGTTTCAATTGATTTAATGAACTTTCTTTCTCTTCCTTTTTTTAAAGATTTAAAGTTAGTTAACCAGAATATTTCAAAAGGAAAAGTGTTTTTGACCAAAAATGATGCAATGAGATTTATTTCTGCTTTAGTTTACAACAAAATTTTTTTATCACTGCCTCTTGAAACAAAAAACATTCCAAAGTCATTCAAAGAAAACGCTAAACAATTAAAACAGGATTTGTTTTCTCTTAAAAAAACTCTTCCTGAATTCAGGTTTTCAGGAAATCTGAAAACAGATGTTTTTCCGCCTTGCATGAGCTTTTTGCATGAAAAGCTTTCTTCTGGTTCTAAATTGCCTCATATTGCAAACTTTGATTTAGCTTGTTTTTTAATTAACGGCAGAATAACCCAAGAAGACTTTTTAAAGCTTTATTCCAGGGCATCAAACTTCAAAGAAAACATGGTTTTATATCATTTCAAAAACATTAAAGGAATAAAAGAAAAACCAAGGTATTCTTCTCCGTCCTGCGATAAAGTTGTAGAACATGGTTTGTGCTTAAGAAATGATTCTTGTTCAGGAATCAAAAGCCCTTTAGGTTATTACATCAGAAATCTCAAAAGCATTAAAAAGGCAGGAATTAAGCAAACCGAAACCAAATAAATAACCTATTGTTTACTTTTAATTTATCATTTTGTGGAGGACGTTAAAATGAAATTAGATTTTTTTAAATTCCAAGAAGAAGAAGATTGGGGAGAAGACGAAAAAACAGATGATGATGAAGAGCCGGCAGAAGACTTAGAAGACTCTTATTGATTTTGTTAACTCCTTTTTTTTCTTTTTTTTTCTTTAGCTTTTCCTTTTTTTTCAGAAAAAGGCAATTGCTAAAAATTTTGTTTGGTTTAACCCTTTGTTAAAGGGTTATTTTTCTATTTTAATCATTTCCTTTCAGAATTATTTCCATGGCTGAGCAAAAGACAATTGATTTTTTGAGGAAAAAATTCAGTTCTTTTTACCGAGAAAATTTTATTGATTCTGTTCCTGAAATTGAAAGAAGAGAATTTGGTTATGGGGAATATGGAAAAAAAATTATTGCAAGGCATTATTCTTTTGGTTCAGCAAAAGAATTCAATTCTTTTTTAAGAGAAAAAACTCCTTTTTATGTTTCTTATTCTCCTGCATTCTATGATTTTCCTGACAAAAGGCCGATGGAAAGAAAAAAATATTTGAAATCAGATATAATTTATGAATTTGATGCAGATGATTTGAAAACTGAATGCAAGCAAAAACACGATTCATGGAAATGCAGGGAATGTAAAGCAGAAGGAAAAGGTTTAGTTGAAAGATGCCCTTCTTGCGGTTCTGCAACTGAAACAACTGAATGGGTTTGTGATGAATGCCTTGAAGCAACAAAAAAACAGACTTTAAAGCTAATCAACTTTTTAGAAAACGATTTTAATTTCACTGAAGGAATTTCAGTTAATTTTTCCGGAGGAAAAGGATATCACCTGCATTTAAGAAGTGAAAAAATACAAGGATTAAATGCTAATGCAAGAATTGAATTAGTTGATTTTCTTACGGCGCAGGAAATTGATTTAGAACAGCTTGGATTTGTTTATTCAAACAAAAAAATGTTGTGCCCAATGGAATCAACTGCTTTTGGCTGGAGCAAAAAAATCCTTTTTTCGCTTAAAAACATGATTGAAAAAGATGAAGCAGAAAAAATTGCTGCTTTAGGCAATGCAAGGGTTTCAACAATAAAAAAAATATTAGAAAAAAAAGAATTGGTTTTAAAGGGAATGCAAAATGGTTTTTTATTTCCTGTAACCAGGGCTGACGATTCATCAAAAAATTTTTGGGAATCCCTTTTATCTAATTTAGTTGAAAAAGAAAAATTGTTTTTAGACAGGCAGACTTCAGTGGATTTAGCTAAAATAATCCGTGTTCCAAATACCATTCATGGTTCAACTGGTTTAACTGCAACAGAGTTTGAAAGAGAAAAATTAATGAAATTTAATCCTTTAAAAGAAAGCATTATTTTTTCAACTAATCCTCTGAAGGTATTTGTAAGAACTGCCCCGAAATTTTCGTTAGGGGGAGAAAACTTTGGGCCATTTGAAGAACAAGAAACAGATTTGCCGGAATTTGCCGCAATTTATTTAATGGCAAGAAATTCAGCCAACCTTTCAGAAAAACAAACTTTTGGAAAAAGTTTGAGCAAAAAGTTTTCGCCAGCCTTTTCTGAAAAGGCTGGGATTGAACAAAAAAGAATTTGAGTTGATTTAATGGAATTGGATTACGACGAAATAAGAAAAATTTACAGATTAGAAAAAAACACTTCCAAGTTAGTTGAAGTAAAAGAAGATTTCTTTGATTCTTTAAGCGAATTCATTTTACAGGAAAAACAATCTTATTTTAATTCAATGAAAGACTTGGATTTTGCTAAAACAAGAAGTTTTACTAACCTGAAAAAAATGGTTGAAGAAATTTTAAGTTTAAGACAAAAAAAGATTTTATCTAAAGCATTAATTGCTTCAAAAACAGCTGAAGAAAACAATGAATTAATGGCAGAAGAAGAAAAAAAAATGTTTATTCAATTGCTTAAAATTTTGAATTCTTATAATACTTTAGTTGATTCAGTGTTTATAGGAAAAACCAAAGAAAAAGAAACGGGTTTAAATAAAGTTTCAGTGAAAGTTCTTTCTGATGTTCCTTCTTTTATTGGCACTGATATGAAAGAATACGGGCCATTTAAGAAAAATGAAACAGTTGAATTGCCCCAAAAAATCGCAAAACTTTTTATTTCAAGAAAAATTGGGGAAAAAATAGATTAAAAGAAGATAAAATTAAAAAAAGGTGAAACACATGGCTAAAAAAAATATTATTCCAAACCCTAAAACCAAGTTTTTGCTGATAAAATGTATTAAATGCGGAAATGAAAGAAAAGTTTTTTCTGCTTCAACCACAGAAATTAAATGTGATTGCGGCCAGATTCTGGTTTATCCTTCAGCTTCAAAAGCATTTATTGAAGCAAAAGTGGTTAAGGTTTTAAATTAAGAAAAGGTTTTTTTAATGGAAAATGAGTTACCTGAAGTAAATGAAATTGTAGTAGTAAGAGTGATAAAAGTGCTGAATTATGGTGTTTTTGTTGAATTACTGGAATATGGAAATGAAAAAGGGTTTATTCATATTTCTCAGGTTGCTTCAGGCTGGATTAAAAACATAAGAAATCATGTTAAAGAAAACCAGATTCGTTCAGCTCAGGTTCTTGCACTTGACAGAAGCAAAAACCAGATTGATTTAAGTTTAACTAAAGTTTCTTCCGGAGTCCAGAGAAGAAAAATAGAAGATTATAATAGATTATTCAGAGCAAAAAAATTAATTGAAGTTTTAGCTAAAAACAAGAAAATGTCTTTTGATGAAGTGTGGGAAAACACTGCTGAACCTTTATTAGATGAATTTGATTCTTTAGCTGAAGCATTCAATGAAATTGCTTCAACAGGAAAAGTTCCTTCAGTAATTAAAAAGCCTTGGGATAAAGAGCTTTTGGAGTTAATTGAAAAAAATATTATTATTCCGGTTAAAACAGTTAAAGGGATTCTTGAATTAACTTGTTTTGAACCAGATGGAGTTGAAGCAATAAAAAAAGTTTTAGTTAAAGCAGAAAAAGAAACAGGAAAAGACTCAGAAATAATTTATTTGGGTTCAGGAAAATATCAGGTTAAAGTTGTTTCATCTGACTACAAGTCAGCTGAAAAAAAATTAAAGGATTCAGTTGAACAAGCAATTGAAACCATTGCAAAATCAAACGGAAAAGGAGAATTCAAAAGAATTGAAGATTAAGGCGTGTTTATGACTAATGTAAAATTTTTAAAGAAAAAAAAATTCAAGAATGCAGTAATGTTTTCCGGCCTTCCAGGAATAGGTTTGGTTGGAAAAATTGTAGTGGATTACATGCTAAAACAATTTAAAGCAGAAAGAATTGCTGAAATAACTTCTGATTCTTTTCCTCCCAGTGTTCACACAAAAAAATCTTTAATTGAATTAATCAAAGATGATTTTTATCATTTAAATTACAAGAAAAAAGATTATATTTTTCTTGCAGGTCCAGTTCAGCCTGCATTAGATGCTTCAACTGCTTCAGCAAAAGAACATTATGAATTTGCAAGAGAAATTGTGTTAGCAGCAAAAGAATTAGGAGTAAAAGAAATTTATACTTTAGCAGGAATTAATGTAGGTGAAAAAAGAATGAATTCAGAGCCAAAAGTAGTTGTTGCTTCAACAGATAAAAAGCTTCTTGAAAGTTTCAAAAAAATTAAGGCAATTGAAGGGCATCAGGAAGGATTAATTTCAGGTGCAGCAGGATTAATTGTTGGATTAGCAGCAGAACACAAAATTACTGGAGCATGTTTAATGGGAGAAACAAACGCTAGATTAATTTATGGAGATCATGGTTCGGCAAAAAAAGTTCTTGAAGTGCTTTCATTGAAATTCGGTTTTAAACTTAATATGGATCAGATAGAAAAAGAATCAAAAGAAATCGAAAATGCTTTCCAGCAGTTAAACAAGCAATTAGAAGAACAGCAACAAGAAGACATGCCTGAAAAAGGATTGCCATACGTAAGATAATTAAAACTCAAACAATTTTTTTGTAAATGTTTTTTCTGTGCTCGAGTTGAATTATTGTAATAATAAGCCTGTCTTTTTCTAACTCTAAAATTAATCTATAATCCCCGACTCTTAACCTGTAAGCTTCAATTTCAACTAATTTTGTTAAATGCCTTTCAGGATTAAATCTAAGCCTTCTTAAAGAATTAGAAATTCTTTTTTGAACAGATTTTTCAAGCTTTAAATATTGCTTTTTTGCTTTAGAACTAAAAATAATTTGATACATTTAAAGTCCTGCTTCTTTCTCAACCTGCTCTAAAGTATAAAATTTACCTTTTTTCACATCAGCTCTAGCTTCTTTAATATCTTTTTTTGTTTCTTCATTTAATTTCATTGAATCCTCTAAGAGATTCCAAATAAGCTCTTCATAGCTTTCATTTTCATACATCTTTTTTTTCTTCAAAGCAGTCTGAAGAGTCTTGCTGATCTGAATTGTTGTAGCCATAGTAGACTATGGTGCACTATTGTTTTTATTTGTTTTGGTTCGTCAAAAGTCAAAAAGTTTTTTTTGTTGTGCCTTAAACTGTTTTTTTTCTTTTTCCCCTAATTCAAACTTTTTTTTCTCAAACTCTTTTTCATTTTTGCAGATAACTGGTTTACCGTATTTCCCTCCGCCTCCTTCTTCAAACAAAACCAATCCTTTTCTAAAACAATCAATTTTTTCTCCAATATCTTTATCAACTTTAAGTAAATTTTCAATTGGCTCGTCAATCAAAACATTTATTTCAGTGCCAAATTTTTCAACAAAAGTTTTCCACAAAACCTGTATTTTTCCTGAAGTAATTAATTTAATTTTCACTGAACTCTGAATTATTTCCTGTAAAGGCAATAAATGCAAATACTCTGGACGAAATTCCGGACTTTTGTCTTTTCCATCTGAAAGCATTTCAATTCTTTCTAATACTCCTCGCTTAATTTCTTTCCCGCATTCAATGCATTTCCAGTTCAGTTTTACTGCTTCATTCAATTTGTATTTAGTATAACATGATTGACAGGCAGTTCTATGGTATTTTCCTTCCCTTGGATCCAAGCCAACATTTAATGAAATTCTTTTTTCTTCTTTTTTGGTTAAAGCATTTTTTAGTTCCTTAAAAGAAGGTTCTTTTAATTTAATTCTGTTGAATTCTCTTCCTAATCTAAAAGGCCAAGGAGAATGAGAATCAGAATTAGATAAAAACAAGTACCCCCGATTTTCCGGAATCTTGTCTGCTAAAAAAGTGTCTGCGCTTAAACCTAATTCCATAAAAGAAATATTTTTTCCTTGTTCTCCATAAGCTTTTTTGATTGAATCAAAATAAGCATAAACTCCAAAATAAGGAGTAAATGCATGCGCCGGTCCAATTAACCCTTTTGCATCCAAAATTATTTCTGCTGTTTGTTCTGCATTTAATCTTAATCTGGGTCTTCCACCCATAACTGAATCTAATTCTCTTGTGTGGTTAGAGAATTTTTTTCTTACTTCTTCTATTGCATTAAAATCAGGCAAAAAAATTACATGATGCAGTCTATCAGAACACTGGACTTCTGTTCCTAATACAAAATTAATTGAATTATTTTTTGATTTAAATACTCCGTTTTCTTCTTCAACTAAATTTTCTTTTAAATGTTTTAGCCAGTTTCCGTTTAAGCAGTCAGCTGAACTCAAAAAATGCAGTCCCTTTAATTTTGCCTGTTCTGCAATAATTGGAATCCGCATGTTTTTGCTTACTCCGACAGAGTAAGGTGAATGATAATGCAAATCAGAGTTAAATTCTTTCATACAAAAGAAAAAAGAATGAAAATGATTTTAACTCCCCCCTTTTTCTTTTTTCCGAAAAAGAAAAAGTGCAGGTTGCCCAAAAAAGAAAAAAGGTTATTCAAAAACAAATCAAAATCATTTTAACCTGTTTTAATTACTTTTTATTTAATGAAAGAAGCTTTATTTTGGAAAACTGAAAGCAAGGGAGTCAGATGTAATGCTTGTAGAAGACATTGCTTGATTTCAGACGGAAAAACTGGTTTTTGCAAAGTTAGAAAAAACATTGACGGAAAACTAGTTTCTTTGTCTTACGGCAAAAACTTGACTTCAGAAATTGATCCAATAGAAAAAAAACCTTTATTTCATTTTTTTCCTGGTTCAAAAGTTTTAGGAGTAAGCACTTTTGGCTGCAATTTTGCCTGTCAGCACTGCCAGAATTATCATATCTCAAAAGAATTTGATGAATCAATGATTAATTCTATTCCATTTACTTCCCCAGAAAAAGTAATTGAATTAGCATTAAAAAACAAAGTTCAAGGAATTGCCTATACTTACACTGAGCCAACTATTTTCATTGAATATGCTTTGGATATAATGAAACTGGCAAAAGAAAACAATTTATTCAATGTTTTTGTTTCAAACGGCTATATGACAAAAGAAGTCTTAAAAGAAAGCAAAAAATATCTTGATGCAATCAATGTTGATTTAAAAGGAAGCTCTGATTTTTACAAAAACATTTGTGGAAATGTTGACATCCAAGGAGTAAAAGAATCCATTGAATGGATTTATAAAAACAAAATTCATTTAGAGCTGACTTATCTTATAGTTCCTTCTTTTAATGACAAAAAAGAATTTTTTGAGGAAGCAGCCGAATTCGTGTTGTCAATGTCGGATGAAATTCCATTGCATTTTAGTGCTTTTTTTCCAACATATAAACTGAATTTCCTTCCAAGAACTTCTCCTTTAACTGTTCATGAAGCAAAAAAAACAGCAGAAAAAAAAGGAATAAAATATGTTTATGCAGGAAACTTAAGAGATGAAGAAAATTCTTATTGCCCGAACTGCAAAAACCTCTTAGTTTTCAGGCTTTACTTTGATTCAGAAATAAAAGGAATTAAAAAAGGAAAATGCATTAAGTGTGGGAAAAAAGCTGATTTTGTTTTAGACAGCAAGAAATCCTAAGAAATGCATTACAAGCATTACTCCTATTCCGGCTAAACCAAAAATTGCAGTTACAATCAAAGTAGGAATAAACGGCAGTTGAATTCCTATAACAAAATGGATTATCCCAAAAACAATTAATCCCAGAATAGAGTTTACAATGATTTTTTTCAATAGCGTAAAAATCAATACTGCTGCAATAATCAAAACTATTCCAATAACCAGTATTGTCGGGTCCCCAATAAAATTGTTTGCAGTTTCTCCTGCAGTGTTTACAACATGTTCTAAAGCCATTATTTCCCTATAACTTCTATTTTTCTTACTATTTAAAACCTTTTGCTTTGACTAAACCTTTTTAAACCATTTTTTGTCCTAATTATTAATGCCAAAGTTTAATGAAAACCAGAAGCGAATTGCAGTATTGCTTTTGCATGAACCTAAAACTGCAGAAGAACTACGTGAGCAATTAAACATTCCTTATGATTCTTTAATGAAAGAATTAAGGTTAATGTTAAAGCTTGAATTAATTTCAAAACAAGGTTTTCCAACAAAATATTGGCTGAAAAAAGAAATATCTAATGCTGTGAGGAAGAGAAAAATGGTTGCAGAAAAAGACTCAAATAAAATAAGATTAAGAGTTAATATTGAAGTTCAATCAATTGAAGAAATATTATTGAAAAAACAATTAAGAGAAATCCAGGAAATGATTAGAAAAGAAAAAGACTTCACTATTTATGACATAGTTGAAGCAAAACCATTACAGCAAGACGAACATTATTCTTCTTATTTAGATGTAAATCTTTCAGTTAAAGACTTTCATGCTTTAATGCAGTTAATGTTTTTATATGGTCCTACTTCAATTGAAGTAATCAGGCCGGAAAAAGTTGAATTAACTTCAGGAGAACTGCA
>Ga0210057_1008561_pt1 | contig 12078 bp, 7 predicted proteins | sample CryGeyCG2114_010_2_FD_183968 | JGI IMG/M metagenome (GOLD analysis project Ga0210057, IMG submission 183968) | Groundwater microbial communities from aquifer - Crystal Geyser CG10_big_fil_rev_8/21/14_0.10 (SPAdes) (version 2) | ecosystem: Environmental > Aquatic > Deep subsurface > Groundwater ...
TGGCTGACCGTTACCGCCTATTCATCTGAGCCGCGCCAAACAGACAGTACGCCATACACGACTGCATGGATCACGCCGGTGCGCGATGGTGTTGTCGCGCTTAATTTTCTTCCGAAAGGAACCCTTGTTCGTTTCCCTGATCTGTTCGGTGAAAAAGTATTCATTGTTGAGGATCGGATGAATGTGCGTTATCCATATCGCGCGGACATATGGATGCAATCGCGCGAAAGCGCTCAACAGTTCGGCATTAAGTATACGCGCATGGAAGAGCTTTCGGTGCAGTTGCCGCGCGATTATGTGCTCAAGCACTATGAGCCCGCCTTCCCGGGATTGGAATAATCTTGTATCAATTTTGTGTTCACCAAAAGAAAAGCCTCATCGTTAGCTAACGATGAGGCTTTTCTTTTGGTGATGGGTAGTCCATCAATATAATCGAATAAGGCTCAAGGGGGAATTTTGGCCAAAGACCGAGCAGCTAGAATACTAAAGACAAACTTGAGATACCAAACAAATTGATTTTGGAGGCCCGAGGGGGAATTGAACCCCCGTAAAGGGTTTTGCAGACCCTTACCTAACCACTCGGTCATCGGGCCATGAAGAAAGATTGTTTGAATCACTATCTTCGTGGTAGCTATCCAGTCGCAATGGTTACACAGTACATGAGATTTCTAAAAAAATCTAGACATAACACAACACCCGCCATTGCGGCGGGTGTTGTGTCCAGGAAGCTTCGCCGTGCAGCCGCATTCCTTTATGCAAGGCGAGCGGCTGGAGGTGTCTGACGTTTTGTCATGGCACTCTCCAAAGCGATTGTCTCCCCAGAATCAAAAAAAATAGAAAGAACGTACTATTAATAATATCACGAGCGGCGTACGTGTCAATATGGAAAACTATTCTTTTCAGTGAGCTTGTCGTCGCTGTGCAAGCAGAACCGTATTTTTGAGAAGCATAGCAACGGTCATCGGCCCCACGCCTCCGGGCACGGGAGTGATCCACGCCGATTTTTTAACACAGGACGCAAAATCAACATCCCCCATGGTTGCGTTATCGATCGTTTTATTAGTTCCAACATCAATGATCACTGATCCTTCTTTTATGTCTTTGTCGGTTATCCAGCCGGGTTTTCCAGCAGCAACGATCAAGACATCTGCTTGTTGCGTTGCCGCGCGCGCATTTTCCTCTGGTGGTATGACGCTCACTTTTGCATCATATGCTTCAATCACATGTTTTAGCACGCCCGTGAACGAAGGACTCTTCCCCACGATAACGACCTGTTTTTGGGCAAGGTCTATGCCACTCGCAAGAATAAGCTGAATTATACCGAGCGAGAGGCCGGGCGTGATGTCGTTTTTACTCTCAAGTATTCGTTGAATGTTCTTCGGGTGAAATCCATCAACATCCTTTTCAGGATCAATAGCCTGTATAATCTTATTTGCATCGAGATGTTTCGGCAGGGGAAGCTGGACCAGTATGGCGTGCACCTCATCATCATTATTCAGCCATGTTATGGCTTCAACGATCTCCTGTTCTGCCGCGTCTTCCGCAAAGCGATACATATGTACGTCAATGCCCACGCTTCGTGCGGCTTTTTGCTTGAGGGATACGTATAATTCGCTTGCGGGGTCTTTTCCCACAAGGATTACGGCCAAACCCGGCCTTAGCCTTGTTTTGACTATCTGTTCACTAATCTCGTTCTTTATCTCGCTAGCTATTTTTTTTCCATCTATAATGGTTGCGCTCATAAAATCGTCCACCCCTCGTAGAGCGGGTGCGCGGCAGTAAGATCATTCACCCGCTGTTTTATTCCATTCAAAATGTCACGATGACCGTGGTTGTGTATTGCATGGGCAATAAGTTCACCGATGATTCGCATCTCACCACCAGTAAAGCCGCGCGTGGTGAGCGCAGCAGTGCCAATCCTGACACCGGATGGATCCATTGGTTTGCGCTTGTCATAGGGGACCATGTTTTTGTTCGTATATATATGAATCGAATCCAAAACGATTTCCGCTTGTTTGCCTGAGATATCATGGTCTGAAAGATCAAGCAGTACAAGATGGTTGTCTGTCCCGCCCGAGACCAGCTTGATGCCGTTTGATACAAGTGTTTCTCCAAGTATTTTGGCGTTCGCAACGATCTCGTGCGCGTAATCAGAGAATGATGGATGGAGCGCTTCTTTGAACGCAACCGCTTTGGCGGCTATGCAGTGATTGAGCGGCCCGCCCTGCATGAACGGAAATACGGAGAAATCAACCTTTTGGGCAAGATTCTTTTTCGCGTCAGGGCGAAGACGATCTTCTGTTTTTGAAAAAATGGCTGCTCCTCTCGGGCCGCGCAGCGTTTTGTGCGTGGTGGTGGTTATGACATCCGCATAAGGAAATGGATCAGGGTGCGCTTTGCCCGCGATCAGACCCGCGATGTGCGCCATGTCAACCATGAAGTATGATCCAGCTTCGTCGGCTATCTTTTTGAACGCCTCAAAATCGATTGATCGGGGATAGGCTGTATAACCGGCAAGAATAATGCGAGGCTTTTCTCTGAGTGCGATTTCTCGTATTCCATCCATATCAAGCATGTGCGTCTCCGGATGGACGCCATAGGGGACAATCGAGAATAATTTACCGGAAAAATTTACTGGAGAACCATGTGTGAGGTGTCCGCCCATGGCAAGATCCATGGCCATGATTTTGTCTCCGGGTTCAGCAAGCGCGAAGTACGCGGCCATATTCGCCTGACTGCCTGCGTGCGGCTGCATGTTCGCATGCTCCGCGCCGAACAGTTCTTTCGCGCGTTCGATGGCCATAGTCTCGCTTTGGTCAATGAATTCGTTGCCGCCGTAGTATCGTTTTCCTGGATACCCTTCGGAATATTTGTTGGTAAGCGGGGTGCCGAGCGCCTCAAGCACACTGCGCGAGACAAAGTTCTCAGACGCGATCATCTCAAGTCCTGATCGTTGTCGGTTAACCTCATCTTCAATGGCTTGTGCTATTTTGGGATCGAATTGTGCTATGTGTGACATAGGATAACAAATAACAGTTAATCAAGTAGTGTCGATAAAAAGCAAGAATTCGTTGATTATAGCATAATAGTGATTTAAAAAATGCGGAGGACTCCGCATTGATATCTTACCTTTTTGGGTGTGTTTGTCAAAAAAAGCGGGGAGCACATGTGTGCTGCCCCGCAGTGTTTATGTCTGAATAATTGCGCGCGCTTGCGCGATTTGTTCTTCGTACTCTTTCAGGAACATAGTCAGCGTCCTCTGGTCAAGGATTCCGAGGACGTTTCCTCGGCTCTGAAACACTTGTTTGCTTGTTCCGTTTCTGAATGAGACAAAGCGTTTTTTTGGCAATTTATTCTTCCCCAAAGTGGGCGTCGTAAATTCCCGCATGTTTGCTGGTTCGAGAAGCATGGCCTTGTCCAGTTTCTCGTGCGATATGAGAATGAACTCAACCGGATCGTCGTTTATGACAATAGCTATGCCGCCCTCAACTTCGATCCGAATGGCTCCTTCACGATGTCCTTCTCCGGTTCCGTTTGTGAAGAGTACTATTGCACCTTTCGGAAACAGGCGATATTCACGTGCCGCAGATGCGAGCACCAACGAGAATAACGGTAGTTGCGGCGACAGGATCGCGGCCTCCGGATAATCAGGATACTGCATCAATTTGGACAGTTGATCCAGAATTGTCAGAGCTGACATGCCGGAACGCTGGTTTTCAATCAATCGTTCCGCAATGCTCAGCATGGTGACGCGAAATTGATGATCGCGGTCGATTGGATTGACATCAACGTCAAAGGCAATCTGTGTTGGGTCGAGGCTGATAAGCCCGATCGAATCTAGAATTGCCTTTTTGATAACGTCTTGTTGATAGGGCCCTTTTCCAAACCGGTATTCGAACTTGGTCGTGTGGTTCGGCTGGTCATCTATAGATGTTGTGGTAGTAGCGGCAACTCTATAGACCCAGTCTGAATGCCATAGTATACTGTGATCCCGAATCAGCATTACGACATCCGGAAGCTTTGGTATGCGCTTGCGCATGAGTGAGTAGTTGCGGGCGCTTAACGCGGCGTGGTTCGGTGATACTGTTTTTTCAGACCAGCACGCGTTATTCATGAAGATTGCGGCAATACAGAGATCAGCAACAATCTCGACTGAAAGAGATTCCGTGTCCGGAGCGATCTGTTTGACCTGATATCCGAGCTCAGAGACCAAGATTGCGGTATCAAGCGCAACGCGCGCTTGTTCCTGCGACGGCGGACCAATCTCCTGATACGCATCAACAATATTGAACTGACCGTTGAAACGTTCGTGAACGATCGTTGTCAATACCGCCCGAAGGTAGGCGACTGTCTCGTGGTATTTGATCAATTTTTGAGCGACTTCAGGATCAATGGTCTGATCCTGCTGTATTTCTTCCTCGACCGTCATACCTGTTCCTTCAATTCTGCGCTCAATGGCTATATAGAGGTGATATAGACCAATGAGCTCTGACGCCTTTTGCCGCATGTTCTGCGCTGATTCCATTGCCGATTCCACTTGTTTGGCGGCGTTAGAATCATATTGCTTCATTGCTTGCTCTCGCAAGGCATTGGCGCTGCCTGTTGGCGTACTTCGATGAAACGCAACAACCGGAAAGTGCTGTATGCGCCACGCGCGTGCACACCGATTGACGCTGTCAGGATCCAATTCCTTATTTTTAGCGATTGGAACTCGCGTGTCTGACTTTCGTGACTTTATATCCGTGCAGGTCACGACCATGTACCCATTCTTTAGATAGGCAAGCACAATCTGCTTCCCCGCAATACCCATGAATCCAACATGTTCGTTTTGCCTCTGATCTTCCACGGTAATCGTTTGCTCGCCCTCGAGGGGTATTCGCTCCCACTCGTTTTGTTTTGGCATGGCATACTCCTTTCGGTTTGGCATGGATCGATCGATCGTTTATATTCAGAACAGAATAGATTGTTAAATAGCAACATTCTTTTACCATTTTTTTATATTTTTGTCAATGTATGTAGGCTTAATGTTGAGTATCAGCTCTGAGGATGCTAAGATATTTTTATATGAAAAATACACTCATTGGATTTTTGTTAGTTATCATCGCATTCGGTGCGCCGGTTGCGGCTGGTGCGCAAAACAAGGAACTTCCTGAGCCTACGGATGCTTTCAGGATGTCCGGGGAAGTGCACGCTCCTTCAGAGGGTGTGCGCGATCTTATTGCATTCGGTGGTGTCGTTGATACCCGGAATAGCGTTGGGAAGGACGTAATCGCGGTCGGCGGCACGGTGCGTATATCCGCACCGGTTCTTGGCGATGTTCGCGCTCTTGGAAGAACTGTGATTATAGATGCTCCGGTTTCGGGCAATGTTGCGGCATGGGGAAGCGAGATATCTATTACCGAGAACGGATCAGTCGGCGGAAGCGTGGTTGCTGGCGGTGAGCATGTTTCAATCAAAGGTGTTGTTGCGGGCAATGCTCAATTGTATGCCAACACTTTGTCGCTTGATGGGTCTTTTGGATCAGATGTTAACGCTACCGCGCCAAATATAGCGCTTGGCTCCTCGGCTTCGATCGTCGGCAATTTTGATTACAAATCAACCTCAGAGGCCGCCGTACCTGATGGTGTTGTTGGCGGAAAGGCTCTATACACTGGGTACGCTACCCCACGCAGCGCTAATCCGTTCTTGGCGATTGTCCGGCTTATATCACTCTTTGGCATGCTTGTCGTTGGTTTGGTTCTGGTTACATTCATTCCAAAGACCATGCGCGCGATCGGTGAACGAACAATGCGCTCGCCGGCAAAAGATGCCGCATGGGGAGCGGGCGTGTTTTTGCTGACACCTATAGCAGTTGTGATACTCGCGCTGACGATTATTGGTATGCCGCTTGCATTCATTACGCTCATGGGGTACGGCATAGCGTTGTATATCGCGCATGTCATTGTGGGAATTGTTTTGGGAACATATATCATAGGCGCGGTCAAAGGCCGCACGTACGCGGGCAAAGCGCCGTTGACACTCGTTATGATTATTGGCGTCACCGTTTTGTGGCTTATTAAGTCTATACCGTTTATAGGCGCGCTTGTCGCGCTTGTCAGTATGGTGTGGGGTCTTGGCATGATCGTCCGTCTCAAGACGAACGTGCTTTCTATAATGGAAAAATAGCATGGATATCAATACTGGTATTTTCAGGACGTATGACATCAGGGGGGTTTTTCCGGATGAGATAAACGCTGACGTTGTGTACCGCATCGCGCGCGCGTACGCGGCTTTGCTGCACAAAGAAAATCCCGGAAGACAGCTTTGTGTTGCGCTTGGCCGCGACATGCGCAGCTCTTCGTTAGAACTTTTTGACGCGGCGCAGCGGGGGCTTCTTGATTCCGGCATAGACGCGGTTGGTATCGGTCTTGTATCTACGCCGACATTCTATTTTGCAACTGCTTTTTACGGCTACGACGGCGGCATGCAGGTTTCTGCGTCGCATAACCCGAAGCACTTTAACGGCGTTAAGATGACGCGCGCCCGGGCGGTTCCAATAAGCGGCGATACCGGGATTATGGAGATTCGAGACATGGTCATTGCCAACCAATTCCCTGACGTTTCAGATAAGGGCGTTGCCACAGAGAAAAAAGGCGTCCTTCGCGAGCTCGTAGCTGAAGAAACCAAATACTGGCCGATCGATCGGACGCGCATCAAGCCGTTCAAAGTGGTCGTTGACGCGGCAAACGCCATGGGCGCTTTGGATATAGAAGCCATGTTCAAAGGGTTGCCGTGCGAATTGATAAAGATGAATTTTGAATTGGATGGTTCGTTCCCTGTTCATCAGCCGGATCCGATGCAGGAAGAGAACATGAAGATCCTGCAGGATGCGGTATTGGAGCATAACGCGGATATTGGCATAGCTCCTGACGGAGACGGCGACCGGTATTTTTTTGTCGACGAGAAAGGAAATATCATTCGCCAGGAGATTTTGCGCGGCATGCTTGCGCAGGATGCCCTGAGAGAGCATCCGAACGCTGCCGTTGCTTATGATATCAGACCAGGGCGCATTACTCTTGATATGATCAAAGAGGCAGGCGGCAGGCCGATATTAACCCGGGTCGGGCATTCTCTTATTAAGGAATCAATGCTGAAGGAGAACGCGGTGTTCGGCGGAGAATCGTCCGGTCATTATTTCTATCAATTTCCTTTTGGAACATTTGAGTCGCCGGTTGTCATGGTGCTGCGTTTTCTTTCGATCATTTCCGCAATAGACAAGCCCATATCCGAGATCATCAAGCCCTACCAGAAGTATCACAACTCAGGAGAGATTAACTTTGACGTTGCAGATAAAGAGGAAAAGATAAAAGAGATCGCGGCGAAGTATTCCGATGCGCAGGACATCTCGTACCTTGACGGCGCAACGATCACGTACGATGATTTCTGGTTCAATGTACGTCCTTCAAACACAGAATCAAAACTACGTCTGACGCTTGAGGCGAAGACCAAAGAGCTCATGGAGCAGAAGCGGGATGAAGTGGCAGCCATGATCATTGCTTAGCGTGTAGATTGTGGTTTTCCCACGAGAGGAGTGAATAGATTAATCATTCTAAAAAACACCCGAAAGGGTGTTTTTTAGAATGATTAAAATGTTTGATTACCGTATGCCTATCTTTTCATGCACTTCGTTCATTGTTTCTGCGGCTGTTTTTCGGGCTCGTTCTGCGCCGGCAATCAGAATGTCACCAAGATTCTCTGGTTTTATGCTAAGCTCTTTTCGTCTTTCTTGAAATGGTTTGAGGTGGCTGATGATGGTGTTCGCAACTACGTCTTTGAGATCTTTGTATTTGAGGGTTCCGCGTTTATGCTCTTCTTTGAATCCTTTGGCGATGTTTGAATCCAGCGCTTCGAGGATAGCAAATAGATTTTTTATACCCGGTGAATCAGCGCCGGCGTTTGTATCTGTTACCGCAGATGAAACTTTTTTCTTGATTGTTTTTTCGTCGTCCGTGAGAGCAATGTGATGTTTTTCGCCGAGGGATTTCGACATTTTTTTTGACGGATCAGCAAGTGACATAATGCGCGCTGAGTTTGTGAGCAGCGGTTTTGCCTCGGGAAATGTTTTACCAAAAGCCTTGTTGAATTTTTTCGCGATGTCGCGGGTAAGCTCCACGTGTTGGACCTGATCCTCGCCAACAGGAACCACATTTCCTTTGTATAACAGAATATCCGCCGCTTGCAGGATAGGGTATGTGAATAGTCCGGCGTTGATATTCTGTTTGTGCTGATCGCTCTTTTCTTTGAATTGCGTCATGCGCTCCAGTTCTCCTATTGGCGTGAGTGTATTGAAGATCCACGCGAGTTCGGTATGTTCGGGAACGTGAGATTGAATGAAAATAACAGACTTCTCGGGATCAAGCCCTGCGGCTAAATAGTTAAGCGCCAATTCTGCAGTGCGACCCTCTATTTCCCGCGGATTATATTGGACAGTCATAGCGTGATAGTCGGCAATACAGAAGTAGGCATTGTATTTATCCTGCAGGTCAACCCACTGTTTGAGTGCGCCCAGATAGTTGCCGAGATGAAGGGTGCCTGTTGGCTGCATTGCCGAGAATATTGTGTCTGTATTCATAGTATTGCAAGCGTATCACATTTGTATGCTGATTTCAAAGAACAGTCCGCCGGATTGGCGGGCTGTTCTTTTTGTTATACTTTCAGAACGACAGGGAGCACCATTGGATTACGCTGCGTTTCTTTGAAGAGAAAGTCAGACAGGTCGTCCCTTATCTTAGTCTTCACCGCGCCCCATTCCTCAGTTTTCTTTGGCATGGTCTTCTGCACGATTTTCTCGGTCGTTTTTTTGGTTCGAGAACGTATCTCTTCCATCAGTTTTTCAGAAGATTTGATATGGATAAATCCGCGGGTGATGATATCCGGGTTGTTGACCACCTTTCTGTTTTTTGCGTCGACTTGTACAACTACCACAACCATTCCATCTGTTGCCATCACTTGTCGATCTTTGAGCACTACGTTGCCGACATCGCCGACACCAAGCCCATCGACAAAGACATTGGTTGCGTCAACCTTTGTGTTGCTTGCTCTGCCTTTTTTGCCATCAAACTCCGCGGCTTGCCCATTGTCGAGCACGATGATGTTGTCTTTCGGGAACCCGTTGTCTCGCGCAAGCTTTGCGGCTTCTCGGAGCATGTAGTGATATGCATAGACGGGCAAAAAGTAGTCTGGCCTGACCGCGTTGAGAATATACGCGATATCCTCTCTGTTGCCGTGCCCGGAAACGTGAATGTCCATGACTTGGCCATGGATGACATTATCACACTGGCGGTACAGTTCGTCTTTCAGGCGCTGAATGGTATTCTCGTTGCCGGGAATAATAGACGAGGAAAGAATCACCGTGTCTATCTTTTTGAGGCGAATCTGCTTATGGGATCCGGTTATGATGCGCGAGAGTACGGCATTGCCTTCTCCTTGTGCGCCGGTTGCGATGACAACCACCTTGTTGTCCGGATAATCGTCGATCTGATTGATCTTGATGATTGTGTTTTTGTGAGCTTTGATATATCCGAGTTTGCGGGCTATCTCGATGTTCATCTTCATGCTGTACCCGTCGAGTGCTACTTTTTTTCCGGATCGTTCGGCTGCTCCGATTATCCATCCGACGCGTTCTATCTGTGAGGCGAATGTTCCAACGATCACGCGGCCTGGAGCTTCTGTGATCAGCTTCGTAAGGTTGTGCTGCATGGCTTCTTGCGTCGCACTCTTTCGGACATCGGTCGCGCCAAGGCTCTCAAGCATGAGAATGCTTGGGTGTTTGACCTTTGATAAGAATGAGTAATCGAGCGTTGGTTTGTTTGTTTTGGGGTCTTTTTCAAGAGTCCAGTCCCCAGGATGTATGACCGATCCGGCCGGAGTTTCAAGAATAACGCCGACCGCATCCATGATAGAGTGGTCTACCTGAAAAAAGCTGATCTTGAAGGCGCCAAAACTGAAACGATCAGAAAGTTTTTTGATAGTGAGTACTTTCAGCCTGCTTGATGATTTTGGACGGTAATCTTCCTGCCGATGTTTTACCATGGCAATGGTTAACGGGCGTCCGACAATGGCGGGGTATCCGAGCTTATCGAGCAAGATTGGCGCCGCGCCTATGTGGTCAAGGTGGCCATGGGAGAAAATTACCGCGCGCACGTTTTTTTCTTTGCCCTTGAGGCACGAGATATTTGGAATGATGTAGTCGATTCCGTGCATTCCTTCTTCCGGGAACTGAAGGCCCATATCTAATATGACGATATCATTGCCATATTCGAATAAGGTCATATTCTTTCCAACTTCTTCAAGCCCGCCGAGCGGGATGATTTTGAGCTTGTGTTTTGCCGATCGCATGTGCGACCGATTGGTATTTTTTATTGATCCGCGTTGCTTCTGGCCATACGGTGCGCCGGATGTTCTGTGACGCGGCGCGTGGTGTCGCCGCGGGTCTCGCGACAACTTTTGTTTAGTCTGTGTTGTAGTCATGTGTTGATTATTTAATAGTGTCTGCCATTGTTGCCGCTCATCCATATTCGTGCCGTTGTTGTGCATTGCAGAACGTTGGCTTTGTTATTTTACACGCCGCCGCAAGACGCGTGTTTTGGCGTGATATGATAGAGTGGTTTTTTGGCTTGCCATTATTTATTGCGGCAGTATTTTTGATACATGATTAAGGAGAGAACAAGATGCTGTGAGCCGAGCGGAAAGGACCTGTTTGTCCGTCGCTCTTTTTAAATCGAATTACGCAAATGATATTTTTAGGATGTATTCACTAGGCTGATGACTGTCTGGCTACACTTGATATTCTTTAGGCATATGCCATTGTATGCAGAAGAGGTCATGGTATTTCTCCTGTATTGCCTCCCGACTTCAGGTGGTGGGGATGGAGGGAGTTGAACCCTCACCCCGCAAGCGGGACAGCGCTCTGAACGCTGCGTGTCTGCCAATTCCACCACATCCCCAAAACTGGTTGTGCCGAAGTCGAGAAACGATGCAGGACCTGAATTCTGTTACCTCGCGGCGAATCGCTTTTCTTGTTGGCGATGCCCGCGGAGCAATGAATGCAGAACCTTTTTGCTATTTACTAAAAGCGAAATTGATGCTTTTTTTTGTTTTTATGTACCAGTTGCTCATCTCACTGAACCGGTCGGCCGGCTGTGCAATTCGTTCGGTGCGTATGCCCTCTATGTTTGATGGAACCAAATAGGTGTAGTTCAGGCTGTAGAGGAAAATGGTGGGCACCTCTTCAATCAGTTTTTGTTGGAACGCCACGTATTTGTCGTGTCGCTGGGTAGGATCAGAGATCCTTCGGGCATCCTCCAAAAGTTTGTCCGCTTCTTTGTTCTTGTATTGCGCAAGGTTAAGGCCGGGATCATTGGATTGGGATGAATGCCAAAACGGGTATGGGTCAGGATCTCGCCCTATAATCTGTCCGAACAGCAACACCTCGTATGCGCGCGGTTTAATAACATCCTTTTGAAATTGGGCAATGTCGACGATCTGGGTATTCACTTTGACGCCGACCGTTTGCCACAGGTCTCGTATGGCTTCCGCGACTTTTATGTTTTCACTTCTGTTGATTGTAGTGAGTGCTATTTCAAGAGCGACGTTTTCTTTTTTTCCGTCTCTGGTGATCGTTTTTTCGCGCGTATACGGCTTGTTTGCGGCCCCGGTAATTCCCATGTCTGGACTCTCTGCCGTTTCTTGATCAAGCAGTGCAGGATCATCTGTTTCCTCGTAGACACGCTTCCATCCGGCTGAATCAAGCAGCGCCGCGGCTTGTGACGGGTCAAACAAGGGTTGCTTTATGTTTTCATCGTATCCTATGAAACTTGGAAGTATGGGACCGTAGACCGGATCCGCCAGATCGCCAAAAACAGTACTGATTATGGTATGTCTGCTTGTTGCAAGCGAAAGCGCAAGCCTAACATCTTTTTCCGCAAGCGCCGGATTGCTCTCTTGATTGAAAAAGAGCGCGGTGTATTGCGGCAGGGAGAATAGATGCGTGGCGATGCCTGTTTGAGCGATCGTTTGATCAAAATTTTGTGGCAGGAA
>Ga0210057_1008562_pt1 | contig 12078 bp, 9 predicted proteins | sample CryGeyCG2114_010_2_FD_183968 | JGI IMG/M metagenome (GOLD analysis project Ga0210057, IMG submission 183968) | Groundwater microbial communities from aquifer - Crystal Geyser CG10_big_fil_rev_8/21/14_0.10 (SPAdes) (version 2) | ecosystem: Environmental > Aquatic > Deep subsurface > Groundwater ...
AAGCAAAGCCAGTACGATTGGGCGACTGGCTACGGCTGCCCGGACACGGGCGGCTGCAATTCGCGCTGGCAGGGGTTTTATAAGCAAATCAACTCTGCCGCCTTGCAATTCCGCTCGTATCTGGACGAGCCGCGTTTGTATAAATACCAAGCCGGCGGAACTTACACCTTTACCAACACGGGTAAAGCCGATACCGTCGTCACGCCGGCTAATCAAGCAACCGCCGCTCTTTATAATTACACTCCTCATGTCTATAACGGCAACTATAATTTCTGGCGGCTTTGGAATAATTATTTTTCGCGGCTTTTCCCGGACGGCTCTTTAGTGCAAGCAGAAGGAGAAAAAGGCGTTTGGCTGATTCAGAACGGCTTAAAAAGGCCTTTTACGAGCTTGGGGGCGTTAACTTCGCGTTATGACCCGAAAAAAATCCTCGCGGTTAATAAAAGCGACTTGGACGCTTATCCCAAAGGCGCGCCGATTAGGTTCGCCCAGTATTCGCTGGTGCGTTCGCCGCAGGGAGACATTTATCTTTTAGTGGATAATTACAAGCGTAAAATAGAGAACCCGGAGGTATTTAAAAAATTGGGCTTTAACCCGGAAGAGGTTGACGGCGCGAGCAATGAAGATTTGAGCGGCTACAGCGAAGGAATACCGGTAACCGCGAGCGACGCCCATCCTACCGGCGCCCTCCTGCGCGACCCCAAGAGCGGCGGCGTGTATTACGTCATCAACGACGCCAAAGCTCCCTTAATTGACCCGATATTTTTAAAAACTAAATTTAAGGGCTTAAAAGTAATTAAGCCGCAACCAGGAGAGCTGGACAAATACCAAAAAATTGAACCGGTTAAATTTGAAGACGGCTATCTGCTCAAATCCCCTAACTCTATCAGCGTCTATGCGGTGTCTAACGGCGCCAAACGCCCCATAGCTTCCGCTAAAGCCTTTGAGCAACTGGGCTATAAATGGGAAAATATCCTGATAGTCAAGCCGCAAACGCTCGCGCTCTATGACGAGGGCGAACCAATTGTGGAGCAAAGCTTTAAATAATGAATTTACAATTAAAAATTATCAATTACGAATTAGAATTATGAGAGAAAATAAGAAGAGGGACTGCGATCGGAGCTAATGTAGAAGAAGCGGTGGGCGGGCAATCAGCTAAAGATTTTATTTCAAAATTAGCTGTTGCTTATAAAGAAACGCGTGAAACGCGTTATTGGATTCATTTATTGCACGATACTAAATATTTAGAGCCTAATTTTGCTGAGTCTTTGCTATTTGACTGCGAAGAAATTTGTAAAATTATTGAGAAAATACAAATAACAATGAAAAATAAAATTCGTAATTGATAATTCGTAATTGATAATTGAATTTATGTTGGTTTTCTCCGCCATCACCCCCCATACCCCCCTGCTCATCCCGAGCATAGGCAAAGAACATACGGCCAAATTAGCCGCTACCGTTAACGCTTTAAAAAAATTGGAAGGCGATTTTTACGCCAGCCTGCCGGAAGCTTTGATTATCATTTCTCCGCACGGGCCGACTAACGAGCAATCTTTCGTCATTAACTTTTCCCCTGAATACAAAAGCCATTTAAAAGAATTCGGCGATCTGGCTACCAAAATAACCAGCCACGGCGATAATGCTTTGAGCTATCAAATCAAAGAAAGTTTAGAAACAGCGTCTCCTTTGCGGCTGACGACCGTGGAGCAGCTTGACTACAGTTTTCTCACGCCGTTTTATTTTTTATGCGCCCACCGCCAAGACATAAAAATCGTGCCCGTCAGCTCCTCGGGCTTAAACTTAGCCGAGCATTTTAAATTCGGGCGAGCGCTGGCGGAAGAAATCTTGGCTGACGCGAAACGGATTGCCGTGATCGCCTCGGCGGAAACTTCCAATAAGCTGTCCAAAGATTCCCCGAACGGGTACGCGGCGGGCGCGAAAAAATTTGACCAAAAATTTATTGAGTTAATTAAACAAAAAAATTATCAGGAAATTACGGCGCTGGAAGAAAAACAGCTGGAAAAAATGGGCTGCCTGGAGTATAAAGCGGTTGCTGTTTTACTGGGCATCATGGCGGAACGCAACTGCCAGCCGCAACTGCTATCCTATGAATATCCTTTTGGCGTCGGACATTTAACGATGGAGTTTGGGGTGTAACGCTTTGACATCCGTCCGTTAAATGCTAAAATAAAGTCGCTTTAATCAGCGGCTTTTTATTTTGTCATTCCCGCGAAAGCGGGAATCTCATGTCTAGCGCAATCTTAATTTGGATTCCCGCCTGCGCGGGAATGACATTAGTATATGTTTGCGAACATTATTCCCCTCACTAAAATTCCTATAGCCAAGCCCCAGATTTATACCTACGAGCTGGGTGATTTAGCTAACGAAATAAAAATCGGGCAGGTGGTGGAAGCGCCGCTTTATTATCGCTCAACTTTTGGCATTGTGGCAGGCATAGCGCCGACAGCGCCAACCAATATAAAATACAAACCAGTAACTAAAATTATTGACCCTTATCCAATCGTGAACGAGCGCGATTTACACCTGGCGCAATTTATCAGCGATTATTATTACGCTCCTTTGGGGCTGGTTTTAAAACAGCTAACGCCAGAATTATTAAAGAAAAAAATAAAAAAATTAACTGCCGGCTTAGCCAAAATAAATTTATCGCTGATTAATCAAACAGCAACGCTCCCGACAACTTTAACTGCCAAACCAGAAGTTATTATTGGCACGCCCACGGAACGTTATCAGCACTATCGGGCAATTATTGCCCAAGTTCTGCGGCAAAAACAGCAAATCCTGTTTTTAGTGCCCGAATTGATACTGTTGCCGCAAACTGAAAATTGGCTGCAACAAACTTTTTCCAGCCAACAAATAACGTTGCTGCATTCTGATTTGTCAAAATCAGATCAGCTCATTAATTGGCGCCAGGCGCAAACGGCCGGCGCCAAAATTTTTTTAGGCACGCGCCGCGCCGTCTTAACCTCTTTTTACAATCTCGGGCTGATTATCGTTGAGGAAGAGCAAAGTTTAAGCTACAAACAATGGGAGATGGCGCCCCGTTACGACGCGCGGACGGCGGCGGAAAAAAAAGCCGCGCTTTATAATTGCCAACTGGTTTTTGGCGCCAGCGCGCCAACGGTTAGAGCTTACTTTAAAGCGCAAAAAGGAGATTATAAATTTGCCGGCAAGCCGTCTCGCCTTCAAAATGTAAATATTATTGACATGCGCGAGGAGTTGCGCAGCGGCAACTACTCTATTTTTTCCGACGCTTTGCAAAGCGCGCTGGCGCAAATTTTAACGACCAAAAAACAGGCGATAATGTTCGTCAACCGGCGCGGCGAATCGACTTTCGTGATGTGCCGCGACTGCGGCCATGTCGTCCGCTGCCCGCGCTGCCAGAGCGCCCTGATGGAACACGCGACCAAAATTTTAAGCTGTAACCACTGCAATTTTAAAACTCCCTCGCCGCTGGTTTGCCCCGCTTGCCGCTCGCCGCGCATTAAGGGGTTCGGCACCGGCGTAGAAAAAGTGGAGCGAGAGTTAAAAAAAATTTTCCCAGCAGCTAACATCAGCCGGCTGGATACTAGCATTACTCCTTCTCTCAAAAACTTAAGTCAGCGGCAGCAAGAATTCGTCAACGGTAAAATTGACATTTTGGTCGGCACGCAAACCGCCTTGCCGTTAACTTCAGCTAAGCTGAAATTAATCGCCGCGATTAATATTGATTCTATTCTTAACTTCCCTGGTTGGCAGACGGACGAGCGCGCCTGGCAGATCTTGCGCCAAATCAGCGGCCGCGATGACGCCGGGCAAACCATTATTCAAACTTACAACCCTGACAATAAAATTTTGCGCCAATTGGCGCGCGGTGAATTTAACTCTTTCTACGAAACGGCTCTGCGCGCCCGGGCTGATTTAAAATATCCGCCGGCCGCGAAAATGATAAAATTAATTTGTAAAAGCGACGATTATGATTACTTACAAAAAGCCAGCGCGGCCGTAGCCCAAAAGTTGAACGCGGCCTTGGCGGGGCAGGAAATAATCGGCCCCCTTAAACCTATGCCGGAAAAAATCCGCGATTTCTGGCAGCGCGAAATCATTCTTAAACTTGATTTAAATTACAATCATGCTATACTAAGAAACATCTTGTGCAATCTGTCAAATGAGTGGAGTATTGATGTAGACTCACTCACGTGAGTAAATAACAAATTCCAAATAGCAAATGACAAACGAATTCTAAATCTTAAATTCCAAACAGTTTTTGTCCTTGATATTTATAATTTAAACTTTGTTTGTTTTTTGTTATTTGTTATTTGATATTTAATAAGTATGCCAAAAATACTGCCAATTAAAATCTACCCTGATAAAATATTGCGCCAAAGAGCCGCTACCGTAAAAAAAATAGATAAAGAGATCAAGCGGCTTATTTTAGATATGGGGAAAACTATGCTCGCTAAAGAAGGCGTGGGCTTAGCCGCGCCGCAGGTTGGCTTGAGCATCCGCTTAATCGTCGTTAATACCAAAGACGGGCCGCTCGCGCTGGTTAACCCGAAAATTACGCGCAAATCCTGGAGTAAAGAATTAGGCGAAGAGGGTTGTTTGTCCCTGCCCGACTTTTTAGCCAACGTGAAACGGCACAAAAAAATCAACGCGATTTACGAAGACGCTGCCGGCAAAAAAATAAAAATTAAAGCCGAAGGCCTGCTCGCGCGCGTGATTCAGCACGAAGTTGACCATTTAAACGGCGTGTTGATTATTGATTATTTAAAAAAGAAAGATTTGCCGGAAGAATATAAAAAGTGAAGTATGTACAAAATAATTTTTATTGGCACGCCTGAATATTCTGTGCCAACCTTGCAAGCGCTCATCGCTGATGAGCGTTTTAATGTTGCCGCGGTTATTACCGCGCCGGACGCGCCGGTAGGACGCAAACAAATTTTAACTCCCCCGCCGGTAAAAGTAATGGCGCAAAAATTTAACTTACCAGTTCTGCAGCCTCGTAATATCAAAGCAATGGCAACCGGAATAAAAAAGATGGCATCGGACGCAATTATCGTCATCGCCTATGGCCAAATTATTCCGCCGGAAATTTTATCCCTTCCTAAATTTGGCTGCCTGAACTTGCACGCCTCGCTTTTGCCTAAACATCGCGGCGCTTCGCCGATTCAGACCGCTATTGCCGCGGGCGACAAAACTACCGGCGTTACTTTAATGAAAATGGATAGCGGCCTTGACACCGGTCCAATTATCGCCCAAAAAAAAATCAAAATTAACAACTGTCATTTCCTTGAAAACGGGGATCCAACCGATAATAGACGAGATTCCCGCCTACGCGGGAATGACAATTTAGATACTGGCGCCTCTCTGCATGATAAACTGGCTCGCCTAAGCGCGGAAACTTTGCTACAATATCTACCCGGGTATTTAGCCGGAAAGTTGCAGCCAAAGCCGCAAACTGAACGCCAAGCTACTTACGCGCCAAAACTTACGCGCCAAAGCGGCCGGATTGATTGGCGCAAGCCAGCCGAAGAAATTGAACGGCTGGTGCGCGCTTATTACCCTTGGCCCGGAACTTGGACGAAATGGCAGGAAAAAATTTTAAAAATTATTGAAGTGGATAAAAATATTTTAAAAATCAATAAAGATAAAGTTGGCCAAATTTTTTTGCATAACGGCCGACCAGCAATCCAGTGCGGCCATAGTTCTTTAATAATAAATCGCTTGCAATTAGCCGGTAAGCAAGTGGTGAAGGGGCAGGAATTTATCAGCGGATACGGACAAAAAATAAACAATTGTTAAAATTTTTAAGACGAGGAGGAAAGGAAAATGAAAAAAACTAGGCCACGATTAAAGGCTGGCGATTTGGCAACTTTCATTTTAGTACCAGGAAGAAAATCAATTTATGAGGAAGAAAGATTTACCTGCCAAGTATTAGTAGTTGGTGGCCACAACAGTAAAGTGCAAATAATGTCGCCTGTCCGCCAAGGGGAGCAAATGTGGATAAGCAATTCCGCTCTTTCTAAGTTCAATCCGTCTCAACTATAATCTCATTGGTCCGGATGAAACCTAAAAACGCTTTGGTAATCACCGAAGCGTTTTTTCTTATCTCTTAATTTTTATTTATTATTTTTTTAATTTTAAATTTTTCTCTGCCATTTTTCCCAAATCACCAGTATTGGCGCGGCGATAAAAATGGAAGAATAGGCGCCGGACGCGATACCGATAGTTAACGCCAAAATAAAGTAACGGATGGTTTCTCCGCCGAACAGCAACAGGGCGATTAAAGCAAGCACGGTCGTTAAAGTAGTACTAATGGAACGCGCCAGCGTCTGGTTGATGCTCGCGTTGACCGTTCCTAAAAAGTCTTCGTTGGAGCGCGGCAAATTTTCCCGCACGCGGTCTAAAACGACAATCGTGTCGTTGACGCTATAACCTAGTACCGTTAATAAAGCGGCGATAAAGGCGGTGTCAATTTCTATGCCGGCGTAACGACCCAACAAGGCAAAAACTCCGACCACTAAAATTACGTCGTGAAACAGCGCGACAATCGCGGACACGCCGTACTTCCAGGAAGCAACCGGCTTGGAAACGCGCCGGAACGACCAGGCAATATAAGCGATGATTACCAACAAAGCGATTACGATCGCGTAAGTCGCCCGCCGCTTTAATTCCTTGCCGATGCTTGGGCCAATCGTTTCAAAATGCAGTTCCTCTACTTGTTTGAGCGTGGCGCTCGTCGTGGCCGTACCCCCTTGGCTTAAAACTTGCAGGATTGCCTGATGCTCTTCTTCCGTTACTTCTTTAAAACGCAACTGCGCCCCTCGGTCGTCTACCAATTGCACGTTAAGGGTTCCGACAATATTAGCCGACTCCACCGCGCTTTTGATTTCCGGCGCGCTCGGCCGCTCGCTCGGAGCGTAAGCGACCTCCATCAAACTGCCGCCGGTAAAATCAATCCCCGGCTTTAAGCCAAACGCCAACCAAAATACTGCGCTCACTAAAGTAACCGCTCCGGCGATGCTTAACCATAATTTTGCTCTGTATATCAAACGCATATTATAATAATTTACTCTTTACCCCGAATAACCATCGTTTTTGGGCAAATTTTTCCGAAATAATTAATTTCATTAAATATTTAGTGACCAGCAAAGCGCTGAACATGCTGACTAAAATGCCGATGGTTAGGGTAACGGCAAAACCCTTGATGATGCTCGTGCCAAACTGGATTAAAATCAAACAAACGAGCAGAGTAGTCGCGTTGCCGTCGCGGATGGAGGGCCAGGCGCGCCGGAAAGATTCGTTTAAAGCTATCAGCCAGGGTTTGCCCGCCCGCAATTCTTCGGCGAGGCGCGAAAAAATTAAAACGTTCGCGTCCACCGCCATTCCCATCGACAAAATAAAACCGGCTACCCCCGCTAAAGTCAAAGTTACCGGCCATAATTTAAAAACTGCTAAAATTGCCAAGCCGTAAAATCCTAAAGCAAGCACCGACAATAACCCGGGCAAGCGGTAGATGATTATCATAAACAAGGCAACCAATAGTATCCCCCAAAGTCCGGCGCGTAAACTGGCTTCCACCGATGTTTTACCCAAAGAAGCGCCAACCGTGTTCTGGCTCACTAATTTTATCGGCACCGGCAGAGCGCCGGCGTTCAGGCGCTGGGCTAAAAGCTTTGCTTCTTTGATGGTAAAGCGGCCGGTAATCACCGCGTCCCCGGAGGTGATCGCTTCGTTAACGGTCGGAATGCTGATGGGAAAGCCGTCCAAAAAAATAGCGACCGGCTTGCCGACGTTGCGTTTGGTAATGTCGGCGAACAAATCTTTGCCTTCGCTGTTAAAAGACAGGCGCACTTCCGGCGAGTTGTCGTTCGGATTGAACTCCACCGCCGAGCGCTGCAAATATTTGCCGGAAAGCGGCGTATTTTTCCACGGGTCTTCCGGGCCTAAAATGTCTTCGGTAGTTTGTTGGTTAATAAAAATGCGGCTGACTTTATATTCGTATAAAGGCCGCTCCCCCGTTTTGTAAATAAGGTGAAAGCCAAATTTTGTCTCCACGATGTCCGAAATGGTGCCGACTGCCTGCATAAAAACCGCGTCCGCAAACTCTTTGACCATCGCCTCTTTGCTAAACCAGCCTAATTCTCCTTTTGAATTACTGGCGCCGGGTTCGGTGGAATTATCCGCCGCTAACTGGGCAAAACTTTCCGGCGTTGATTTTGCTTTTAATTCAGAAATTTTTTGCCGCGCTTGGTCTTTTGATAATTGGCCGTCGCAGCGCTCCGCGCCGGCATAGCAGATTAACAAATGGCTTGCCTCCGCTTCTTTTTTGTCTAAACCCAAACCCCCCTCTTCTTTTTGCGCTCTTTTGTCTTCAACTTTGATAACATTAAAACCCTTATCCTCGTTAACTAATTGCGGCGCCACTTTGCCTGCCGCCGAGGTTTGCGCGCGTTCGTATATGGAAAAATAATCGCCAACGCCGCTTTTAATCCAGCCCAAATCGCCACCCTTGTCTTTCGTTGCCTGATCGTCACTGAACTGCTTCGCTAAGGCGGAAAAATCTTCGCCTCCGAGCGCTTTAGCTAAAACTGATTTTGCTTTTCTTTCCGCCTCTTGATTAAATTTATCCATCGCTTTTTGTTGCGCGTCGGTTAAAACTCGGGCTGCTTCGTTTTGTTCTTTAAACTCTAACAGCGGAGTTTCGCCAATCATGGTAATGGCTTGATTAATGTCTTTAATGCCCGCTAACTCCACAATCAGCCGGTAATTCTCGCCCGCGATCGCCGTCTGCACTACCGGTTCGCTCACGCCAAAAATGTTTACCCGGCGTTCAATCACCTCGCGCACGCCCTCCAGCGCCTGCGCCTGCTCGCTGCCCGGCACCTGCGACACGTCCGCTTCATACATCAAACGGGTGCCGCCTAATAAATCCAAACCTAAGCGGAAAGGAATTTCTTTCATCCGCGGCAACGCATCGCCAAAATATCGGTTATAGCGCGAGCCAAAATCAATTAAAGCGGCGGCGAGCGTCAAAATAACGATGCCCGCCACAATCGCCCGCGTTTTTTGTTTTTCCGACTTAAACATAGAGTCATTAAAACACAAGAACATTAAAACATAAAAACAAATATTTTATACAATATTTTCGTGCTTTTATGTTTTAATGTTTTTATGATTATTATTCTATACTAACGCAAAAATTATTGCAAGGCACTGTTATGATTCGTCTAATTTTTTTCCAGCAACCTTTCGAGATGCCAACTCGTTTCCCAGCCGTATTTCTCGTAAAATTGCTCCATAATTTCGGACAACTCTTTCCGCTGGCTGTCGCTCTCGTTTTGTATCATTCTCTCTAATTCTTTTCCGCTTTTTTCGTGATATGTATTAAACAAATTGTGCAGCTCCATAATAACCATGCTTTTGGGAAAAGACGCCAGTTCTTCAATCAAATAAAAATCTTCGGGTTTAACATCCCTGTCTTTAATAAATTCTTGAAATTCTTCTCGCTTTATAACCGATTTTTCTCCTTCAATGTTTGGTTCTTTTTCCATATTTATAGTTTACCAAGTTCTACACCCCATGGCACCCCGCATGTCGCTTCGCTCCTACGGGGCAAGCTTTTTATTTCCCGTGACAATGTTTGTACTTAATCGGAGTGCCATCGGACTTAACCGCTCCGCACGGGCAAGGGTCGTTGCGGCCGACTTTTTGGCCGGATTCATCTTTTAGTTTGTCATGCGCGAGCTGCACGCCGCCAGTCAATGAGCCGCCTTCATTGCCGCCTGGCTTAAAAGAAGAAAAGGAGCCGACGTCTTCGGCAGGCGCGGAAAACCGCTGCGCGCGCTGGAGCAAGGTCGGCGACATAAATTTAGTCGCGTCGGCGATTTTAAAAATAGAATACGCTACTTGCTTGCGGATTAATTCGTTTAATTGTTGAAACATCCGGTAGGATTCTTTTTTATACTCAATCAGCGGGTCATGCTGGCCGTAGCCGCGCAGGCCGATGCCTTTGCGCATTTGGTCCATCGCGTCCAGATGCTCGGTCCAAATTTGGTCAATGGCGCGGATTAAAATCTGCCGTTCAATTTCCGGCATTGACGGCGCGCCTTCGCCGCGGCTTGAGGGCACGATTTCATTGATGTTATTTGTTAATTCGGCATGCGCCTCGCTTGCTAAATCGCTGACGTATTCAATTACTTTCTGCCGCGCTTCGGCTGGATTTTTTAGCTGCGCCAACTTCTTCAATTCATCCGCAAAATCCGTAGGCAGAGGAAAAATAGTGGAAACCGTTTCCTGAATTTCTTTTAGGTTCCAAGCGCTCGCGTCTTCGCCCGCGGCGTGAAAGTTAATAACCAGCGCGATCTCTTCATTTATCATTTCTAAAATAATTCCTTTTAACCTCACCTCCCTTCGGGTATCCTCTCCTTGTAAAGGAGAGGATGCTGCCGAGATATTATGGTTCCCCTCTCCTTTATAAGGAGAGGGGTTAGGGGTGAGGTTAAGAACTTCTCGCCGCCGCCGGTAAATCGCCTCGCGGTGCTTATTGATAACGTCGTCGTATTCAACCAAATGCTTGCGGATGTCAAAGTTATGCGCCTCCACTTTTTTCTGCGCCTGCTCAATGGAGCGCGCGATTATTTTATTTTCAATCGGAGTGTCTTCCGGCACCTGCAAAGTAGTCATCAGCCGCTTCATCCGATCGCCGCCGAAAATGCGCATTAAATCATCTTCCATTGATAAATAAAATTGCGATGAGCCCGGATCCCCTTGGCGGCCGCTCCGGCCGCGCAACTGGTTGTCAATCCGGCGCGATTCGTGCCGCTCGGTGCCGATGACGTGCAAACCGCCAAGTTCACGCACTCGTTGCGTTTCTGCTTCATTAAGAGCGGCGGCGCCTAAAATAATATCCACGCCGCGGCCGGCCATGTTAGTCGCGATCGTTACCGCGCCCGCTTTGCCGGCTTGGGCGATAATGCCGGCTTCTTTTTCGTGTTGTTTGGCGTTCAAAACCTGCGCCGGAACGCCAGCGCGCTCCAGCATCTCGGCTAAAATTTCATTTTTCTCAATAGAAATGGTGCCGACCAGTATCGGTTGCCCTAGCTTATTCCGCCGCTTGATTTCTTTCACAATCGCCTGGAACTTACCGCTTTCGGTCGCGTAAACCAAATCGGTTAAGTCTTTGCGCACCATCGGCCGATGAGTAGGAATAACGACCGTTTCCAGATTATAAATTTTATGGAACTCTTCGGCTTCGGTAACGGCCGTGCCGGTCATGCCGGCAAGTTTAGTGTAGAGCCGGAAATAATTTTGAAAAGTAACGGTGGCTAGCGTCATTGATTCGCGCTGTACCTGCACGCCTTCTTTGGCTTCAATGGCTTGGTGCAAACCTTCGGAATAGCGCCGGCCCGGCATCAAGCGACCGGTAAATTCATCCACGATAATAACTTCCCCGTCCTTAATCACATAGTCGCGGTCGCGCCGGAACAAAGTATGCGCGCGCAAGGCCTGCTCAATGTGGTGCACGTCCGACACGCCGCCTTCGGTATAAATATTTTTTAGCCCGAGCAACTTTTCCATTTTGTTCAAGCCGTCTTCGGTCAAAGTCGCCGCCCGCATTTTTTCATCCACATTATAATCTTCGTTTTCTTTAAGCTGCGTAACGAGTTGCGCAAACTGGCGGTATTTGTCGGTTGATTCTTCCGCCGGCGCGGAAATAATAAGCGGCGTGCGCGCTTCATCTATTAAGATTGAGTCTATCTCATCAACAATTGAATAATGCAATTCTCTCTGCACCATATGCTCCAGATCCGGCGCCATGTTATCGCGCAGGTAATCAAAGCCGAATTCGTTGTTGGTGCCGTAAGTGATGTCGCAGCCGTACGCTTCTTTGCGGCTGACCGGCCGCCAATGGCGCAAGCGCTCGTCGCCTCCGTGCTGCTCGGAACTTTCAAAACTGGGATCATAAATGCCGGAAAAATCATGGGCAATGACGCCCGCGCTTAAACCTAAAGCATGATAAACCGGGCTCATCCAGCCGCCGCCCACGCGCGACAAATAATCGTTCGGCGTGAC
>Ga0210057_1008563_pt1 | contig 12077 bp, 14 predicted proteins | sample CryGeyCG2114_010_2_FD_183968 | JGI IMG/M metagenome (GOLD analysis project Ga0210057, IMG submission 183968) | Groundwater microbial communities from aquifer - Crystal Geyser CG10_big_fil_rev_8/21/14_0.10 (SPAdes) (version 2) | ecosystem: Environmental > Aquatic > Deep subsurface > Groundwater ...
TTTTAACTCTTTTATCTATATTTATCGACGTCAAAGTATATATATTTTTCGGTTTCTCGTCGACAAATTGAAGTTATTTTTCTCTAATTTAAGTTAGAATTAAGCTATTTTTGCAAACTTCTCTATATTTAAATATTAGCTAAATGTAAAGAGAAGAATATCATAAAAAGAGGAAAAAAGTATAAACAAAAAATAATACCTATCAAATAGATCATATACTAAACTACCAAAACTATTATTACTATTCACTACTCTACATAAATTCCAGGTTTTCCAGGTTTAGATTTACCTGCCTTTCCTTCAGGATCATATTTTGCCTTGTCATTCACAGCATAAACCTTAACTTCTAAACTTACTCTTTTACTTAAAATTACAGGATCATAATCCTCTAGCTCTTTAGGCATAACATACACGTAAACCTTCTCAACATCCTTTCCTTGCTTTTCTTTAACAATCCTAGTAACATTAATAATATCAGAAATAGTTTTATCAACCGCCTTTTCAGCATCTTCCAATTTTTCATCTATCTTACTTTCATCATATTTGGGCCATTCAGCTAAACTAACAAAACCCTGTCCCCCAATCTTCTCCCAAATTTCTTCAGCTATATGAGGACAGAAAGGAGCTAGAATCTTAATAAATTTCCCAAAATCTTCTTTGCTAACTTCAGAATTTTCAAAAACTTCGAATAAAGTCCTTATCTTAATCACAACCGAATTATACTTGGTCTCTTCTATATCAACAATCATTTCTTTTATAGTTTTATTTAATTTACTCTCCACTTTCTTAGAACTTTCTTTACTAAACTTAACATCTTTTGAAAAATTCATTAATTTATTAATAAATCTATAACTTCCTTCGACACCTTTATCGCTCCATTCTATGTCTTTATCAGGGCTTGCAATGGAAACCAAAAACATTCTAGCAGTGTCAATCCCATACTTTTCAGAAACTTCATCTGGCAAAACCACATTCCCCTTAGATTTAGACATCACACTTCCATCTAAATGTAACATTCCTTGATTAAATAATTTTTTAAAAGGTTCATCAAATTTGACATATCCTAAATCTCTTAAAGCCTTAGTAAACAATCTAGCATAAATTAAATGCATACACGCATGTTCAGCTCCTCCAATGTAATAATCAACAGGCATCCAATAGTTTACTTTATTCTTATCAAATGGACTAAATTTATTCTTAGAATCGCAATATCTTAAATAATACCAACTAGAATCAAAAAAAGTATCCATTGTGTCAGTTTCTCTTCTAGCTTCTCCGCCACATTTAGAGCATTTAGCTTTCAAAAAGTCTTCATTAGTTTCTAAAGGATTGCCCTTACCAAATTTAACTTTTTCAGGCAATAAAACAGGTAATTCACTTTCAGGCACAGGAATAATTCCACAAGCATCACAATAAACAACTGGTATTGGAGTTCCCCAATATCTCTGCCTAGAAACTAACCAATCTCTCAATTTATAATTAATAACCTTTTTTCCAATTTTCTTTTTTTCCATCCAAGAAGCAATTTTAGGTAACGCTTCACGATTATTCATTCCACTAAACTCTCCAGAATTAAATAAAATTCCATCTCTAATTTCAGCAAAATTAGACTGATTAGCTTCGACTTTTTTTCCATCTGGGCTTATAACAAATTTCAAATCAATACCATACTTCTTAGCGAATGCAAAGTCCCTTTTATCATGAGCATCGCACATTACAATACCAGAACCATACATTAAAGCAAAATTCGCAATATAAATTGGAATCTTTTCATTATTTACTGGATTAATAGCATATTTTCCAGTAAAAAATCCTTCTTTAGCTTTATCTTCATTAACTCTATCAATCATACTTTCTTTCTTAACTTTTTCAATAAATTTTTTAGCATCTTTTTCATATTTTGTTCCATTAACCAACTCTTTAACTAAAAGACTTTCAGGAGCAATCGCTAAAAAAGTAACGCTATAAATAGTATCACATCTAGTTGTAAACGCAGGTAAAATTTTATCACTTCCTTCCAATTTGAAATATATATCTACTCCTTCACTTTTACCAATCCAATTTTTTTGCATAGATTTTATTCTTTCAGGCCATTCTAATTTTTCAACATCCTTCAATAACTCTTCAGCATAATCTCTAGTTCTAATAAACCATTGCTCTAAATCCTTTTCGATAACTTCTGTATCATTATGTCTCCAACACTTTCCTCCTTGAACTTGTTCATTAGCTAAAACAGTATTACACTTAGAACACCAATTAACACTCCCTTTATTTCGATATACAAATCCTTTTTTGAAAAATTGTAAAAAGAAATATTGATTCCATTTATAATATTCAGGATCATGGCTCATTAACAATCTAGACCAATCATAACTCAAACCTAGTTTCTTCATTTGAGAAATATAGTTTTTAATTGCATCTTCAGTAAACTTCTTAGGATGAGATTGTGCTTTGATAGATGCATTTTCAGCAGGTAATCCGAATGAATCAAAACCCATGGGATAAAGAACGTTGAATCCATTCATTCGTTTATACCTAGCTAAAATATCTCCTAGACTATAATTAAAAGCGTGCCCCATATGTAATCCTGAAGAGGAAGGATAAGGATACATTTCTAAAACATAAAACTTATCTTTTTTAGAATTCTCGCTAACACCAAATATATTCTCATCTTCCCACTTCTTCTGCCATTTCTTTTCAATCTTAGCAAAATCAATTTTAGAATTCTCCGAATCTTGAATTGATTCGATATTTTTTAATATAGTTTTTTTAGGCATCATATTGAAAGAAAATTGGTAGATTTAAACATTTCTTTCTCTTTATAAGAGAAGCAAAGCTAATGAACTAGATTGTAAAGAAATAACTAATCTTTTCATAACTAAACATCCTCAAAAGACTATTTAAAATTTCCTATTAGAATTCCTTATTCAATCCATCAAGCAAACCTTTCTTCCTAAGCTGATTAACACCTGCAGAATAATATTGGAAGATAATTTCACCTTTATCATCATTATCTGGCCAAGGTTCAATAATCACTATATCTCCTGGACGTAACCACATCTTTCTCTTGAATCTTCCAGGAACTCTACAATTTCTAGATTTTCCATCAGTACATAGAATTTCCATACGATTGCCTCCATATCTCTGAACAACCTTCCCAATAAATTCACCCTTTCCAGGAAGTTTGACTCTACTTACAACTTCTCCATTTTCACTAACAGGATTCTCACTCCCTTCACCTTCAATAACTTCTTCAAATTCTCCATAATCTCCCATAATTTCATATAGAAAACTCATTTTTTAAACCTATGTCTAGAACTCTACTTCTTTCCCTTTAACTCTAAATACAAATTCTTGAAAAATAGAATCATAACTGGATAAATTAAAAGACTTGCTAATAAAAGAAAGATAATATTAAGTGCAACATAAATCATAATTGCTCCAGAAATATTTCCAACAGCAGTCATTGAACCTGCACCTATAAAGCTTACAAAAAAGAGGATCATTGAAATCACCCAATTTATCAATATTAACAATAGCGAATATCCTATAACTTTCCATCTATTCTTAGCTACCAACTTCCAACTTGCACCTAATGAATCAATTACTCCTTTTTCACCATATACAAAAATAAAAACTGAAAACATTAAATGGAATTCTAAATAAACAATTGCTAAAATAATTAAAATTATGAAAAATCCCCCTATATCTGCTAAACCTTGACTGCCTAATGAAATAATTCCTATAATCGTAGCCATAATTAATGCTAATCCAATATAAACTGCCATCACAATTAAACCAAACAAAATTAGTAACCCTACAAACCCCCAATATTTACTTCTAGCAGATTTAAGAATTTCCTTATAATTTTTCTTTCCAAATTCTGGAACTATAATTCCTAAAAATCCTAAAATAGAAAGGAAAGATGAACCTATCAACATTAAAAATCCAACTATTGATATCAACAAGACTGGCCCAATCAATCTAGACACCAACTCTTCAACTCTAGGACCATATTCTGTAGCAATTACTTCCTCATCAACTATTCCTGAATCAAAATCTGATGGAGAATAACGAGTAACAACGCTATCATAAATATCGTAGGCTTCTTGAACACCCACCACTATTCCAGTTGAAAAACTAATATATGTTATAAGTCCAAAAGTAACAATCAATGGAAAAATAAAAAATAAAAACATTAATTTGAAAACAATTGTCAAATTAAGAGTATAATCTTTCCAAGATTTACTTAACAAACTTCCAAAACTCATATTTTATTTATGAATTTATCATTTATAAAACTATAGATTTATAAAGTAAAACGCATTAAATAAAATATGCCTAAAGCAAAAAAGAGAGTGAAGAAAAAATCAAATGTTAAAGTTTCTAAAGCTCCAAAAGGAGTAGAATTAACATCGGGATTAGCTGTTGCGGCATTGATAATTAACTTATTTATTCCAGGATTAGGAACTCTTATTGCAGGAAGAATAAAATCTGGAGCATGGCAAATAGTCTTACTAGTTATATCTGCACCACTATCTTTTATATATATTGGATTCATTACTTATCTAATAGTTTGGATTTGGGCATTAATAACTAGCATACAATTAATTAAAGAATCAAATTAAGTCTAAGGTAAATTTAAATATCTATTTTATATTAAACTACTATGATTAACGCTTCTTTTAGCTCAGAGAAAATAACATCTACATCGCCAGATGCATTTTCATTATATGAAAAATCTAGATTTGGAGAGAAAAAAGAAAAAGTAATAGAATATTCTCCAATAGAGACCCTATTTTTAATAAAACAAAATAAACTTGAAATATCTATAAATTCAAAACCTATTTCAGAAGAAGAATCCGAAAAAAAATTAAAAAAGTTAGACAAAAAGATCCTTACCAAACTAGAAGTATATTCGGACCTACGAAAAAGAGGATATATCCTGAAAACCGCATTAAAGTTTGGAGCAGACTTCAGAATATATGAAAAAGGAGTCAAACCTGGAGAAGATCATGCAATATGGTTACTATATATCACAAAATCAAACGAATCCATAAACTGGACTGATTTCGCCGCAAAAAATCGAGTAGCCCATTCTGCAAAGAAGAACCTTTTAATTGCAATTTTAGATGAAGAAGGAGATGTTTCATACTATCAGATTTCTTGGCTAAAACCCTAGTGCCCAACATAAATATTTATAACATCCCCCTCTCTATTCCATTATGCAAAATGCAAACCCTGCTACAAAAATAAAAGAGGATATCGTCTATTATCTACGAGTTAATGGTCCTAGTTTACCTGTTCATATAGCAAAAAGAGTGAACCAAAGCCCCCTATTTACTTCGGCATTCTTATCCGAGTTATATCGTGAAGGTAAAATAATTATGAGCCACTTAAAAATTGGAAGTTCCTCGCTTTACCTTCTAAAAGGACAAGAAGAACAATTAGAGAAATTTATTGAACATTTAAACCAGAGAGAGCGAGAAGCCTACAATATAATCAAACACGGAAAATTCCTCAAAGACCAAAACCTCGAGCCAGTAATGAGAGTAGCAATAAGAAATATCAAAGATTTCGCAATACCTGTGAAAATTTTTAAAGAAGATCAACCTCAAATAATTTGGAAATATTTCTCAATCCCTGAAGCAGAAGTTGAAAATTTCATTAATCCTAAAACTGAAAAAATAATTGAAGAAACTAAAAAAGAAATAATTCAAAATAAAGCATCTATAGAAGTTACTCCTCCTTCAACAGAAATACAACCAAATCCAATACCGATTATCCCTCCTAAAATTCAAAAAGTCAATGTTGAACCTAGAAATAAAAACAATGAAGCTATTTCACTTCCATTCCCAGAATCTAAGACTAAAGAAACTCCAAAAACAGAAAAACCTATAGAATCAGAATTTTTAAACTCTATCAAAAAACATTTAGAAAAAAGAAAAATTTCTATATCTCAAATAGTTTTAGAAAGAAAGAAAGAACTAACTGCAAAAGTATCATTAAATTCAGATTTCGGAAAGCAGGATTTTTTTCTAATAGCTAAAGACAAAAAAAGAATTAAAGAAGAAGAACTCATTGATGCCCTTAAACAAGCTCATGCTGAAAAAATGCCTGCCCTCTTAATTGCCACTGGAACTCTAGAAAAGAAGGCAATCTCAACTTATGAAGAATGGCAAAATCTAATTAAATTCGAAAAGCTACTCTAAAAAGCTTTAAATAGCCCAATTTCTGTCATACCTCATGGGAAGAATAAAATCACTATTGGTAAAGAAAGCGGCTAAACAGCTACTTAACACAGATGTAGTATTTTCAGAAAAATTTGAAAAAAACAAGAAAATCTTGGGTAACAACACTATGCCAAGTAAACCTCTTAGAAACAAAATTGCAGGATATATTTCACGTTTAGAAAAAATGAAAAGAATCCAAAAACCTGTTAAGAAAATAGAAATTGATCCTATCCAAGAATAAAAATTTATTTTCTAAGCTTATCAATTTTCATTTCAATTCTCTTCATATCTTCTTTAATTTTATATACTTCTTTCATTCTTTTATGATTAAAATATAAAATAATTCCTTGAAAGACCATCCATAGAAAAACTACCACTCCTATTGCTTGCAACCACAAAGCCAAACTCCCTATATCTACCAATAACTTCCCTATTAAAGTATCTGTCTCAACCTCTACTACCATCCTATAAACAAACTTTTTACATTATTAAACGTTTCCAACAACCTTAAAAACTTATATTTGTCTTCTTATTCGGCTCCATGGCCCAGTGGTCAAGGCGCGGCTCTCATAAGGCCGAGAGGGGAGTTCAATTCTCCCTGGAGCCATTTTAAAGATGAACAAAAAAATTTTAGAAGTCGCAAAACTTCGGGTTTTAACCTCTGCTTAAAACTCAAAGAATTATGTCTTTGAATGCACTCAGAAATCAAAGATTCCTAATAAGCAGAGGATTGCTGGAGGTTTATCAATAACCCTTAGTTCTTAAGTACTCAGGAATTGAAAATTCCTGAAGTTGTGACTACCTGAGACTTTGAGAATCTTGTGTTTTGATTTCAAATAACGTCTATCAAAAATTTAACTTTCTAATTTTTTCCAATTTTCCTTTTTACCTTCTTTAAGAAATTTATCCAAAATCTCAATCTCTTCATAAATTCCCTCTATCAAATCATACTCCTTAGCTTCTTCTAAATTTACCCATCTAAAATCACTCAGAGCAGAACATAACTTAACATCTCCTGAGTCAGAATTTCCAAATAAACTCACAATCAAACAAGGAATTCCATCACTTCTAATATAAACCATGCTAGTGACATATCCTACACTTTCAATAGTTAAACCCACTTCTTCCAAAATCTCTCTCCTCAAGGAATCTTCAAGAACACCATACCAATGTTCACTTGTATCTTTATTTTTTAACACATAATCTAAAACCTCCACCTTCCCACCTGGAACAGTCCATTTTCCAGGAAAAGCTTTTTCCCAGTCTGCTCTTTTTGCAATTAAATACTTTGCATCGCGAACAAGAATTCCAGTCACAACAACATAATGAACCATATTTTTATCATATTTCATAAAAACTCCATCACGAATATATATTTAAAGCATAGCTCAAAAAATTTGACTATGGAACAAGAAATATTAAGTAGTTTTACAAACAAAAATCAATTCTCATTTAATGATTTATCAAAACTACTAAAAATAAGAACAAACAAACTTGCTTATCACTTAAAAAAATTATCTCAAAAAGGATTAGTAAAAAAACAAAATTCATTATATGAACTAACTGAACAAGCAGAATCTAAAATCCCTTACTTTTCAGAAAAATCCTCTCCCATACCTATAATCTTAATAGAACTAAAGAACAAATCCGCTATATTTCTACATAAAAGAAATAAAAGACCTTACAAAGACTTATATGGTCTTCCAGGAGGCAGAATTCTAGTTGGAGAATCTCTACAACAAGCAACTAAAAGAATAATGCTATCTAAATTTAATATAAAAATTAATTCTCTAAAATTAAAATCAATATCTCTTGAACACTTAAAAAAATCAAACACTTCCATTAACTCTTTCATTTTAATAACAATGCAAGCAAAAACTTCACAAAAAATAAACTATTTAAGTCTAGAAAGAATAAAATCTCAAATAATCTCCAGTGATTATAAAATCATAAAACAAAAACCACAAAAAACAACGCTAAAAACAATAATAACTAAATCCTAGTCACCCATCTAATTCCATCAGCTCTCTTTCTGGGAATAACATGAATATGTGCGTGAAATACTTCTTGTCCAGCCGCTTTAAAATTATTCATAACCAAATTAAATCCCTCTGCTAATTTTGAATCCATTAATTCCTTAGCAACTTCTTTAGCTAATTTCAAAGATTCACAATATAACTCTTCAGGTAAATCCATCAAATTAACATAATGTTTCTTTGGAATAACTAAAGTATGTCCTTCGTTGACAGGATTAACATCTCTTAAAGCAATAAAATTCTTACTTTCTTTTACAAAGGATTCATTTACTTCTTTACACAATATTTTACAAAAAATACAATTCTTTTCCATTTTAACTTGAAAAAACATTAGTATATAGATTTTCTCTTAATACTTCCCTGTTTACCTCCTCCAATTTTTTTCCAAAAATAAAATCAAAAACTGACTTTCTCCTCTTCTTTTCAGCAATAACTCTTCCTAGATTATTAATTTCTCTAGCAAAATTTGAATTCTTATAAGCTAATGAAACTGGCACTCGATTAAACAAAGCACGAGTATGTATTTTCTCATCCAATATTCTAGCCACAACTGGAATATCAGTAGCAGATTCGATTTCTTTAATACTTAACTCAAAATTAGGGTCTCTAACTTTATTCAACAAAATACCTGCTATAGGTTTTCCCCTAAGCTTTGCCAACTTAGCTGCTCTAATAGAACAACTTAAAGTAGGATAGTCAGGAGTAGAAACAACAAACAATAAATCTGATGCAAGAATAGTAGATAATAGTTCATCATTCAAACTTGGAGAACCATCTATAATCACATAATCATAATCCTTCTTTAGATTATGAATCTTATCTTTTAATTTAAGAGGATTAAAATATCGCGTATATGAAACACTTCCTGGAATGATATCAACGCCGTGATTTTCATAAATAGCCTTACGAATAGGTACTCTTTCTCCTAATACATGATGAATAGTCTTTTCTGGAGAAAGAACATCCATATGAATTCCTAAATTAGGTGCAGAATAATTTCCATCTATAACTAAAACTTTTCCTCCTTGATTTTTCGCCAAATCAACAGCAAGTGAAGAAGATATACTAGTTTTACCAACCCCTCCTTTTATGGCAATAATACCTATCGATTTACCCATCAAGAAAAAAGCCAATTAGAATTTAAAAATGCTTTCAAATCACTTCAAAGAAAACTTGGCGTTTTTACTATGAGCTCTAACTTTCAAACCATTCATAGTATCTACATTTTTAGATTCTTTATTAGAACTTTCTTTCTCAAAACTTCTATCTAAATCCTTAGACCCTGCAATCAAAACCGGAATCTCTCTTTTAGCTAAAGCCAAAATCTCCTTTTCATTCAATTTCAAAGGATTATGATATAAAGGCCTAAATTCAATAAAGTAAGGATTACCTTTATTATAACCTGCACTTTCAACCATTCCTAAACCAATGCCCATCTTAGAAATTAATTCGCTAATCTCTTTTCCATGTCTTTCTCTAACTCTCTTTATATCTCCTTCATATCTAGAATTCATCTGTATTTCAGTTCCAATATTTCCCCTAATTGCTCCTTTAAAGTCAGTCAATACTTGTGAAATCATTAACATTCCTACTCCCCACTTTCTAAACTCTCTTACAGCCTGTTCTAATCTCCTATATGCACCTTTACCTCCATACTTAGGTAATAATCTATGAACTTCATCTAAAACAATTAAAGACTTCAAACTTCCAGTTTCAGCTAACTTAGCTCTATAAATTTGATTCAAAACGCTTTCAATAAATAAATCTGCTTTCTTAGGAGTTAAATTATCCAATCTTAAAATTGTCATTCCTTTTTTACCTAAATAATGAACTACATCCAAACCCATAGTTTTATCTGTTATTTCAATTACTCTTGGATCATAAGAATGAGGATTCTTCATATTAAATTTCTTAAACTTTTTCAACATGACCTTATCTTGATTTTTTTTCGCAAATCCAGTCCATTGACCGATTGGATCTAAAACTATTACTGAAAGACCCTTCTTTAATAATTCTTCGACGATAGCCATACCTGCAATAGTTTTTCCACTTCCGGTTCCTCCAGCTATCAATGTATGCCTATTCAACTGGGTATAATCTAAATAGGTCTTCTCATCAGTATCAGCAACCAATCCTATAGAAGCATATCCGCTTTGAGGTAAACTATCAAAATCAGGGAAGGGATAAACACTATTCTTTTGTTTTTCTGCTAATTTCTTCTTAAGAAGAATTCTTCTGACAAATATAAGGTAATATGCTCCAAGTAAAGAAACAAAGGTTATAACAAAAACTACTATAAATAATCTAAAATAAGATTTAATAGTCATCAAAAATAAAGGTAATTGATTTCCTACTCTAAATGAATCTCTTGCAGTTACAAATGCCTCATTCGCACTTGCAGTGACAACTAATTCATATTCTCCAGATTCCATTTTTAGAGGCAACAATAATTCCCTATTCAAGGACAATGCCGTTTCAATTACCACCGATTCTCCCTGCTGAAAAACACTCTTTCCTTGGTCATCTATAATTTCATAACTTAAAATTACATTATATCTACTTAATTGACCTATATTAAAAGCACCCAACCTAAATCCGAGATTTTCTCCAGGTTTTCCTTTTTCACCATCTATAGTGACCACTAAACTAAGTGCCTCCTGAGAATCATCTTTAATCATAACATACACAGGGACTGTTTTATTATAATCTCCTGAGATGAAATACAAATTACCTTCATAACGCCCACTTCGAACACCATTAACTAAAAAGTCTACAGTTTTAGAACCATAGGATTTCAAAGAAACAGGATCTTCAAAATAAATAAATTCACTAATAGAATCATCAACCTTAATAGTTACCTCACCATCTGCATTATCATTATTTTTTAAAACAAAACTCTGAGAAATTGTTTCTCCTTTTTCTAAATTAAAATTTAAACCTGAATTAAAAAAAACATCTGCTGAAACGGATTCTAAATCAAAAGTAACATTTCCAGTTAAACTAGAAGATAAAAAATAAAATATCGTTCCAACTATCAATATAAATAACAATATCCAATACACCCTCTTATTTTTAAGATCCATAAACTTATTCACTTCAATTAAATAACAAAAACCTGTTTATAATAATTTCCATCCTCGAATTCTCTACAATTATCTAATTTTAAAAGAAGGTAAATCATTAAAAACCAAAAACCTCTGCTCAACTGGCATCTGCAAAGGAACTCAATTATCATTTTTAGAAAACAAAATAATAATTCTTGAAGAACTATCGGCATTATACTCTGAATTCATAAAATAATCTCCAAACAAACTATTAATCTGCCATTTGCTACCCCTTAAAGATCAAATAGAATTAATTGATAAAAAGTGTATTTCTTCAAAATCTTTAATTTTCCTAGTTTTATCATCTAAAATACTTTTAAATTCTGTATCGAACATGGTTTACCTAACAAAATTTGAATCCATTTTCCAGCTTCTTTTTATTTTAACTTTAAAATTATCATTAGCAGAATCATAAAATTGCGCAAAAGAATAAGGATATTGATAAAATTACATTCATCCAATAAAACAATATGATTTACATGAGTCTTAATCTATGAAAAGAAATTTTCTCTTCCTTTTTTATCTGCAATATAAGTAAAAGCAGCCAACATACAAATACAAGTATCATAAATTTCTGGCAATTCAATATGCCAAAAAAAATGCAATCGATGTTGTTCTAATCGACACTGCAGGAAGAATGTATACCAAACAAAATCTCCTTAAAGAAATGGAAAAAATAATTAGAATCTCACAACCTAATCTAA
>Ga0210057_1008564_pt1 | contig 12077 bp, 10 predicted proteins | sample CryGeyCG2114_010_2_FD_183968 | JGI IMG/M metagenome (GOLD analysis project Ga0210057, IMG submission 183968) | Groundwater microbial communities from aquifer - Crystal Geyser CG10_big_fil_rev_8/21/14_0.10 (SPAdes) (version 2) | ecosystem: Environmental > Aquatic > Deep subsurface > Groundwater ...
AATTTTTGTTGAAATTGAAACCGGATATGGTTCACATTTTCAGCTTTATTCCGTTGGAAGAAACGGTTTTCGTCAGGGAAGGCGGAACGCTTTCACCGACTCAAATCAAAAATCGGGAAATAATGGTTCGGATAGCCAATGAAATGCTGGCTAAATATTTTTCTTTGATTCCCCACGAAGTAATGGGGAACGAAGGGGCAGAAAACGTTCAGGAAGTTGACATGAGAAGACAGAATTCTTCGCTTCTGGGATTAGGCTATGGCAGCCATTCTCATATTTTCGGCTATTTTTGGTACAAACATGACAAAGCAACCTGTTTTAAAGCAAATCCCAGCGGCAAGATACCGCCTTTTATCGGCATAGATGGCAATCTTGAAGAAGAAATGCGAAAATTTGTTATTAACAATATCCAAACCGGATTCGAAAGAAAATTATTTAAGCAATTATTTAGCAAGGATGTTATGGATGTTTTTCCTAAAGAAATGGGTGATTTGATTGCTCTTGGCAAAATAACCATAGGCAAGCGAAGAATAACTTCTTCTTTGATTCGAAGAAGAGAAGTGATTCTTTTCTTGAAGCATTTCTGCAGCCAAGAAAGAATAAAGGCTATTTTGGACACCTGCGGAGCCAAATTCAATCCCAAAAAGGATTACATTTCCGAATTTAATTATCTTTACACTGAAAGCGACTAATTTTTAATAAAATGAAAAAACAAATAGAAGAACTGATAAATTCCTTTCTGCTTGATTTTGATCAGAGAAAACTGGAACTTTTGGATAAAGTTCTTTTTTCTTTATTGCTGAAAAAAGAATTGCTGCTACTTGAAAAAAATAACGCCAAAGAAGCAAAAAAAATGGAAGCCCTCCTTGCCCATTATCATAATTATCGCGATTTAATATTCAAAAAGCTTATCAGAAATAATCCGAATCTTGATAAAAATTTGTTAATTAAAAGAATATATCAGGCTCCGGCCCGCCTGATTTTGCTTATTACCCACAGTTGCCAATTGAAATGCCGTTACTGCCGCGTCAGAAAATTTTCCGATTCAATGAAAGAAAAAGTTTTGTTAAAAGCAATTGATTTATTATTCACCGCTAACCGCCGGGATTTGCAGCTTCAATTTTTCGGAGGCGAACCCCTTTTAAGGTTTGATTTGGTTAAAAAAGCCGTGGAATACGCCGAAAAAATTAATAAAACGGCGAAACGACAGCTTACTTTTGTTCTGACCACTAACGGCATTGCGCTTGATAAAGAAAAAATAGATTTCTTCAAAAAACACAAATTTTTGATTGAATGCAGTATAGACGGAGAAATTGAAAATCAGCTTAAAATGCGTAAAGCCCGTGATGGCAAAAACTATTATAAACATCTTCTGGATAATCTTAGGCGTTTATCTTCTTCCGGAGTTAATCATTATTCCATAAGCGTTATTATGCCCAATAATGTCCGGTCAACTTTTAAAAATTTCAGGCATTTGACAGAAAACGGCTTTAAAAGATTGCAGACGAATTACTCGTTGGGAGTTTTTTGGCCCGCCGCCACCATCAAGATATTGTTTAAAGAAACCAAAAAAATATTAAACTATGCCAAAAAAAATAAAAATATGGAATTCATTAATCTGACTTCCATAAGAAGGGAGCCCGTTGTTTTGAATGCCGAACTGACCGTAGATTGCGATGGAGGCATCTATCTGGAATCCGGCATCTGTTTGGAGGAAGATTTCAAAAAAATTAAAAATAAATTTTTAGTGACGGATCTGAATAAGGCAAAAAACATTAATTTTTATAATTCTACGCAATTCCAGAATTTTTATCGTTTATCCCGGGTTTATTCCGAAGTCAATCCTCGATTTAGAAAAATTATTCTTAACAATATTAAATTGGGTCAGGACTATAACAGATTTTTAAAAACAGAAAAATGAAACCGGCTATTAAATATTCAATTCCTTTTAACGGTGACCTTGATTTAATGGAAGAACTTCTTAGATCAGGAAAAATTTATGAAATTTATCACGTGGGCCCCCAATCCCATGATTTTGGCTTCCAGCACGGCGAATCCCAATACAGCTTGGAAAACACAGAGCATCGCTTGTTCAAACTGGCTCAAAAATACAATACGAAAATAAATCTATTGATTAATTGCCCGCTTCTTTCTTTCCGCAATTTGAAGAAAGAAATCAGCCGCACTAAACTTCTCCATAAGAGATATCCAAATTCTTTAGCCATAACGTTGGCCGACCCGTATCAAATTGAATTATTCAAAAATAAATTTCCCGATTTGGAAATAGAAGCTTCGGTTATAATGAATCTAGATTCTTTCTCAAGAATAGAAAAAGCGCTTAAATGGGGCATAACAACGGTTAATTTGCCCCTGCGCTTGAATCGCGACATTAAAAAGCTTAAAGAAATTTCTCGGCTCAAAAACAGTTATCCCAAATTTAAAACGAAGTTGATGGTTAACCATAATTGTTATTATGACTGCCTTTTTACGGCATACCATTACTTTTTTGCTGAAGTCGAAAGCTTATTCCATTTCAAATCCGATACTGGCATAAAATTTAATTCTGAATGCGCTTACTTTTCTAAAGAAAAATTAGACAAAAAACAACTGATAAAAAAACCTTTTATTCGGCCGGAAGACATAAATTATTTTGTGGAAAATAAAGTAGGCGATATCTTCAAAATATTGTGGCGGCATAGCGATTCTGATACCTTGAGAAAAACAGTTTTGGCTTATTTGAATAATCATTTTTCCGGCAATTTATTTGAAATAGTGGAGCCCCATAAAAAATCTAAAAATTTATACTGGGATAATCAAAAATTTCCAGAAAACTTTATTCAAAAGGTGACTAATTGCGATAAAACAACTTGCGATGAATGTGAATATTGCAAGAAAATAGGCGATAAAACCATAAAAATATAAAATGAAAAACAGTAAAAAATCTTCACCCGATCACATTGATTTTCATATTTCGTATCAATGTAATAACAAATGCATTTTTTGCAGTTCGGCAGAAGCTATCAGGGAATTCAAGAATCATCCCTTAAAACTTAAAAATATTGTTGCCATTCTCAAGAAAAGAAAAAAAGATTTTAAGGGCATTAATTTTACCGGCGGCGAACCCACTCTTTATCCTTATTTTAAGGAATTGGTAAAAACCGCAAAAAATTTCGGCTATAAAATTTATATCGGCTCAAACGGCGGCAGATTTTCCGATAAAAATTTCTGCCGGGAAACAGCTCCTTTTATAAACGAAATCTGTTTTTCGGTTCATGGCCATAATTCCAGATTGCACAATTTCCATACGAAAAATAGCCGGAGCTTTGAAAATCTGGACAAAGCTTTTGATAACGTCTCCGACTATAAAATAGCTCTTTTCAGCAATTCCGTAATCACCCGGTATAATTTTCCTCACTTAAAGAAAATTTTTATGTTCTTGGCGTCAAAAAAAATAAAGCAGGCTTTATTTTCCAATATTGCTCCTGAGGGAGACGGGCTTAAAAATTATAAAAAGCTTACGGTAAAATTGGCTGACATTAAAAAAACTGTTCCCCAACTGGTGGAATTAGCTGATCAAAAAAATATAGTCTTGAGATTTTTTGGGATACCCCTTTGCATTCTGGGAAAATATGCGACATATTCCAATGATTTCTTCTGGGATGCCAGAATGAATATCGAGCAAGTCGGACCAGAAAACAAACATTTCATCAAGGAAGAAAAAGCTTATCTTCCGGAACGCAAACGCATTAAAACCGAAAAATGCCATAAATGTTTTTATAAAAAGATTTGCGGAGGCGTTTTTGAAGAATATTACAAAAATTTCGGCGATCAGGAGTTAAAACCGATAGAAAATGGATAAATCAAACTTCACTAAAAGAAACAAGACAGCCGAAAAACCCAAACACTGGGTCAGATTGACCTATATCTGCAACAATAACTGTATTTTCTGCCTGGACAAAGAAAACCAGGGCGGAACTTTTGTGCCGCTTGAAGAAGTAAAAAAAGAATTGGAAAGGGGACGAAATCTAAAAATCAAAAAATTGATTTTAAGCGGCGGCGAACCCACTCTCCATCCGGATTATTTAGAAATCATCAAATTTGCCAAAAAAATAGGCTATCAGGAAATCCAGACCATAACTAACGGCCGCTTGTTCGCTTACAAAAATTTTCTTGATAAAGCCGCCACAAACGGGCTGACCGAAATAACTTTCTCCATCCACGGTCACACCAAAAACCTCTATGAAAAGCAGTCGGGCATCAAGGGATCTTTCGAACAGGCCCTGACCGGCCTGGTTAATGCCCTAAAAAGCAAAAAACTGATTATCAATATTGATATTGTCATAAATAAAACCAATTATAAATATTTGGAAAAAATAATGGAATTTTTCATAAATTTAGGCGTCAAAGAATTTGACCTGCTCCAGATTATTCCTTTTGGGGCGGCCTGGCATAACAAAAATAAAATCTTTTATGACCTGAAAAAAGCCGCGCCCTATTTCAGCAAAGCTTTTTCCCTACAGAGAAAATATCCGGATATTTACATCTGGACTAATCGTTTCCCGCCGCAATATCTTGAGGGATTTGAAGAACTGATCCAGCACCCCATAAAGCTTCACGACGAAATCAGGGGCCGAAAAAAAATGTTTGATGAATTTTTGGGAAAAGACGTTTTGATGAACTGTTTCGGGCAAAAATGTTCTTATTGTTTTATTAAAAACTTCTGCAAAGATCTGATAGAACTCAAAAAAAATAAAAAAATAAAAAGCAGAAAAATCGCTTATTGCCTTGACAATAAATACGAATTTAAGGGAAAAGAATTCATTCCGGCCGGGAAAATCAATCTTAAAAAATTCCTGGATTTTTATATAGAAAACAGATATTTTATAAAAAGCTTGAGATGCCAAACCTGCAAACAGACAAAAAAATGCGACGGTGCGCCGATAAATCTGATCAGGAAAGAAAAATTTAAAATCTTAAAGAGAATTTAAGGCTTTAACGAGACAGTCTATTGGTTTACCAACCAGATTACCCCGGAATTCATTGTTTAAATAAAGTAAGTCTTCATAATTTTTATAAAGCGATTCTATCCGGGGATCTTTGAATTTATAATCCACAAAATCGCTCACATAGCCGCCGCAGGAAGTTTTGACATTTTCTAAAGAATTCTTAACGACAAGTAGATTCTCTTTTTTGGCCAGAAAATAAATCGGTGTATCCTGGGGAATTTTTAATTTATTAAAATTCAAAGTTTTAAACATTTCAAAATAATTCTTGAATTTCAGAAAATAACTTAAATTTATTTTTATATCCTGAATAGTGGTGAAAGGATTAAACAGAATAAAAGAAGCTGTAGTTTCTTCGGTGATCCAGTTTCGGGGATAATTATTTTTGAAATAAGAAAAAACCTGAAGGGCCCGGAGATTAATTTTGTCAGAGGTGCCGCGGTTTAATAGCAAAAGTTCTTTCGGGGAAAAATTTTCAAAACCGATATTTGACGAAAAAAAAGCATTATTCCCTTTTTTCATTAAGTTCAGTATTTCTTCAATTTTTTCCTTTTCTCCGGCCAGGGTGTCGGATCTGAATTGAACATGAAAATTTACATTTCTGAAATTCTTTTCTTTGACTAAATTCTTAATAGCTCCTAGGGAATCGCCCGGAAAGGGAATTTGAATGTATTTTAGCGTAGGCAGGTGTACTTTCAGGTATTTAACGTTTTGTTCCAGCGTCCTGTCTCTTTCCTGCTGGTTTATTTCTTTGCCGCAGTTCATTGCCGAAATACAGTAGCTGCAGCCTTTCCAAAACTTTATTTCTTTCTGTTTTATATTCCTGAAATAAGGATTTTCTTTCAGGCCTTTTTTATACGGACAACAAAAAGCGTAAATAGCGGCCATCCGTGGTGGGCCCGGATTTTTCAGCCCAAAAACCTTATACTTAAAACTCGGATAAAAATAATGCCTTATATCCCGTATTTTGTTTTTAAGGAAAGAATTAAGGACTTTTTCTCCCTCGGGATTTAAGAAATAAATTTCTTGGTTCAACTCTTTTTTTATTTTTTCGGTGATAGCCGAGGAATAATTTGACCGAAGAAATACGGATTTATACTTCTTTGTCCGGCAGTGTTTAATAAGCTGATTGATACTTCCGACATTTGCTTCCTGATTATCAGGACGCAATAAAACCAGCAAAATATCGTTTTCTATCCCTTTCTTTTTGAGAAAACCGGACCAAAGGCTTGTTTGAATGTCGCCCCAGAATCTTTTAGTGTAAGTATTGAATATAACAAAAGCTATGCCGGAATTTTTCATATTTTGAGCGTTAATTCTTTTAAAATTATAGCTTAAACTGCCGGAAAACGGAATTTTGTGCTGATTCTTAAATATTGATAGAATAGAACTGAAAACTTATGGCGAATCTCTACTACATTCAGGTAACAAGAGAATGCAACCAAAAATGCCGGTTTTGCTCCAACCTTCCCAACAAAGAATTTTTAACCCAGAAAAAAGGCAAAGACCTCATAGATCTTTACCGTAAACAGGGATGCGACGGCTTAATTTTTACGGGCGGAGAACCGACTCTTTCTCCGTATCTTATAGATTTCATCAAATACGCCAAAAGCAAAAAAATTCCCAATCGGATAGTCACCAATGGCCAAAAGCTAGCCGATTTTAATTATTTAAAGTCTCTTCAAGAAGCTGGCCTTAACCATCTCCATGTGTCTCTTTATTCTGTCAAAGAAAAAATCCAGGATTTCTTGACCAAAAACGCCGGTTCTTTCAAAAATGTTTTGAAAGCTTTGAATAATTTAAGAAAAATTCCCAAAATTACGGTTGACATCAATACGGTTATAAACCATTACAATGCCGACCATCTCTTGGAAAATGTCAGATTTATTTGCGAAAATTTTTCTTTCATCAATCATTTTGTCTGGAACAATCTGGATCCGTCCACCAGCCGAGCCCAGAAAAATAAAGACACCATTCCCAAACTTGCTGATTTTGAACTCAGCTTATATCAAGCCATGACTTATCTGGCCAGCCATAACAAAACTTTCCGGGTGGAGCGGGTACCCCTTTGCTATCTGCCGAATTTTGAGCACGTTTCCACCGAAACCAGAAAAATAGTGAAAAAAGAAGACCGTTCAACTTTCTTTCTGGACAAAAGAGGATTCTTAAACGAAAAAGACTGGGAACATAAATGGGGCTATTCCAAGGCCGAATGCTGCGATTATTGCTCCTTGAAAACTATCTGCGCCGGCTTGTTTCAAAGAGACAAATATTATTTCTCTGAAGAACTTTCTCCGGTTTTTGTTTCCAAAAAAGAAATAGTCAAAAAAATACTGGCCAATCCTTAAAAATATGATGGAAAAAGAAGTCCAATTAAATCTAGGAAAGGTCTGCAATAATCTCTGCAAATTCTGTATGACCGATATACCTCTTAACAAAAGAAAATTCATCCCTTTTTCCCAGATAAAAAAAGAGCTGAAACAATTCAGGGATAAAAATTATAATGTCGTCGGTTTTCTCGGAGGAGAATTGACTATTTATCCCCAAATAATAGAGCTAATAGCCTTTGCCGATAGACTGGGCTATAAAAGAATCAATCTGGTGAGCAACGGCCGGCGGTACTCCGATATGAGTTTTCTTAAAAAACTGGTTCAAGCCGGCAATATCAAGTTTTATATATCCATTCATTCGCACGAAGAAAAAACCGAGGATTTTCTGACTTCAATTAACGGAGGCTTCAGGGAAAAAATACGGGGGCTTTATAATTTAAATCTTTTAAGGAAAAAGGGGATAATCAAAGAAAAAATTTCTGTCAATCTGGTGGTCAACAAACTTAATTATAAAGTTCTTCCCCGGACCTTATTGTTTTATTTCAAAAACTTTGACATAAAAGACTTCCGGCTTAATTTCATAAAGCCTGACGGCCGGGCCATGAAAAATTTCAAAATTCTGGTCCCAACCTACAAAGAAACCATGCCTTATCTCAAGCAATGTTTTCTGCTTTCAAAAAAAATGAATATGGATGTCAGTTCGGAAGGAATTCCCTTCTGCGCAATGAAAAATATAAAAAATTTCAGGGATTTTGTAGGCGAATCAAAAGACAGTAAAAATATCATAGAAGGAGAGAAAAATCGCCAGGAATTCCAATATGACGAATTCAGAAAAGACCGGCTGCGGACAAAAACGCCAAAATGCGGGAAATGCATTTATAATTCTTCGTGCGAAGGCCCCTGGACAAATTATGCAGAAATTTACGGATTTAAGGAATTCAAACCTATAATCAGAAATTAATGAAAAAAATAACCTTTATTCATGTTTCAAAAATTATTGATAAGAATTCGCCGATATTGCTTTTGCCGCTCGGCTTGACAGCGATCGCCAATTTTCTCAAAGAAAACAAAATTGAGTCGGAAATCATTCACCTAGCCCTGGAAAAAACCATTTCGCCGCAATTCAATTTGATTGATTATCTGAAAGCAAATAACAGGCGCATTTTGTGCCTCAGCCTTCACTGGCACCAGCAGTCAAATGATGTCATCAACGCCATAAAAAGCATCAAAAAAAAAATGCCCTCAAGTTATGTAATTCTTGGCGGTTTCAGCGCCTCTTTTTTTGCCGAAGAAATCCTGAAAAACTTCAAAGAAGTGGACTTTATCGTAAAAGGAGACGCGGAGATTCCTTTATTAAAGCTGATTAAATCTTTGAATTCCGGCAAGAAAAATTATGAAAATATTCCCAATCTGTTTTGGCGATCCGGAAAGAAAATCATAAAAAATGAGCAATCTTATGTAATTTCTCAAAAAGAAATTGACAGCCTTAAATTCAATAATTTCAGTTTTATCAAAAATTTCGCTAAATATCTCAAAATAAGAGTTAACGAAATTGAAAGCTTGAATGCCGAACATAATCCCGAAAAAAACATATTTTATTATAATTGCGGCCGCGGCTGTTCGACTAGTTGTCTGTTTTGCGGCGGGTCAAATCTTTCCCAAAAAATCATAAACAACAGACCAACTCCTATCTTTGTAAGCCATGAATCCGTAATAAGGGAACTGAAAAAAAATCTTAGCTACGGATTCAATATCTGGCACAATTCTTTTGACCCTTATCCTTTAAGCGAATATTACCCCAAATTATTCAGAAAAATCAGGAAAGAAAAACTGAAACTGTCTCTCCAGTTTGAAAGCTGGGGGCTTCCTTCTGAAAAATTTATTGATGAATTCTCCGGCACTTTCGAGCCCGATTCCTTGCTTATAATTTCTCCATTCTGCGGCTCCGAATCGGTCAGAAGAAAAAACAGGGGACACTTCTTTTCAAACAACGAACTTATTAAAACCTTAAGATACGCTTACTCAAAAAATGTTAAAATTGAAGTATGTTTTACCGCCGGGCTCGCTTTTGAAAAAAAGGAGGATGTTATAGAAACCTTGTCTTTGATAAATTTCATAAAGAAAAATTTCAAAGACATCATAATTATGTGTGAGGCGATAGAATTTGAGCCGGCCGCACCCTGGTTTATCAACAGAAAAAAATACGGGATATCAAGCAGCAGAAAAACATTTATGGATTTTTACAAAATTCATAAAAAAGAATCCGACATAGGCTACCGTACGAAAGAATTCAAAAAAGAAGAAATCAATAGATTCGTTCGTCTGCTAAAATCAGAAATAAGCCCAATTCAGTAAAATGACCTTAAACACAATACTTAATATTTTATTCGTCCCCGCTGTCTTACTAGCCGGATTTTTAGCGGCTTCTTCGGACATCAAAACCGGCAAAGTCAGAAACAGCCTGATAAAAAAAGGGTTTTATTACGGCTTGATTGTTTATTCGCTTCTTTTTATCTGGACTATCGCCAGAAAATATTCGGGGTTTTTAAGCATTTTTTTCGGTAAAACTTATTACCTCGACTTCAATTATTTTGTTGATCTATCCATCAATACTATTATTGCTTTAATAGTCGGGGTTATATTATGGAAATTGAATTTCTGGGCAGCAGGGGATGCCAAATTGTTCGCGTTGTTTAGCTTTCTAGTTCCTTTAATTGATTATTCCCGAGATAAAATAATTTATTTCCCTTCTTTCGTATTATTGCTCAATATTTACATAATTTGTCTTTTTTACTTAATTTTTACAGGGATTTCTAAAATAAGGTTCAAGGTAACGGATTTCCCTAATTTTTACAATATAAAAAAACAAAAAATCATAGAATTTTTAAAAGGAATCCCAAAAAAATTTCGGATAAATCCCGTTATAAAAGTTGAAACTCCAAGTCCAACTGCCTTTTCTAAAAATAAAGAATCTGGGATAAATTCATCTCAGTCACTCCAAGGGGCAAAATCTTCTAACTGGGTAAATAAAATCTTGAATTTTATAAATCTAGCATTTATATATTCAATTATATTTGCCGCTATTTCTTTTTTTAACTTCAAAATAAATATTCTAAAGTTTTCTTTATCTTCACAACTTTTAGTTTATTTAGGACTTTTTTTAATTTACAAACCGCTCAGTAAATTAATAAATAATTATCCTAAAATAAATTTTTTTATTTTCCCCGTTTTAATTATTTCTGGTTTTTTTATTCCCAATGTTTGGAAAACAATTTTGATGAAAATAAGTCCTTTAATTAGATTTTTTGGTGGTTTTTTGGGGTTTTTTGTCATAATAAAAATGTTTGTTAAAATTCTGTCCCAGCAAACAGAAACAAAAAAAATAAAATTAGATGATTTGCAACCAAACATGCTTTTAGGGGAAGAAACAATAAATTTATTAAAACAAGATAAGGAATTCTTTCAAAAAGAACTTGAACAGATGTATTTTGATGGCCTTTCTATAGAACAGGTAGAAAAAATAAAGACTTTTGTTCGAACTAAAAATTTAGATGAAATTGAAATTTACAAGACCTTCCCTTTTGCCCCGTTTATTTTTGCCGGAGCAATTACTACTTTAATTCTTCAAGGTTCTTTTCTTAATTGGTTAACCCAATTTCTGCGTTAAATATAGGTATTGACAACCATAAAAATACTGATATAATGTTGGCAGTTCATTTAAAGTTTAATCGTTAACGGAATAGGGGGACAAAACAGCTAAAAAGGAGGTGACTTTTAGATTCAGCTAGTCCTTTATCGTAAAAACACCAAAACAAGATAGGAGGTAGTAAAATGAAGAAACTGTTGCTTCTGGGTTTGATTATTTCTTTGTGTTTGTACATCGCAGTTCCGGTTTATGCCGCGAGCATAGGCGGAGCAGAAACGCAGGGAAAAGGGAAAATCGCTGTCGGCGTTGATCAGGACTTCGTATTCAACAGGGATATGAAGCACACCAAAGGCGCCGAAGGCGTTGACTGGGGAAAGGTGAACATCGATAGCATGTCCAAAACCACGGCCAAAATAAGCTACGGCTTGTTTGACAATGTGGATGTCTACACAAAATTGGGCATCGCGGACGCCAAAATGAAAGGCAAAGCTAACGATCCTTGGTTGGGATCGGAAGCCGATTACGGAGCTGATACCAACAATGCCTTTGTTTGGGGTCTCGGAGCAAAAGCCACCTATGAATTTAAAGAGAACTGGCTTTTGGGAATTGATGCTCAATATTTGCGCGATGCTCATAACGGGACAAATGTTTCCTACACCGGCGCCGATAACTGGAAAGCAAAATACGTCTTTCAGGAATGGCAAGTTGCCCCGTATGTTGCCACGAGGATCGGCGATTTTGTGCCTTATCTCGGCATGAAATACAGTGATCTAAGGGTAGATCACAAAGATGCCAACGATAAACTGAAATTCAAGGCCGATAACAACTGGGGCGTCTTCACGGGTCTTGACTACAAAATGACCCAAAATCTATCCTTGAATGTTGAGGGCAGATTCGTTGACGAAACGGCAATGAGTTTAGGCGCGACTTGGACATTCTAGTTCTAGTGCTTTAATGCGGCGTAAGCCGCAAAGGCGGTATTTAATAATTTAAATACCGCCTTTTTTTATGCCCAGTAACTCAACTCCGATGGTGTTCTTTAGATTATATGAATTTTATTGCTATAGCAAAATATTTCATATTAGGAAATATCCTATT
>Ga0210057_1008565_pt1 | contig 12077 bp, 9 predicted proteins | sample CryGeyCG2114_010_2_FD_183968 | JGI IMG/M metagenome (GOLD analysis project Ga0210057, IMG submission 183968) | Groundwater microbial communities from aquifer - Crystal Geyser CG10_big_fil_rev_8/21/14_0.10 (SPAdes) (version 2) | ecosystem: Environmental > Aquatic > Deep subsurface > Groundwater ...
TCTATCGAGTTTCCGTAAAACGGAAACTCAATAAATAAGGAGAGGTCGCATAGTTGGTCTAGTGCGCGGCGCCGGAAACGCCGTATACCCGAAAGGGTATCGCGAGTTCGAATCTCGCCCTCTCCGCCTACACTTTCAGATACGAACTCTCTTTGTTGAGGGGGGAACGAGCTTGCCTCGTTCCTGCCAGAAAAATTTACCCTGCCTTGCGAAAGCAAGGCAGGGTTTTCTTTGTTGTCAGAAATTAGAAAATTCTTTGAATTTTCCGAATAAAACAGGGTTATTTTGATTGTTTCTTTGGAGTAAAAAATCTCTTTGATAAATTGTTTCGCTAACAAATTTCTTTCAACCCCCCTTCTTTGAGAAAGAAAAGAGAGAAAAGACTTGAGAACGGAAACGATGGTTTCTGCCGAAAATTCAGGAAATTTAGAGCATGCCTCCGTTAGTTCGAATCCTGCTTCTTGGGGTACTCTTGATTTTTTGAATACAGAGTTCGAACTTTTTAAACTATGGTTTAGCTTAAAAACTAAATTTTCCACATAGTTTTTATCCAGAGAAATTCTTTCTAAATTTTCCAAGACATAATTTTCCAACCTATCCGCGTTAACCTGTTTGACGGGACAGGCCTGCCAGCTTTTGTGATGAGTGGAAGTGCAGCGATAGTAGTAATACCTTTTGAGTTTTTCCTCCGTCCATTTGTTGACAAAACAGGGCGTCATTTTATATCCGCATTTTTCGCAATTGACCAGACCGCCAAAAAGAAAGTCGCGGTAAACTCTGAATTTCCTGATTCTCTTTTTGTGGGTTTTTTGAGCCAGCTCAAAAAGTTTCTCTGAAATTATAGGTTGATGGATTCCCTGGTAAATCTGGCCGGCATATTTGAACTTTCCCGTATAAGTGATGTTTCTTAAAATGAGAGCAAGATTTGGTTGAGAGAAGATTTCTCCTCGCCTGTTTTTGATGTTTTTCTCTTTGAGAAAATCATCTACTCCACCTATGGAGCCGGTTTCAACATAGGTTTCAAAAATCAACCTGATAATTTCAGATTCCTTTTGGTTAATGACCAGTTTTTTGTTTTTTCTCTGGTAACCGTAAGGCGCGCTTCCTCCGTTATACAATCCTTTTTTGGCGCGCTCTAACATTTTGTCTCTGGTTCTTTCTGAAGTTAATTCCCTTTCAAATTGAGCAAAGGTAAGCATTATGTTTCTCAATAATCTGCCGGCCGGAGTAGAGGTATCAAATCTCTCGGTAATAGAGATAAAATCAGTTCCGTACTTATCAAATACTTCAATTAGTTGATAAAAATCTTTTGGAGAACGGGTTAATCTATCAATTTTGTAAGCTAAAATAATATCAATTTTATTTTGCTTTATGTCCTCAAGTAATTCTTGTAAGGCAGGACGGTTAGTGTTGGCTCCGGTATAACCGGCGTCAGTATAAACTTTAAAAACTTGCCAGTTATTCTGGCTTTCAATAAATGACCTGATTTTTTGCTCTTGCGATTCGCAAGAAGAAAACTCTTTTTCGGCTTGCAGGTCGGTTGAAACTCTCGTATAGATGGCGCATTGTTTGAATTTTGTTTTGTTCATATTTTTTTAACCAAAAGGGCAACCCTGTTGTAACCAACCGCGAAACGCACGATTGAACAGAGGTTGCCCGTCTGGTGATACAATCTTTTAATTATTTTTAGATTACATCAAAAATGCGTTTCACCAGTTGGTTACAATTTCATTATACTACATTCTTGGAAAATTTAGAAAGACGTAACTGTGGATAAAAACCCGCTCCAAAGAAACCGTCAAAATCACCCTGTTTTATTCGGAAAATTCAAAGAATTTTCTAATTTCTGATAATAAAGAAAACCCTGCCTTGCTTTCGCAAGGCAGGGTAAATTTTTCTGGCAGGAACGAGGCAAGCTCGTTCCCCCCTCAACAAAGAGAGTTCGTATCTGAAAGTGTAGGCGCTCGCATTAAACGATTTCAAACTTTCTCCATTATCTTACCAAATTTAACCCATAAATCAAGGAAGTTGAATTTAAACCGCTAAAACCTGACCCCTGACTATATACACTTTCGTGGTTAACTCTTATCGTAATTCTTGCCAGTTTTTATTCCCTGTTTGTCGGTCGCAGATTGGCTCGGTCAACCCTCGTCGCAGGCTTTGCCTGCTCCTCGCGAGCCAATCTGCTCCCTCCATTCGTAAGTCCAGTTTCACTGGACTTATTAAACTAAAACAGGGTTTTCAGCCTCTTTTTCGTTGGGCTCGGTCGCTCGCGAAGTTTACCCCGCACCGAGCTTGTTCTGGTGCGGGGGCTCGCGACCTCGCCCTTGTTTTATGTTCAAAAAAGGACGGGAAAAAGTCAAAAATAAAAGAACCAACAACGGAGCTAAAAACTAATCGTCTTGTCTTGCGAGAATTATTTGAGGATATAAAGCAATATAAAAAATTGATAAAAATTATTTAATTTACAAAACTGATAGGTTTGCCCGTTTTCCAAGAGGTTTTTATCGGCTAATAATTTGATACCTCTAATCCGACAAGGATTTTGAGAAACAAAATGCTTTCTTTTATTCAATTTGAATTAGCGACAAAAAAAGAAAGAACCAAAGACAAAATGTTTGAGGGTGCCAAAAATAGAGAAAATCAAAAATTGATAAAAAGCTAAAAATAAGTTAAACTAAAAGAATGAAAAAGTATAAGATAAAAGACTTACCTAAAATTGAGCGACCTCGAGAAAAATTGATAAAATATGGTCCAGAAAAACTTTCTAATTCTGAACTTTTGGCTATTTTATTGAGAGTAGGTAGGCCGGGCCAAAATGTAGTAGAAATTGCTCAACAGATACTTAGAAAATGTGGTGGGCAAAATCTACCAAAATTGACTTTGGAAGAATTAGTTGATTTACCTGGCGTCGGTTCAGTAAAAGCTTGCGAAATTATCGCCAGTTTTGAATTAAGTAAAAGATTGCTTCAAGGTAAAAAAGCAGAGATATATTTAAAACCAAAAGATGTTTGGGAAGAATTGAGGGATTTACGAGACCATAAAAAAGAACATTTCGTTATTTTTTATTTAGATAGTCGAAACCAAGAGATAAAAAGAGAAATAATTTCGGTAGGTTCTTTGAATGCTAACCTAGTTCATCCTCGCGAAGTTTTTGAACCGGCGGTTAAAAATTTAGCAGCTCAAATAATTTTAGCTCATAATCATCCATCAGGAGATCCCGAACCATCAGAAGACGATTTGGAAATTACAAAAAGATTAGTAGAGGCTGGAAAAATCTTAGGTATAGAAGTAGTGGACCACATTATTGTTGTTAAAAATGGTTACCTAAGTTTTAAAGAAAAAAAATTAATACAATGAAAAAATATTTCTATAAACCACCAAAGGAAGAAATTGTTACGGAGCCAAAAAGAACTTTAAGGAAATTCACTCGCACAAAGATTGGGAAGTGGTCAAGAAAGGGTATGCCTAGAAAGACAAAAGAAATGTGGCATATTCCTAAAAGGGCCAGCTTTGAACAAATAAAAGAAATTGTAAAAATTCTAATCAATTTGGATTTGAATGATAAAATTTATAAAGGGAATGTAGTCAAAATTAACAGGGAATTGGCAAGAAGAGGTTTCACGCAAAGTGGCACTATGCTTACTCCCAGCGCATTCGGGACCCTGATAGCGCTGGTTAAATATTTCGGGTATATTTTTATAAAAGACGGAAAGATAGTTATAACAAATGCGGGAATAGAACTTTTAAAAGGCCCCATAAACCAATTCAAAAACCAAATTTTAAAATTACAAATAACTAATCCGTTGATACTAGAAGATTGCGAGAATGTCTTTGTTTTCCCCTTCAAAGAAATAATAAAACTATTACTAAAGTTGGGCTATCTAACAAACAATGAAATTGGTTACGTTGTTTTCATGAATTTTAAAAGGGAGGAGGATTTTGAAGAAATTGTAAAGAAAATTTTAAAATTTAGAAAGTTAAATCAGATTAAAAAAAATAAAATAATTGAAAAGTTTAACAAAACACCTGAAGGAAATGTCACTTTAGCGAAAGCCCCATCTGTCGGTTATTTCATTTCTTTTCTCTTACACGCAGATCTTTGCGATAAAACAAATATAAATGGAGAGCCCGGGATTAAGCTAAAAAACACAGGTGAGGCAAAAATGCTACTTGATAAATATGCAGATGCTCAACCTTTCAATTTCGGTGATAACTTAGATTTATGGATAAAATACATAGGCAGTCCCAATAGGTTAAATCCTCCGAGAGAGAAATTAATAAAGTTTAAAGACCCCACTCAAAAAGATAAACTAATTTTAATTTCTCAAAATGGCGAACAAATAGACGCCAATGTGATAAATGCAGTATCCGAAATAAACGTTTCTCTTTTTGATAATGAGAAATACTTGATTAATGTTTTTGAATTAAAAGATGGCTCTAATATAGGAACGTTTGAAATTACTTCAACCAAAGACCAGAAAGAGATATTAGTTGATTTGAAGGATGTAAAGCCAATGAAAGCACCCACTTTAGACGATTGGGCAAAATTAATAAGAGAACACGCTGATAGCCCAGATTTTGATACGGTATATAAGTCTTATTTGAATACTTTAAGCAAGGTCTTAGATATAAAAAGTAAAAATGGCAGATTGAGGGGAGGACGTCTTGAATTTTTATTTTACAAATTCCTTGAACAACTCGGGGAACAAGGATTAATTATAAATTTAAAATGGAATGGTAAATTAGGAAAATATGGAATAAACCAACCGGCTCCCGGAGGAAGGCTGGGGTTCCCCGATATAACATTTTCTATCAATGGTTTCCATTTCGTTTTGGAGCTAACCACTATTAAAAATAAATCAACCCAATGGTCTGCGGAAGGGTCTTCTGTTCCAGATCACATCAGAATCTTTCTTAAACAAACTAAAAAGGGGCAAGTAATTGGAATATTTTGTGCCCCCATTCAATTTGAGCGAAATATCAATGCCCTAAAAAGCAATCTAAAAGATGAGAATATTCCTATTTTATGTTACGAAGTAAATTCTCTTATTGATGTTTTCCTTTCCAAAAATCCCTTAAAAAAGCTTCTGGAAGATACCAAGTAAACCATCACTTTCTCAACACGATAACATTATCGATATTTATATCGCCCCCCCGTCCTTGACGAGGGATTCTTAATAGGCGGTTTTTTATTACATAAGAAAAGGCGTTTTCAAGTTTAAATCCCACTCTCTCTCCCATATCTCTTGTCAGGAGATCGTTGGGTATAAATACTCCCTTAATAACATTGTTTCCGATAACGATACAATATCTTTTGTTCTTTTTCAGAACACGATAAACCTCTTTCAGGTTTTCTTCAAAATCAAGATAAAATTTCGAAAAGACGTAAGAATGCCTCCCGCTCTTTTCTCTTATTTTTTGAGCCATTCTATCAACGCTTTTGATCCCGGTCTCTAAATTTTGTTTCCAAATATCTGCTGTAATTTTATCGCTTCCCACCTGGTTAACTTCAAGTGTTTTAAGCTCTTCGGGATTAAATCGATTCAACCAAGCGTATTCTAATCTTTGAACTCGTATGTAGTTTATTGCATTTATATAAGGAGGAGAGGTAATGGCAAAATCGACTGATTGGTTTCCTAGATTAATCTTAAGAGCGTCCTTTTTAATAATTTTTGCGCGGTTTTTACCGGAAACTGCGTTTGAAAATTGAATCAAGCCCTCTTTCTCCTTCTCGGCGACTTTTAAAAAAAGTTTGATTGGGTCAATATATTCTTTGGGAAATCTGCTGGAAATATACACTTTTTGTGATTGATTTTCAGCGTTAGATACTCTTCTAATGATTGAGGAAAAAATTATTGTATAAAAATCTTTTATATTTTTATCTTTAATCTCTTCAATATTTTTTTTAATGATACTTAACCCTTTAACCGATTGCGGTTTAAACCATTTTAATAGATTTGGTTCTATAAAGGGTTTCCAATAAGAGGGACTCCATTTCCTCTTTTTTAGTTTGTTTAATAATCTTAAATGTTCTTTTTCTAAAAGGGTTGGTTTTATCTTTGTAATTTTTGTTTTAGTAATCAATTTCGCTAGAGGAGAAATCTCTAACCCATAAACATTTCTTCCGGATAAAAGACTTTCTACTAAAGTTGTTCCGCAACCACAAAAGGGATCGAGCACTACGTCCCCGTGCCGGGTGAATTCTTTGATCCCCCAACGAGGAATTTGAGGAATAAATTTAGCGGGGTATTTATGAATACCGTGAGTAAATGAGTTTATGTTATTTGAATCAATGGAAAACAAAGCACCTCTTTTCGCGCCTTCCGGAAGCCCTTCAGCGTGAATGATTTGTTGGGTCTTGCTCATTTTTTTAATATAACTAAACTTTCTCTTAGTTTGTCGCGTGCATTAACTTTTTTATACTGCTGAGAACTAGTTCCGAGATGCCTGGCCACCTCTACTTTAAAAGACTTAAAACCTATATCTAGGCCAAGGTCTCCCAAGATTAGGTCGGTAGGAATTACAATGTTTCCATATGCAGAGTTCCCAACCACAATTACACAATGGCTTTTGGGAGCCAAGAGCCGATAAATTCCTTTTAGTACTAACCACATATCTTCAAAATATCCTTGAATCATAAAAGGGATTCTTTTGTTCCATAGTTCTTTTTCGCCTATAGCTTCGGTGAATATTTTCACATATTCATTATCTAATTTTTTTCTTTCTGTAAGTGTCTGATTTAAATGAGAAGATAAAGTTGCCTCTCTTAAATTTTTTAGTTCTCCATAATTTTTAATAAAATCTCCAAACCAAAGTTCTACTTTATATACTTCAGTATAATCAAAGCAATTCATATAAGGTGGAGAGAATACTACTAAAGAGACCTTCTCTTTAAATGTGTTAAAATTATTTATATTGAATCCATTTAAGAGGTCTGTTGCGGTACTATCGATTTTATTTTTTAGTATATCTTCTAGCTTTCTTACGTCATTTTCGAAAACGAAGCTTTTATTCCTCCAATTTTTTGTACTTTTTAAATCATCTATTATCTGATTTAATTTTTCTATGAAAGTTGGCCTTACTTTTTTTGGAATTTTGTTTCGAGGATATTTTAATCCATTCCCATCTTTTTTAGATGTACTACAATCTTCTAAAATTGAAAGAAAGCAGATATTAAGCAGATCTTTTATTTGATTTTTAGGAACACGAGAGATGTATTCCTTTATTGCCAATATTGTTTTTAATCTAGGACCAAACAATTTTTTTGAGATAGATAATTTAGGAGAAGAAATCAATGATTTTTTAGATTCCATTTTCTCAATCTTTTTAAATGCGAGTTCAAGCCCTAATATATCTTTATTAGTATAATTGTTGAGTTTTACTTTGGTTAGAAAGGCCAGAAAAGGATTTATTTCAAAACCTATACCATCTATCCCTTTTTCTTTTGCGGCTAATAAAGTAGTACCGCTTCCACAAAAAGGGTCGAGGATGAGTTCTTTTTTCCGAACATCAAATCTATTTATTAGATTAATAATCAAATCTCGAGAGTAACCTTCTTTTATATCAAACCATCTGTGAATAGGTTTATCTAAATTAGTTGAAAAGTTAACTAGATTCTTATATTCTGGTTTATCTATTATTTTACCTTTTTTTTCTAGTTCAAGATAAAAATGTTTAAGATTTTTCATATATTTTTTTGTATAATTTTTTAATTTCCTTTTTATTGTACACTCGATAATTATTAAAGCGATGCCGAGATGCTTTAAGTTTTCCCTTCTTGTCCCACCTCCTAAGAGTCATTGGGCTTACTCCCAAAATCTCCGACGCTTCTTTAATTGTAACATAGTTTTTCCGCATATCCTAACCTTTATCAACATTATACACCCCTAAGAGGGTGTGTCAAGAAGAAATGTTGACTATTTTCAAAAATTAAATTAAAATTAGCTAAAATAAGCTGATTTTTTTAAAATTATCTCCAATTCTTGAAATAATTTTATGGGAGAATTTTAAGTAGTAAATGAAAATAGATTGGCAAAAAATTGAATCAGAATATGAAACACAAAATCCTCCAGATTTTATAACACATTTAAACTATGTGTCTTGTTCGAATACACTTTCCCGAGGTATAATCGCGTTTTGTAATTTATCAATAAAGAATAAAATAAACGAAAGTAAACTACTTAAGAAAAAAATAAATTTAATCAAATTGACACTAAAAAGCGTTGACGGAGAATATAAAATGATTCAGCAGAATCCTGATTTTGCAGAGCTTTGTGTTTCGTGGATTTCTGTAAAAGCTTACTATTTAATATTTAATTTATCATTGATACTAGAATATCTTTTAAGTGGCCAAGAAGCTGCGTTAAGTTTTTCTCATAAAGAATTACTCAGAAAATTTAAAGAACACATAGGACGAAAAGAAATTTTCTTTAATAAGAAAATTTTTAATACTAATTTTCAATGTCTAAAAATAATAAACCTACGAGTAAAATCAGGTGCTAATATAAAAATAATTGGTTTTAGTCTTAAGGACAGGATTATACAGATTTTTAGAAAGCTTGTCTTCTATAAACTCGAGGATTTCCAAAGAGAAGAAGAAATTAGAAATTTCAGGTCTGAAAAGAACAGGCTAAAGAAAAAGGAATTTTTAGAGAATAATACAGTGAATCTTTACGAGTTTTTCTATTGGTACAGGATAAAAGCAAATTACAGAGATCTAGAGTTTTTGAATAAAGATATTGGCAATTATAAATTTAGTGAATTTTATCGGAATTATTTTGAATTAACCCTTACTTTTTTCAATGCGTTCAAAAATTTAATAAACGGGTTGGCTAAAATACGATTAGGAAAAACTCTTCTATAATCCATATAGATTAAAATTTATTAAGAAAAAGCAAAGGAATTAAATAAACAAAAAGTTGAAGAATTAATTAAAGAATAAAAATATGGATAAATATAAATTTGTATTTGAATCAGCTAAAAAATTCCTTAATGAAATCATTGCTAAACATCCTAATTTAGATAGTTCTATTCTTGAAAAACATCTACAACACGAATCAAAATTCGATAATATTCTAGACGCTCATCGCAGGTTAATAGAATCCTTATCAAATAGAAACATGATGGCTTCGGTTATAGGATTTAGTAAAAGAGAAAAAGAAATGAGATCAATTCTTTCTAGATACGATCCCCGTAGAATACTTGCTACTTATAAAGACGCCGATGAATTATTGGGAAAATTTAAGAGCAAATTTAATTTACAAAATATACAAAGCAAAAGAAGTTTATGGCGTAAATTTTCAGAAGGCATTATTTCTGGTAGTAATTTTATGGCGTCTTTTAAAGATAAAGAGGATTTTGATAGTTTTATAAAAACCTTTGCGCGTAATAAATATACAAAAGCTGCCTTGCCAATGCTTTTGAGCAAGGAAATTCGAGGATTTGGCTTTGCTCTAGCATGTGATTTTTTAAAAGAATTGGGCTATAGAGATTATCCAAAACCAGATGTTTATTTAATCAAAATTTTTCATGGATTAGGATTATCTAAATCCACAGAACCATACGAGGTTTATAAATCTATAATCGAAATGGCAGAAGCGGTCGGAGAGGACGCTTATACCGTTGATAAGATTTTTTGGTTAATTGGTTCTGGAAAATTTTATTTAGTAAATATCTTTACAGGCAGAAATAGCGATAAATTTATTAAAAGCATCAAAACAAAGTTGTAAATTATTTTAAAAATTATAAAAAGAATTTGCCGCCAAAGAAAAACTTGAAGTTATTAAAACGCCCATCGCTGGGCAATTTTTATTTCTTGAAAAATGGGGATATATACTTTTTTCAAATATACAAACATAAAATAGCTTGTAATTTTTCGAAAAATATGCTATTATCCCTTATGTTAATCTAAATCGTGGTCGAGATTTAGATCCTAGGCTTGTTTAATCTTAATTTTTAAAATTATGAAAAAAGACATAAAAAACATTATAAAAGAAGTTCTTGAGATAGTTAATGATTGCCCAAAAGAGTTGCAGAGTATTTGTTTTGAAAAATTATTAACCCATTATTTATCAATCAAAGAGAAAATTCAACCAGAGGTAAGGTTGGAAGCAAAACTAGAACCGGAACCTCAAGAAAAAGGTGGTAAGGATATTGTATTAACCGATCTTCATACTAAGGCAAAACATTTCTTAAAACAGAACGGTGTGTTAATAGAAAGCATAAATCAAATTTTCTATAAAGAGGATGGAGAGTTCAAACCTCTTTATGACGAATTGGGTACTACCAAAATAACTGAAAGTCAAATAAGACTATCTTTATTGGCAGCACTTAAAAACGGAATGGAAAGCGGGAATTTTGAATTCAATATTGAATCGATAAGAGAAGAATGTCGTTCTCGTAAGTGTTACGATGGTCCTAATTTTAACGCTACTTTTAAGAATAAAAAGGAATTATTTGATAATTTCGATAAAATAAAAAAAGGCGAACCGGTTAGACTCTCTGGGGACGGAAAAAAGTATTTAGCAGAAATTATAAGAGAGTTGTCTGCTTAAAAATATGGAAAATGAATTTTTGACAAAACTAGAAGAGCTGGAAAAAGCCCTAAAGTTTTTACGGGGTAGGATAAAAAAAGAAAAATCAAAAGCAATAGGAAAGAAAGAATTAAGAGAAACTGCTAAACTTTTGGCTCAGGAATGGTTTTCTGAGATTAAAAACAACCTTAATGATATTTCTGAAGTTTGCAAAATTCAAAACGAGACAATAAGTGAATATGATAAATCTTTCCAGGATTTATTGAAAATAAGTGCTCCTAATAACCTCAAAACGAAATATATAGCAATTCTGAAAAACTTATGTAGAAATTTCCGTCGGGATTTAGTTTTACCAATTCAAAGTTCTGTGCCTGACAAGATTGGTTCCTTCATCGGTCTAGACAATATTCTTGTTAATATAAAAGATCCGACAGAAAAAGAATACATGGAAGAGGCCATCGGATGTGCTAAGAGGGGATTTCGTAGGGCTGCTACTATTCTTGGGTGGTGTGCAACGATTGATAGAATTCACCATAAAATTGAAAAAATTGGATTTCAAGCTTTTAATGTAACCCAAGCTCAATTAGCTAGTCAACAACAGGGTCGTTTTAAAAAATTTAAGACAGTAAAGAATGTTAATTCATTAAACGAATTACGAACAGAACTCTTTGATAGTGAAATTTTATGGATTATAGAAGGTATGGGCCTTATAGATAGCAATCAACACACGAGGTTAAAAAGTTGCTATGATATGCGTTCTCAATCTGCTCATCCAGGTGATGCACCGATAACAGACCCGAATCTCCTTTCTTTTTTTTCGGATATAAATGAGATTGTATTTAAAAACCCAAAATTTCAAATATAATTAAAAATAAAACCTTGGATACTTCGGATAAGATGCTTTAATTTTTAATCGCCAAGAAGGCGGTTTTTTGGTAGAATAAAGATAATTGATTAAGATTTTTAAATAATGTGAGTCCACTAATTGAAAATCTTTTAAAAGTTCAGGCAACCGACCATAGAAAAATTCAGGAGGAAATTCAAGAAAATCTTAGAAAATTGGGGTACGAAGTAAAGCTGGAAAAGAAAATCTGGGCAGGGCGAGAAGGCAAGATTGATGTATTTGCCAGAAAGGGCAATTTTTCGGTTGGGATAGAGGTTGACCATTCCCAATTAAGAAAGAAATCAATTGAGAAGTTAAACACACTCAAGCCAAATTTGGCTATTTTCTTATTAAAAGCCAGAAACATTAACAGAAAAGCCACTTATTCAAGAGCAAAACTAATCAGAGTTAATTCGTTATTGGTTCATTTGCCAGAAAAGAGAGTTGAGAAAATCGGCCCAAGATTTTCAGAATACAAAGAAGAAATTCCGGTGGCAAAACAGAAATACAAAAAATTTGAAAGAAGTAAAACAGCACCTAAATTCAGGCTTTCGGAACTTGACCTGAAAATACTTCAGGATTTAGCCAATTACCGATTTTTAGATTCAAGACATATTTTAGCTCTCCACCCTGAAGTATCTGAAAGGACTATCCAATGG
>Ga0210057_1008566_pt1 | contig 12076 bp, 5 predicted proteins | sample CryGeyCG2114_010_2_FD_183968 | JGI IMG/M metagenome (GOLD analysis project Ga0210057, IMG submission 183968) | Groundwater microbial communities from aquifer - Crystal Geyser CG10_big_fil_rev_8/21/14_0.10 (SPAdes) (version 2) | ecosystem: Environmental > Aquatic > Deep subsurface > Groundwater ...
TCTCCAAAACATTATTATCAAAAGAAGATGCACTCTCCAAAAAGACTGCAAGAAAAAGAACTACTCCCAATAACACTCCAACCAATCCAATTTTAATAACCCCTTTTTTATTCATTTCTCTCTCCTTGTCTCCAGAGAATATATAGATTCAAAACATTAGAAAAACACTTATTCACCCCATTGTCCATAGAATAAGCCCTCTAAAATTATTTATAAACTTTTCTTCGATAAATGGAATAAGTATAAACACTCAGTTTTTAGTAATTCTAAAGATTCCAGTTTGATCAGTAAATCCCTCATAATAAAAGTATTTATCATCCTCTTGAATTACCCCTGTTTTAATTCCTACAAGGTCTTCTCCATTTTCATAAAACAATAAATCGCCAACATAGTCATCAAGATAATTCTTGTTTACTCTGAATTTAATCATTATCTTCATTATGTCTTCCCCGGGAATAGTTGATCTAACAGAAAACCTATGATAATCTCTCCTCTTCTTTTCTATAGAATTAAATGAGACTCTGACATTAGATACATCTCTTTTAGGAAAAACAGCCACCTCTGAAACAAAATCTCCTTCTAAAATAAGGACAGCGGGGTTAGATTCCGAAACAAAAACATAATTAAAAATATTTGCACCACTAGATTCACTAGAAAATTTCTCAGACATAAAAAAGAATGGAAATCTAAATAAACTATATAGTCTCAAATTATAAAGTTCAATTGGATTTCTTTCTATTTGTATACCAAGATAAGACCTTTTTAAGGAAGAAGGATAGAATGAAGGAGAAAGTAATATTATATTTTTCTGTGCCTTATTCCCACTCACTTCCCAAGATATAGATTTATGACTACTGCTATAGTCCTCAATAACACCTTCACCATCTATGAAAACCCAATCATTAGGAAAATACCCCATCATCTCGCCCGAAACTTCGTGAGAGAAATCTGAGATAAAGGTCATATTAACTCTGGTATTTAAAGGCACAAACTCCCTATAACACCCGTCACAATCCAACCTGACATTTGTACTCATAGAATCTACTAAATAAATATCTACAGAATCATTAAATACCCTCCCCCTTCCATCTCTCGCAAAAACACTTAGAAAATAATGTCCTGGACCATAATTCATTACATAAAACTCTTGATTGGTGCAATTATCACATAACTCTCCTTCAACACTGAAATTTTCATAGACTAACGAATAACTAAGATTAGTGAAAGGTTCATTACTAGAAACATTGACAAAAATTTCAGAGTCATCGTTAGGCAATATCTTAGAATCTGGACTAGTTATTCTAACTGCTCTTTTAAGTTGCATCTCTGGAAAAATATCATATCCCTCCCCACTTATACTTAAGGCCACAGATTCCGCAAAATATCCTCTCCGAGTATCTAGTATTTCCGCTTCCAAATATTTTCCTATCCCCCAATTTACCTGACTTATCTGTAACGGGTCACAGCAATATTTGTTGTTAGCAGGACTTACCTTGCAAGAGGTCTTGTATTCAGGATTTTCTTGATATGAAACAATAACATCAAACCATGCTGGAAGATAATCACCTTCTGCTTCTACGCTTCCACATGCAAAGTTTGCGCTAACACTAAAAGAAGAAATCATAAGAAAACACAGACAGACAATCCCTAAAATAAGTTTATTCATGCTCTAAATCTTATATAAATCTATAAATAACTTTCTAAAATCATGTATCACTAAACAATACTACAAAAGGTTTATATATTAAGTTGACGATTTTCAAGAGATAAAATGGCTCTAAAATTTTTTAGGAAAAAAGCTCCCCCTACATTACCTGATTTAGGGATTGATTCACATATAGATAATGATAATATAGGGGATGAAACAGACTCATTGATGAATGAACTGTCTAAAATTTCTGGATCTTCGAATAGACTTCCCATCTCTTCAATCGAAACTTTGAAAAAAATTGACCTGTCTAATTCAAACAAAAAATCTGTCAAAAAACTGGTGGAGTATGAAGACGAGGCAGGATTCTTTAAAGACATACTGAAGAACATCACCCATGAGATGAACGATATAGAAAAATTAGATACATGGTACAAATCCAAATTTAAGGGAAATGACATAGTTGAGCAAATGAGAAATTACTGGGAAAAACAAAAACCTGAATTAGTGTTGAGAAATATGAATTCAGATTTAGTAAATAATCTAAAAGAGAAAATAGCTAAATTCCATGACTTAGAAAAAGAGTGGCAAGAGATATATGTCACAATGCTTGGAAAAGAAGAAGAGATGAGAGAAGACGAAGAGGAGTTAAAAGAGATGCTTTCTCAATTCATAAAAATTTGTAAGAGAAAGATGGGAAAGCGAGATAAATAATTAGAAGATTTTATATATCTAGAAAATAATTTATTCAAATGCCCATTAAGTCTAAAAAAAATAAAAAAAGATTTTCAAAAAATAAGCACATCATTCTGATTCTTGCAATAGTTTTACTCATTATATTTTTAACAATTCTTTTTGAAAATGGTTTGATAAAAAATCCCCTAGACAAATTAGTCAAAAAAACACAAGAGATAAATGCAAAAGATCTATGTTCAATTATTGCCGGAAACATCATCCACACAGTCTCAGATGAAGGAGAATGTAAGTTACAATGCAGAGCGGAGTGCGAAACGAGAGACCTTGAATTTCAAAAATCAAACTTTCAATTAATTGAAAATGACTGTAACAGTTGTATTTGTTACTGTAAATAAAATGAATATTGATGAAGTAGAAGAAAAATATAGATCAGATATAGAAAAAGCAAATGCTGACTTCTTAAACAACCTTAACAATAAAGTAAATGATCCTGAAAAAATATATAAAAAAAAGTTGAAAAAGTCTAGAGAGGAATACTACTCTCAAACATCTAAATATATTGAGAAATTAAAAAAATATAAAAACAATAAAAAAAGTTTCAAAAAAGAAAAGCCCAAACATTTCCAGTTGGACGACAGGCCAATAGAACTGACAAAATTAGAAAAATTTAGGTTTTCAGCATCTTTGCACATTTTCAGATTTAAAATATTTGCAAAAAAAAAGTTCTCAAAATTATATTATCCCCATATTGCATATCTAGTAAAATTTTCAAAATTAAAAACAAAAATGTTTCTCAATGATTTAAGTAAGATAATTGCAATAATTAAAAGGAATATATGGAAAAATGTGTCAAGCATTGCGTCCTATATTTTTGGTTTCACAAAGAAAATAAGATTCAGAAAAAATTCAAAAAAACAAAATAATTCAAAAGAGACAAAAACAACAAACGAGTCTCCCAATGAATCAACTAGTTCTGATCAAGCAAGATCGAAATAAACATATACCTCATCAGAATCAGCAGGGTAATATTCCCTTAATCTAACTGGAATTTTAATTTCATAGTCATATATTCCATATGCCCCCTCTTGACCATTGTTGACCTTGGTTACAAACACAACATCTTCCTTGTCTAAAATATCATATTCACCATTCACATCCTTGAAAGGATCCCACAAAATCCCTGTAACAAAATTAGAATTATTTGTAGAATTTACCACGGGGACATTTGCTATTTCCAATCCACTGATAAAAAATGAATCTGTAGAAATTGGATCATTTCCATTGCTAGTGAAAACATTAGAAACTGAATCTGAAAAAGATACCATATCCAAGATATTATCAATATCTGAAAAATCATTTGACGTTGGATTTCCGAGTATATTTCTGCCTAAAGCGATTAAAGACAACCAATCAATTTCTGCTTCCTTATCCACAACAAAAATATTCCAAGATCCTGAATCGTTGGACCATCCACTTAAGTTGATTATACCCTGATTAGCAAGAAGAGTTGACAAAAAAGCATCCCCATATATCTCTTGCCATCCAGTAATTTCAAGGATTTCAAAAATTTTATTGTTTGACTCATTGCCCTCAACAATATCTCCACTAAAATCTGCATGAACAAATATTTCCTGCGGCCCTATTTCCGCACTCCAATTGATAACCACTGTACTATTAGAGAATCCATCCAATGAAAGACTTAGATTAGTTATTTGGACTCCCCCATTATCAAAATCACCTTGAAAAAATCCTAATGAAAAATTGGATGCATTTCCACATCCGATATTATGCACACTTGCATTGATAAAGACTATTTCTGATTCAATTGGATTCTTGTTGCTAAAAAACAGTTGTTGAGGATAAAGTACTAAATCAGAAAAAGACGTATAACTTGTCCAAAGAGTATTTGAATTAGAGGTTGCAAGATTGTCTGCCATATCACTCACATGACACACAAAATCCCATGATCCAATTTCGTTTAATAATATGTCTGAATAATATATTCCCTCTCCAGATAAGGCAGTAGTGTGATTTAGTCTTCCAGAAGCGCTTATAGATTCAATAACCACATTCTTTATTCCGGAAAGATTATCGGTTGTATTGCAACTAACTCTCGTAAACTCTGGAACTTGACAGCTTGTACTAATGTTTGACTCTACAGAGTTTATTTCTGGAGCTGTCAAATCAACTGTAAGACTTACATTAGAGCCTTCGAGGTTAGATATGCCTAAATCATCATTTGCCAGACAATTCCAATTATAATTTCCCTCATTCAATGCTAATGTAAAATTAGACATTACACTCCCTCCAGAAATTGATTTAGTTTCATTAGGATGCCACCCCAATCCCCAATCCCCATACAAGGTTACATTTACAAGATTGTTATCCAAGTCCCCTACAAGACAGGAAAAATCATTTTCAGATGATGATGAAAAAGAGCCGTTCACAGGATATTGCGAACTTACAACAGGTGGAGAATTCAATATCAAATCATTCATTATCTCAAAACCTGCCCCAGATATAGAAATATTTGTCTGATTAGTTACATAATTACTTCCATTGTTGAATACCATGACACTCACTTCATCTCCAATATTACAAGGGTTTCCAAGCAATTCACAATCCATCATATAATATCCAGATTGTTGAGAGTTTCCTTCAATCCCAATTACATCAGTTACATTATCAGATATCCCTATGGATGGTTTCCAAAGGACTACAGAATGTCCATTTGCTCCAGTCCCATCTAGCGCATCACCAACTTCTCCTATAATCCATACAGAAGAAGACCCTAATGGAATAATCAGAATAGACATCAGGCACCCCAAGAGCAAGATATTCAACCTCATTATACTTATACCGCCCGTTAATATAAAAATCTATGGAAATCAATTTACTTCTATGTAAAAAAATGCTCTTCTGGCCTCATCATCAATATATTCCCTCAACCTTGCAGGCACACGCAATTCATAATCATATACTCCATACGCTCCTTCTTGACCTTCATTCATCTCAGTCACAAAGATGATATCTTCCTTATCTATTCCCCCATAAAAGCCATCACTATCTTCAGAAGAATCCCATAAAATACCTGTGAAAAAATTAGAATTATTGATAGACTCTGCCAAGGGAATATCTTGGACTAACTTGTTGAAAATGAAAAAGCTTGTTGTATTTTTTACATTTCCTCCATCAACATAAAGACTTTCAACAGAATCTGTAAAATTAGACATATTCAAGAAAATATCTAGATTTGAAAAATCTACAATGCTTTCGCCTCCTGCAGTGTTTCTTCCTAATGCTTGTAAGCTTAGCCAAGAGATATCAGATTCTGAGTCTGAAACATAAATCTTCATTTCATTCAGGTTAGAAACATCCCATTTGATGATTCGGTTGTTCTCACTTGTTGCTAATTCAAATTCTTGAGCTTCACTTGCAAATCCATGAAAGAAATGCCATGCCCCAACGGTTATTGAATCACTTGCATTATTATTACTCTCCACCCATTCCTCAATTGTGTTTTCAGGGTCTATTGTCACATAAATATCTGATGTTCCAAGTGATGCAAACCAAGAAACATTTAGGGTCTGGTTAGAAAAACCAGAAAATGAATCTATAATTTTATCTTGTCCTATTTGAACCCCCCCATTTCCAGGGTCTCCCTCAAAAAATCTGACAGTTGCATTTGGCAAAGTAACATTAATTAAATTAGATATTGTAGCAAATATATTCAAAGATTCATTTTCCTTAGGGTTTTGGTTGTCAAAATTAATGTCAGAAACATTAATCATTAAATCTGCTAGAGTAACATTGTAATACCAAGTTTGAGACCACCCAAGATTCAGTCCTTGATCAGAACAGGAAACATTCCAAGAATACAATCCTAAAGATTGCCCGCTTAAATATTTCAAACTTGAAGAACCATTTAGAAGCAATATGTTTGAAATATTTAAAGCACCATTTACATAAACATCACAACTAACATTCTTAGACAAGTTATCAACAACGCTGAAATTCAGAGAAGTAATTCTCAGAGTATTAATATTATTTTCGGGAGAAATCAAATTCACTTCTGGAGGCGTTAAATCAACTGTAAAATTCTTTATGCCAGGAGAAGCAGTATTAAAATCAGGGAAAATATCTGTACAATTAACAGTCCAGTTATGTATTCCCTCTACAATGCCTGGAATAGAAAAAGTGTTGTTTTGATTTGATTCTATGACTGAATCTGTAGCATTCAAAGCATCATTTAAATAAATGGAACATTCAGAAATTCCTATAGCGTCCCTAGGGATATATACGAAATCTACATCTGAATGATTAAGATAAGATTCATTTTCAGGTGAAACCAATGTAATCTGGGGTGGTGCCTCTATACTAAAGTTCCTTATTTCACTAGTTTGTGTATTTTGAGCATCGTCTGTACAGGCAACATACCATTCATAGTTTCCATCACCCCTCATTGCATTATTACTACTCATAGTTCCATTGGTAACATTAAAACTAGATTGAACATCCCCATTTATATATAAATTACAAGAAATATTACTATCTAAGTTATCACTAACAGTTACATTGAAGAAAACCTCATTCCAGTCAAATAACTCATCATTATTTGGTGCATCCAGGCTAATATTGGGAGAAGCGGTATCTATTGTAATGAAAAAAGGACTATCAGTACCAGTTAATCCTGTAAGATCAAGGGCTTCAACAGTCCAATTATAGTTCCCATCTGCTAAATTCAATGTAAAGTTATTATTCTCGTTGTTAACCATCGCAGACTGATTTGTTATATTTCTTTGTCCATTCAAAATCAATGTAGAATTTGCCAAATTATCATTGTCATCAGAAACAAAATAGATAAAGTCTACTTGAGAATTATTTGTGAATGTATAATTCGAAGGGCTCTGTAACGAAACGCTTGGCCCAAAGGCCAAAGTGAAGTTCCTTGTTTCACTAGTTTGTGTATTTTGAGCGTCGTCAATACAAGTAACATTCCACAAATAATAACCTCCACTGGAGAAAAAAACAGACCTATTTTCTATATTACCATTATTAGCACTAAATGAATCTACAACATTGCTATTAGCAATTACGTCGCAACTCAAGATCGAAGAAAAATCATCTGTAGCGTTATAAATGAAGTTTACAGTATCAGAAAACAATTCGACGCCTGAATCAGGACCAATTAACTCAACATTTAATCCGTTTAGGTCAACAGTGAAAACACGTGTTTCAGACACATTTTGCAGACCAAAGCTGTCCGTACAGGAGACATACCACTGATGACTCCCTGTAGAGATAGAAGATAGAAGAAAGTCATTTTCCTGACCATTCAATATATTAGATTGATTTGTCTGATTAAAAACCCCATCTAGATACAGATTACAAGAAGATAGATTGGTATTGTCTATCGGTGTATATGAAAGATTAAATGTCGAAATGTTGAAAAAACTATTATTTGCAGTGTTTAACTGAATCATCGGCAACTCAGTTATATTTATGAATCTAGTTTCACTTGTTAAACTATTCTCTGCTTCGTCTGTACAAGTTACATCCCATAATTTTGCCCCATCAGTTAGTCCAGTTAAAGCTATATTTGTCAAAGTCCCATTCTGAGCAACAATAGCACTACTAACATCACCTACGCTCAAATTACACGCCAAACTGTTATCCAAGTTATCAATTGATGTAAAGTTAAAACTAACGCTGGAAGAATTAGAAAAACTATTATTCTGCGGAAGATTCAGATTTATTATTGGACCTTGTGTATCAACATATAATACTCTTGGGGGAGAAGCTACAACGCTATTATTTGTTGTATCTGTAGCATTAACTGTCCATGTATATGTACCATCTAAAAAAGTTATTGTGAAATTGTTAATTTCCCCATTAAATATCTCAGACTGATTTGTTATATTATTCTGACTGTTTAATATCAATTGCGTATATCTAAATCCATCATTATCACTTACGTTATAAAACAAAGATAAACTTGAAACATTATACCAAGTCCCGTTCGCAGGAGATGTGAGATTTATACTGGGAGGAACATCAGAAATTGTAAAATTTCTAGTAGTGCTTTTTCCAATATTCTGAGCGTCATCTATACATGTAACATTCCACAAATGAAAACCAAAATCTAGGTTCAGAATAGTTGTATTAGCCATAGTTCCATTGTTAATAGACAATGAATCTCTAACCAAACTATCAATTATAATATCACAACTCAATAGAGAATCAAGATTATCGCTAGGCGTGAAATTAAATTCTACATCAGTAACTGAAAAAACAGAATCATCATCTGGAGCAACTAAACTAATTTCTGGAGCCAAAGTATCAACAGAAAAAATTCTAGGAACATCGCTCCCAAATAGACCAGAACTATCTGTAGCATTAACTGTCCATGTATATGTACCATCTAAAAAAGTTATTGTGAAATTGTTAATTTCCCCATTAAATATCTCAGACTGATTTGTTATATTATTCTGGCCGTTTAAGATAAGTGTCGTATTAACAATATCCCCATTCAAATCTGTTGCGTTATAAAACAAAGATAAACTTGAAACATTATACCAAGTCCCGTTCGCAGGAGATGTGAGATTTATACTGGGAGGATTAGATGTTGAAGAAACAATAACTTGCACAGTAGTATTTCCTTCCTGATAATCATTGGAAGAAATAGCAACACAACGAATATTGTTAACAGATGCCAAACTTCCCTCCAGTGAAAAATTCGATTCAACAGGCAAGATTCCTATGTTTCCTAAACTATGGGGATTCGTCTCTCCTGTTCCTAAAATCAAATTTCCTGAAGAGCTTATATTCTGCCATCCTCCAGAAGAAGTATTATATTGAATATAAACTTCATTGCTTCTGCAAGTTCCAATAGAACATACCACCTCGCAAGTAGCATTAAACTGTTCTCCTATCAGAATATTTTGATCAGAAATAGGATAAGTTAAATTTACATCAACAAATCCTTCAGTAGTAATGTTTAAGTCTACAAAGGAAGACGTCGCCCCATCCCAAGCATGAGTTACAGACCTTGGATTAGAGTTAGTATTATATCCATTCATTAAAAGCATCACTCTATCAGATGGATTAAATCTATATCCTGAAGAAAAACAAGTAGAATTGGTTCTAGAAATTGTTCCAGAATTAACGTTAGCTCCTGAAGTAAAATCATCTCCCCATTGACATATCAATGACTCTCCTGTAGAGTTCACAACATACAATTTCCACGTAATTTCAATAGCATTACTAGTCACACTAAAACTAGAAGAAAATGTAGTAGAACTCCCAGCAGGGATAAAAGCCCCATTGCTTCCAAAAACATGTGTGGTTGCGTTAACCATGTTCAAAAGTTCGTTCCCTGAAAAAGTAAATGCGGTAGTCTTCTGAAGAGAAGTATCTTTAGAATTATTCAACTTTATTACCGCAACTTCGTTACCCGTCAAACTCTGTCCTCCGGTTTCCCACCAACGATCGCTAAACTCGTAAAAATTGACATTGATGTTTACGCTCCTATTCTCCCCATAGCCAGTATTATTCTCTGAATCTACACAGCCAATATTCCATTGTTTTTGACCATTTTCTAAAAATGTTGTGAAAGTAGTATTTTGATTCTTATTCACATTATAATATGTATCTCTAACAACCTCATCTACATATAAACTACAACTTGAAATAGAAGAATAATCATCTACAAAAAAACTAAAATTTAAATCATAGGGATTAGTAATTGCACTGTCATTATCTGGAGAGATTAATGTAACGATTGGTGGATAAACATCAACGCTAAATGTTGTAAAATTAAATGGCCCAGTTTCAGTACATCCAATAACATTACATGAAGTGACATTATAAAAATACAAGGTGTTTGTGCTTAACCCAGTCAATAAAATGGAATGTGATTTTACAGAAGAAGCATTACCCACTAGAGTTCCCAGTCCCTCAGTAGTTCCGTAATTCACACTAGAATTTGAATAAGAGCGAGTTTCCCAATTAATTGTTGCACTATCTGCAGTAATTGGAAAAACATTTAAATTGAATATATTGGGATATCCCGCTATTTCAATAACTTGCCAAGAAAGATTTTGAGATTGTCCTGAAGTGCCTGCAATAACTTCCAAATTATCCTTATCAATTATTGAAGTTGTAACAACAGAATTAGCATTTGTAGTTCCTGCTCCAGTACTACTTCGAGAATGCCAATTAAATGTCCTATTAAAACTCCCCAACTCATTGAGAGTTACATTAAATGGAACATTATTTGGAACATTAACATTTCCTTCCTGCTTAAAAAATAGAGGATGTTCAACAACAAACCACTCAGCAGAAATAGTTCCACCAGTTCCAGTTCTATAAAAAGAGAGGGTTTGGTTATCTGAAAGGAAACCACCCAAGTTATAGGACTCTAACGATGTAGCTCCAGAAAGTCTTGTAGAAAAAACTACAAAAGATCCTTCAATATCTAATTCCTTGCTAAGAGACGAACTTCCTGAAGAACCTCCTGTGCTAAAACTTCCATTCTGAACGTTAGCCCCATCCCAAGAAATAACCTGCCAGGAAACATTTCCAACAGTTCCTGTTGTATCTCTCTGCAATCTAATCAAAGAAGAATTCAAAAAAGATGCCGTCCACATTCCTCTAACGTATTGATTATTGGTTCCCGTATTCAAAATACTATTAACAAGAATAAAAGATTTAGAAAGATTAACTCCATCTATATTAACATCTATTGTAGAATCTCCTGTTGAAGAGGTTTCTTCTCCTTTCTGAACAAAAACATCCGGACTACTAATGACTTCCCATTCTACAATAACTGCCCCTCCGGCAAAGTTTTTCAATCTTAATGTCGTTGAGTTAATTAATTCTCCAGAGACATGAAGTGCGCTTGGAGAGGAATCTGTAGAACGAACACTGAAAGTAACAAAAGATTTAGAAGTGATCACTGCCTCAAGACCTACATCTGTAACTCCATTTACAGAAGCAGTTCCCCTCTGAACATAATACTTTGGCTCTGGAATAGTAAAACTTTGAGTAGGACTAACACCAACATTCAAAGCGTCATCAGTACAAGTAACCTTCCACAAATAAGAACCAGAATCCAGATTGCTCATTGAATAAGTAGTTGAAAATCCATTGAAAGAACTCAGATTAGAAGCAACATTTTCTGAATTCAAGGTCAAATTACAAAAAAGCTCATCTGCAAAATTATCTGAAGCAGTCCAATTAAACTTAATTACCCCCTCATGAACACTCTCATTCTGAGGGGCATTTAAAACAACTGAAGGAACAGTTAAATCAACTACAAAATCAACAGATTCTTTATGATTATCATTCCCAAAAGTATCATTAGCATATGCTCTAAAGCTATGTGCGCCCTCAATAATGGAACTATTTGTTGCATTAAAATATCTTCCAATCAAACCGCCAGTTTCATTATACATACTAATATTATTCGCCCCCTCGTCTAGACTATAATAAACAGAACCTTCCTTATCCAAGGAAACATTAAAATTAAAAAAAGATGTGCCATATGTAGTATTCTGCGGAGTTATAATACTGACAAATGGAGGACTTTGAGTAATATCTAAATTTCCTAAATCATAAATATCACTAAAGTTCTGAGCAGACACTGCTCCATCATCATTAACACCCCAATAAACAATATCTGCTATCTGTCCCTGGAATGAATTGGAAATTGCAGCTCCAAGATGATTATCC
>Ga0210057_1008569_pt1 | contig 12074 bp, 14 predicted proteins | sample CryGeyCG2114_010_2_FD_183968 | JGI IMG/M metagenome (GOLD analysis project Ga0210057, IMG submission 183968) | Groundwater microbial communities from aquifer - Crystal Geyser CG10_big_fil_rev_8/21/14_0.10 (SPAdes) (version 2) | ecosystem: Environmental > Aquatic > Deep subsurface > Groundwater ...
CATAAATGAGTTGATTTGTCTAAAAAACAGAGCAATAACCTGAGATTTTCAAGAAAAATAAGTTAAATTTGACAAACTGTCAAATGGATATTTAGGATGAAATAGTTAGCAAACTGTCAAACTTGGGTTGTAAATTATCAAATAAAAAAGTTTGAAAGTAATGGTGTAATAAAAGGATATAATAGTGTCTTTGATTTTTCTAAGTTGGGGTTTAGTCTCATTCGAGTTTACCTTGATTTTTATGAATTTGATTCAGAAAAAGAAGATCGTTTGGTCAAATATCTTGTTGATAATAAAATTACTGGTTTTGTTGCAAGAACTATCGGGGATTGGGACCTGGCCATTAGCTTTTATGCAAAAAATCAGGTTGAATTTTTAGATAATTGGTTTAATGTGCTTAAATCTTTTCGTAGTATCATTAAAACTTATCACACAAATATCATTGTAAAAGAATACTTTTTCCGAAGAGCCTATTTGAATCAAGAAAAGAAGGATATAAGTAATCTATCTTGGGAGAGGGGTGGAGAAGAAAAAGTTAAAATAGATGAAATAGATAGAGAAATTATCAAAACATTAACACAAAATAGTAGAACTCCGATTACAGAAATTGCAGAAAGCGTTAAATTGGGGAGTATGGGCATAATTTACCGGATTAAAAATTTAGCGAAGAATAAAATCTTGCTTGGTTCAAGAGCAAACCTAAATTTTTCAAAATTAGGCTATGAATATTACAAGGTTATAATTGAACTCGAGGATATTAGTGTGTTTAAAAAAATCTTTAGTTACTGTCAAATGCATCCCAATATCATTTCTGTTACAAAATCTATAAGCGATAATGTAGATCTTGAATTTGACTTGGAAATTGAAAACTTTGAAACATTTATTGTACTAATTGAAAAACTAAAACAACTATTTCCAAAATCTATTCGGGATTTTAAATTCTTTAGATTTTTAGAGTTTAAAAAAACAGCATATTTGCCTTTGTAATCATACTATATTAAAATGCCTTTTCAGTTCTCAAACAGACTCTGCAGAATTGCTTTCTAAATGAAAAGCATAAATAGTGCCCATACTTTCTTTTTATTGTTAAGACAAAAAGAGAGGCTATTTATGATTGATGTAATACAAAAGAAGTTCAAAAAGTTTTCCATTATTGTTGATAAATTAGGTCCGCCTGAATGTATTAAGAAAATCTCAGAGAATATCTGGGAATTGCCGACTTCTTACAAAAAAGGAATGAGAGTTCTAGGAAGAATTTAGCTGTCGGATAGTTATTTCACTGGTGGGGGGCAACATTTAAATAATCTTTTCTATTCTTAGTTCATATGGATAAACCTGATGGTTTTTTTAATGACCTGGTTCATTTACTTAGTGAAAGTAGGACTTCTTTACGTGTTCTTGCTCCATGGATTACAAATCCTGCCGATGGAGCAGAATTATCTCGATTGATATTTAGTGATACTGGAAAAGCCGCTCGTTGGCTGGCGGAAAAATTTCCTCAAAAAACATATAATTGGCAGGGCGACCCTTTAGTTTTTTTTCGTTGTGGATATGGAATTCCTGCATCTGTTGGGGTAGAGTGGGCACGAGAAGTATTTGCTGAAGATCAGGGAGTGAATTTAAGGCAGTATAATTTTTTTGCTCCTTTGCCTAGTTTAGTGCGTCGTCTTGTAGACAAAATTGAAGAATCTGTAGAATCTCATGACCGGAGGGTTATTTTGGTGGGCCATAGTATGGGGGGTTTAACTTCTTTAGGTGCTTCAAAAGTTGTTCCTGATTTAATAGAAAAGGTTATTACGTTTGCTACGCCAGTAAGGGGTGCGAAAGGAGCAAGATGGTTTAAATATCTTACACAATCTTTATATGAACTAAGAGAGGATAAAGTTCGTGAATTGAAGCTTTACGAGTTGCCGGAGGGAGAGAAAGCGCCACAGTATTTTAACATTTGTTTATCTGATGATGGTATCGTACGACCATTTGAAAATTCATTACTTCCTGAACAGGTTAATACTACTAATTTTGTGGTTCCCGGGATACGACATAATGAATCATTATATCATCCTATAGTAAGACGAGTTGTCTATTTACGGTTGCACAATGTTCATTTTGATACTGGGTATGAACACCAATTAAAATACGGTCTTGCCCATACACATCATGGACTTGTGGATAGGGTGTTAGATGCAAATAAAAGATTGTTTGTATGAATTTTTGAATAAATTCACTAAATCCATAACGTTTATAAAATAGAAACAAAATAAACATGCCATAATGGTATTTTTAGATTCAGCGTTAAGTCCGGCCCTTCAACCACTTCTTAATGCAAGTCCGTTCATTGCTATTCTTGTGTTAGCATTAGTTCTTTCTGTTATCATTACGTTTGTGTATAAATGGGTAACAAATCAAGAACTTATGAAAGAACTGAAAACGAAACAGAAGGACTATCAAAAGGAAATGAAAGAGTTGCGAAGTAAACCTGAAGAAATGATGAAAGTGCAAAAAGAGGCCATGAAACTCAATATGCAGTACATGAAACAATCATTTAAACCAACCATTATAACAATGATTCCTATCCTTATTATCTTTGGCTGGATGGCTGGCCATTTAACATACGAACCAATTTATCCTGGTGAAACGTATAGTATAACTGCACTATTTGCTGAAGGTGTTACTGGAAATGCTGAACTTAGCGTCAGTGATGGTACAGAAATAATTTCAAGTTCTTCACAAGAACTTACTGGCGACGGTAGTGGTGGTGCAACATGGAACCTCAAAAGTACGGAGGGTGAGCACCTTATAACGGTAAAAGTTGGGGCTACAGAACAATCTAAGAAAGTGCTTATTACAACAGAAGTAAAGTATGCCGAACCACTTACTGCCTTTGACCATTCTGACATTGAGAAAATTCAAATTAACCAAAATAAGTTAAAACCATTAGGAACCTTGTCAATCTTCGGCTGGCAGCCAGGATGGTTAGCTCTTTACATTATCTTTTCTATAGTTTTTAGTATGGGACTTCGTAAATTGTTAAAACTCTACTAAATATTTATAAATGAGCTTTGTTCTAAGAGAAGAATATCCTATTGGGATAGATCTATGAGGCGACTCCGATCACAACATTGTGTTTCTTGTCTCGCTTTTAAATACTATAGAGGTTTATATCAAAATGCCACAAGGAATGTATAAGTCAGGACGATTACGAAAGATCTTCGTGAAGACTCCTGGGGGAAGAACAACTGTCCAATATAGGCAGCGTAAGCCACGTGCCGCAGTATGTAGTACCTGCAAAAAACCGCTTTTAGGCGTACCACGAGAATTGCCATCAAAAATGGTGAACATGCCTAAAACTATGAAAAGGCCTGAACGTCCGTATGGTGGAATACTTTGTTCACCGTGCATGAGAAGACGTGTACAGCAGGAAGCGAGGTCCGAAAAATGACTCTGTTTAGTATTGGGCGGATATGCGTAAAACTTGCAGGTCGTGACGCTGGCAGAAAATGTGTAGTTGTTGACACTATTGACGATAGATTTGTCGTTGTTGATGGAAACGTACGAAGAAAGAGAGTTAATACGCGACATCTTGAACCTTTAGCAGAAACGATTGAGATTAAAAGTAAAGCTTCTCACAGCGACGTAAAAACCGCGTTTGAGAAACTTGGTGAAGTTGTGTGGGAAAAGAAAAGTAAAACGCCCGCTGCTCGACCACGACAAGTGAAGAAAAAACATGCTGCTGAAGAAGAGAAGTCGATGAAGAAACCTGTTACAAAAAAAGTTTCTTCAAAGAAAACAACAAAGCCTGTTGAAGCTACGCCTGACATTATTGAGTCAGTTGAAAAAACTTCTGTCGAAACAAAAGAATAATTTTTTTGATTCTTATTTTTATTTTTCTACTTTTTACTCATTCCAGACAAGATTATTTTTTGTATAATGCTCGTTGTACCAGCAGTTTTAGTCGGTCCCAGAACAAGAAACTTTCCTCCTAATTCTTCAGTCAATTCTTTTTCTTTCTTTCCCTGAACTGTTTCATTGTGGTCTGGGCCTTTTACAACTAAATGAGGTTTCATATTTTTAATAACAAAAAGTGCATCATCATACACAAAAACACGATCAACAGTTTCAATCCCCGAAACAACCAAAACTCTTTCACTTTCGTCGTTGAACGGCCGTCCACTTCTTCCTTTTTCAGATTTTCGTACAGCCTCATCCGATTTTACTCCAACAAAAACTATGCCCCCTAATTCTTTTGCTTCTTGAAATATGCCAATATGTCCCGGATGAAGGATATCAAAACATCCAGTGATAAGAATGATTGTTTCTTTTCCTCTTAAAGTTTCAGAAATATGTAGAGTATTAAATAGCGAGGACACTTTATTCTTATAATGTCTAATCATAAAAATAACTTATATCTGTTTTATATAAATTTAATTGTTAAAATTTAATTGTTTTAAACAACATTTCTACATCAACTTCAAATGCAACAATTGGCACTTGAATGTTCCATAATGTTATCACTTCAGGAGATAGTTCTCCAATAATGCCTATGGATTTATCATGTATAATGATTTCTCCTACTCTACCAGGAATGAAACTTGCATGTTGCGTTTCTTGAATTGTATAACATATGCCTAGTGATGATAGTACTGTATCTAACACTTGTTTAATCTCTGTAAAGTCAGTTTTATCATGACACAAAACCACGGAAAGATGTTCATTTTCGCCAATCTTTGTTTCTGTATTGGTATCATGAGTAAACACTCTTCCAACTTCAAAAATGTTTTGGGGAAACTCGTTATGTTGGTTCTCTCGTATGTTTTTTATCAGGCTCGGAAGAATAGCATTCCGTAAATGGTTATGTTCACCTAACGCATTCTGCAACGAAATAAGAGGATTGTCAAGGTTCATTTTCCTGTTTAAGTCTTCGGCAGTTATCAAATGATAATTCTTTACTTCTATCATTTTTAATCCTGCAAGAATTTCGCGTACCTTTCGCGCAAACTTTTTCAAATGATGTTCTTCTCCTATTGTTGCAACGTTAGGTATTTCTTCCTCAAAATTTTCGTATCCATATGCAATAGCAATATCTTCTGCCAAATCTACTTGGTGCAATATATCATTCCTGTACTTTGGAATTAACACATTTCCAGTATCGTACCCAAAACCCATACGTTCCAATAATTCAATTGCATTTTTCTCTTGTAAATCTAACCCAAGGCGTGTATTAATATATTGTAAGTCAAGTTTCATTTTTCGCAGTGTGAAATCGGGAAAATTAATCTTTTTGTCAGGATACACCATTTCTAACGAATGAATTGTTCCGCCCATGTCTGCAAGAGACGTTGTAAGAATGTATAAAGAGGTCATAATAGTATTCAAATCTGGGCCAGTTCCTTCAATAAAAACGTTTGTTGTCGTTTCATCAATCTTTCCAACATCGTGAGAATTGATTATCGGTGGCATGGACATTATAACACCTTTCGCATCAACAAATACGGGAAATGTGTCCCAGCTTTCCATGATGTGACCGTACTCTCGTCCTTTAGGATGTTGTGCAAGGATTTGGTGTGCAGTAAGTTCTGTAGGAAACCCTAATGGTCGGAATTTGATATTTTCAGGTTTCTTTCCCACAAACATTATGGGGAATGTAATCTTATCTAAAGGATATAACCCAATACCACCCTTTTTTCGGTTTCGCGTAAGTGTAGTTCCTAACTTTTCTTGTAACTGAATAACTTCTCTAATCTTTTCATCATCAAACCGCAACCCTTTCACGACACATGCAACTGCATACGGCCATGTTTTTGGAACGTCTTGTATTGTAAGAGAACTTCCAAACTTTGTTGTAGTATATTTTCGTAATCCTTTTTTTACGCCAATAAAACTTGAAAATGCTCGTGCAAACCCCTGTTCAGATAACATATCTGGCCTGTTAGGAAATATCTCAACTTCAATTTCGTCTCCTTCAATACGTTCAAGGTCTGTTCCTAACATACTAATACGATCTTTTAACTCTTCTAACGGCAGTTTTCTTCCCACCAATTCTTCAAATACTTTTTTATTGAGTGTTACTGTTGGCATTTTATATCGGTGTTGGCACGTCAATGAACTCAACGTTAACTTTAAAATTCTTTTTAATAACTGACATGAGCGCTTTCACGCCCCATACTTCCGTTTCATAATGTCCACCGAAAATAACGTTTATCTTCGCTTCTTTTGCAAGGTGGTATACATAATGTAATGGTTCGCCCGTAATAAACAGGTCAACGTTTCGTTTGATTGCTTCATCTACATCGCTCGCTGCTCCTCCAGAAACAATAGCAAGGGATCGAACATTTTCATTCCCAAACGCAAGAGTTTCAGTTTTCATATTATTTTTGTGTAATATTGACTGAATCCTTTTAAGTGACGTGTTCGCTCTTCCAACAAAACCATATTCCTTTTTGTATCTGCCGAATGGTCGTACGTCGGTTAGTCCAACCATTTTTGCAAGTTGGATGTTATTGCCATATACTGGATGCATGTCTAATGGAAGATGAACACCATACACTGCAAGGTTATTATCTAAAAGAAACTTAATATTTGTATAGTTTGTTCTTGTGACATATTTAATACCATACCAGATAAGTCCGTGGTGTGTTATAAGCATTTGACATCCATTTTCTACGGCTTTCTGAAACGTCTCCATGCACGCATCAACTGCAAATGCAACTTTTGTTATTTCGCCAGTATTCTGTACCTGAAGGCCGTTACATGAACTGTCCTCCATTCCATTATATATTTGTAGTTCCTTGTTAAGGAACTGGGCTATCTGTATTGCTGTTGCCATTTTAATGTATGTTATGTAGATTATTATTAATGTTTATCGAACTCATAGACACTAATTCGTCGTTGTGAGAATCCTCTGGTAATGGATTCAACGTAAATATCTTTTTCTTCATACCAAATGCATGTCCCATTTCAAGGAATGTGTTCGGGCCAATATAATTCCTCTTTCCATTCTTGTCAAAATTTAGTATCAACACTGCATCAGACGAATCGATTTTACCAAAATGTAATAAGATTCTTTTCCCCATTACGTTTGAAAATTCTTGAATGTTATCCTTCTTAATATTGTTCCAATACTCTTTATTTCTTCCTTCTATTGCAGATTCTGGCACAAGAACATGATGTCCTAACTGTGTAAGTTGCGATTCTACGTTTTTCATTTCGTTTATGAATTGTAAACTTCCACAAAGTGTTATTTTCATTTTAGCCAACTTTTCATGTTTCGTATTTGTTTAAGATCGTTCTTGTATAGGTCTCTAATATCCGTTATGTTCCAATATTCAGCAATGATACGGCCCATACCTTGGCCCCATGCTAAGACGGGACAATCGAAACCTAACAATGGTTTGACAACTTCTGGCCGGAAAATTCCCGCGCCGCCAAGTTCAATCCATTCTTTCTTTACTGGATGAAACACGTCAACTTCCAGGCTCGGTTCTGTGTACGGGAAATGTGCTGGTCGCATTCGTACTTTGTCAAAACCCATTTTTTTGTAAAATTGTGTTAAATATCCTTTCAAATGTTTCAAATTTGCATGAGGATCAACAACAATCCCTTCAACTTGATAAAATTCAAACAAATGTTTCCAGTCAAGCGTTTCATTTCGAAAAACTTTTCCAACAGAAAAGAATTTTGCAGGCAAGTCTACTTTTGTAAGGTTTGAAATGGTACGTGCAGATAAGACTGTTGTGTGTGTACGAAGAAGAACTTTTTCTGATTCTTCCTGTGAAAATGTGTATTGCCATCCTGTACTTCCAGTATCACCACCATTTTCATGTACCTCTTTTACTTTTGTCCATAATGGTGGAAGGATTGCTTTCCCCTCAACATAAAATGTGTCCTGCATTTCTCGTGCGGGGTGATCTTGCGGGACAAACAACGCGTCTAAATCCCAAAATGCTGATTGAACATATCCTCCTGACATTTCTTTAAAACCCATATCTAACCAGATTTGTGTAATGTACTCAACTGCTTCCGTGACAAAATGTTTTTTTCCAGGATATATTTTGGGTACGTTAATTTCTATATCGTACGCACGAAATTCTTTATTTTTCCACGAACCGGTTTTAAGCATTGCTGGTGTCAATCTATTGATAACGTCGTGAGTAAGGTTTGTTGTAAGCAATTTGTGGCCGATTTCTGTCAGCATTACCGTAACCGTTTTCTGTTCTTCTACTTTAAGGAATTCTTTTCGCTTTTTCAATTCGTCAAATGCATGTTTGTCAATATCTTTAATTAAAAGAATATCTAAAGGAAACTCTTTTGCAAGAAACTGTTCCTCAAAACTTGGCATTCCAATAAGTTTCTTTCCTTGATTGGTTATTTTAACTGAAAGAACGTCACCATTTTGAACTTCAATTGCAACTTTCCGTTTTAATAGTCCAATACATGCATTTACTTCTTCCCTGCTCAGTTTAGATTTCTTTGTGATAACATTTAATCCTTTAAACTCATCCGATAGTACTGCAAGGAACGCTTTTTCGGGAAGACCCTCTCGCTTATATTTTATACCGTTCCTATCTAACTGCACAACCTTTTTCTTTTCAGTATGAACACTCACAATCTCTTTATTTTCTAACCATTGCAATGCTCGCATAACTTCAATTTCTTGTAATCCGGATTTTTTAGTTATCGCACCAAGTTCTGTCTCTTTTGTAAGAACGGGAAGTACTTGTCGTTCAAGCGGATGAAGTTTTAATGACAGTTTCTGTAAATCCATAGAATATACAAGAATTAGGAGACATTTATAAAATTATATGATATTTATGAATAGGTATGTGTTAAATCTCAGAAAGTATTGCTTTGACTTTAGTCTTGTTGTAGAATAAACGTTACCCCATATTCTTAACGTTTTGGAGGAGATTTTAAAACAACTTGCAAGTTATCTTCAGACAACGCTCCTATTCTCCGATTCATCTCATCATAGACAAGGTGAGGCAATCGCCAGAGATGTTCCACAACTCTTCCGTTATCACTATGTAACCCTTCAGTCTGTAACCATGGCTGAAGTGCAAAGTATGCTCTTTCTTCATGCGAAAGATTTTCCGTTCCTCCCTCTCCCAATGAAATATAAACTTTTTTTTCTCCGCGCCATACACGGTGTATTCTATGATCATTTCCTGCAAATACTCTAAGGCCACTCCTTGTTGTTACAACATCTTTTCCGAAATCACTAAATGGTGGATCAACTTTATACGCCCTTTCTCCAAGTTTTGTTCTGCCAGATGATTGGCTAGATAGTTGAGTAATAAAGTCTCTGTCAGCTCTTTCAAGATGTGCACCAGTCATTATTCGTACTGTGTATATATGAGAAAAGCCACTTCCAACTTCAATTATAACATCTCTTCCACATAAATTGTGTGTTACACATACCTGACGTAAAGTTTCAGCATCTTTAAATTCTACATTTCCTCCACCAATATGTGTTGTGTACTCAACTAAATCAAGAAGGTTATCCTGGATACGCCGATATGCCTGTTGAATGGCGGTAGGATCTGGTTGAATTCTAGTTGGTTCTAATGAAGGAAGACTATTCATTTCACTTCGATCTGCTAATGTTTCTAAAGGTAATCTTCGCATACTTCGTTCAGAACCATTGCCATTTTTAAACATTCTTATTTTAAAAACATTTATACACACTCTCTAAAATATATATCAGAAAAGATACAAAAAGAAAAATAAAAAAATACAAACACGAAACTATTTCTGGCCCCATGCAGTGTTAAACATCTGGTCCATTGCTGATGTGAAATATGGTGTCTTTACCCAAACGCCTAAATCGTACGAAGGATGAACTTCTTTATCGTCCATTGTCATAAAGACCATGTCAGCACTGTCAACTGTAACGAACCGAGACTTTATTTTATCGTTATGTCTAACTTCGGCAATGCCCTTAAGACTATCAGCAACCTTTTGGTTTTCTTTTGTAAGGGGAGCTGAAATACGAATTCTAACACCACGTTTTTTTGCACGTTCGAAACTTCCTCGTAACCCTTCCGCTTTACGCATGAACCCTTTATCTGACGTTACGATGTTAACACTTTTCTTCGCATTTTTAATCAAAAGGTCAAGGTGGTTATACAAATTATTCCGTCCACGTAAACATCCACTCATTTCTGACGGCTCAACCAAACTTATACCGTTCGTGTGAAGTGAATCTAGTTCTCCCATAAGTGGAGATTCTCTTACACCATCTAATCGTTTGATTTTTTCCTGTGCATTCGTGTGCATGTTCTTCTTAACTCTGTCAACAACTTCTAATGGTGGAATTGCAATATACTTTATTGGCTTTCCCAACTTCATTATAACAAACCCTTTCTTCTCTAAGGATTCAAGAACATCATAACTTCTTGACCGTGGAACGTCAGCAATATCAGAAAGTTCGCCTGCTGTTGAAACACCTCGGCTAAGAAGGGCTGTCCATAACTTCACTTCGTACAAGTTTAAATCGAAATAACGTCGAAGCTTGCTTAATAATTCTTCTTTTACAATCATTTTTTCAAAACCCCCCTTTTTTTGTAAACATCTGTTTTTGTTACTTGGTTATCAGTAAATCTCACTACTATTAAAAGGTTGTGGTTTTACAACATATACCTTCCTAACCTCTTTTTATCGTGTATAACAGATACTTTTATTCTACTCCTATTTATACTTCTATTGTATTTTATATCTCAAAAGGGCAGCAATTCCACCAAGCCCGTCAACTTTTTTCCCACTTTCTAAATCTGACGAGATAATGTGAATATTCCCTTTAAGCGTATCAATATGTTTCATCAGCGTGTCAAGTTCTACGTACTCTTTTTCATCCTTTTTCTGCCGGATGAAATTGTCGGTAACAATCAATGATCGTATTGCGCCAGCATTTCCTGCATTGAGTACATCGTTCCATCCGTACGCAGCAAGGTTATTTTTTTGTATTTCGCTCAACAACTCTTCAACAATAAGTTGTTCTTCTCGCGCTCGACTATGTTCAAGCGTTTTTGCAAGTTCTGGCCGCCGAAATATCTCGTCAAGTGCTCTTTCACTTATAGAAGAACATATTGCTAACACAATTTTCTTTTTAAGATCTTTATTGGTTATTTTTTTGTACAAATCATCTTTATAAAATGCGGGCGATGCAACGATGATTGCTTCCGGTGCGAACCTTCCTGCATACGTTTCCAACGCTTTAATAATTTCCTGATGAAAATCGTGCGTTATGGTGGTAGTTTTTCCTTTCTTCTGAACATCTCCCGCAATCTTAACAAGGATTTCGTACCCATGCTTTTGTGTCAATGCAAAAATAGCTTCTTCTCTATCAAACAGACAAATCAAATATGCAAATTTTTTCTCGGACGCTTCTTCCAACTTTTGTTTATGGTAGGATAACCATTGCGGTTTTTCAATCCAGCATTCACTTCCTTCTTCAAGAGAAATTGAATGGTAACTATCTTTAGGTATGTCTTCTGGCCCTTCTTTGATCTTTCCATTAATGCGAAGGGTCACTGATCCTGCTCCCGTATCAACAGTTTCCGCGTCAATCTTGACAGTAATTGTTTTCTTTATCACTTTTGCATTATCTCCATCACCAATTTTCATTTTCCGTGTTGTTTTTCCTTTCACAAAATCTCCCGGTTCAATGATATGGCTCAGGTACCAAAGGTCGTCACTATCAGTAACGCGAATGTGTACACTTCCTTTCTTAAAATTTGATGCAATGATGTCCATAGAATACCGATAATTGGTTCAGTTATAAAAATGTTGTTTTCTCTATGCTTTTTCTTTACAGTAACACACCACAATAATACAATTCAAAAACATCTAATATCCCGAAACTGGTTTACATCACGAAAGTGGTTTACATTCTTCCCATACTTCTTTTGGAGTTTTATAATTAAGACTCATATGAAGTCTTACTTCATTATAACCCAAGTTTGACAGTTTGCTAACTATTTCATCCTAAATATCCATTTGACAGTTTGTCAAATTTAACTTATTTTTCTTGAAAATCTCAGGTTATTGCTCTGTTTTTTAGACAAATCAACTCATTTATG
>Ga0210057_1008570_pt1 | contig 12071 bp, 14 predicted proteins | sample CryGeyCG2114_010_2_FD_183968 | JGI IMG/M metagenome (GOLD analysis project Ga0210057, IMG submission 183968) | Groundwater microbial communities from aquifer - Crystal Geyser CG10_big_fil_rev_8/21/14_0.10 (SPAdes) (version 2) | ecosystem: Environmental > Aquatic > Deep subsurface > Groundwater ...
AAAGAAAACAGTTTCTGGCTTGCCAGCAAAATCAATTTTCAGTTCTGATAAAGTAACCATCAACTGAAATTATACAATGTTTTCTATTTTATTCCTTTAACAAGAAGGCCTTGATTAGAATAGACGGCCTTTTCTTCTGTGACTTCTTTAAATCCATTCCTTAAGAGAAGCTCTTTTTGTTCTCCTGTCTCAAAAAAGTTGTAATTTGAAGTCTTTTGTTTGGTAATGAGGTAGTTATAGTAAAAAATTTTCAAAGTCGGGATAATTAGTTTTAATATTTGCAAGAAAGTACGCAGTGTGCCAAATCGAACAAAAGATTTTTTAATATGATCAATATATATAACAAAAGGATTAAAACCTTTCTTTAAATTCGAAATGATTATAATACCGCCCGGTCTTAAAACTCGATAAAATTCTTTAAAAACACTATCTAAATTTTCTTTTTTCAGAGTATATAAAGTGTTGTTTGAGACGATAACCTCAAAATGCCCATCCTCGAAAGGTAGGGGCTCTCTTAAGTCGTGGACAACCGTTTCTATGCTCGGATCTTTTTGCTTCAAAACATCAAGACCCTCTTTTGAGTAATCAATAGCATAAACTTTTTCTGCTTTATCAGAGAAATTCACTGAGACATTGCCAGTACCAGCTCCTGCGTCTAAAACATTTAGAATATCTATATCTTCAGACTCTCGAACAAATTCACCAATTAAATCCTGGTAAGGAATCAAAACATTCAAGTAGTCATAGTATTTAAAATATTTTTTCCAAAATGATTCGTTAAGCATGTTTTTCTTCCATTTTTTTTATCCTCTTCATAATATCCCTAGAGACACTGATGAGGTTCTCTTTTTCAAAACTCTGATTTTCTAAATCTTCAGCATGAATAGGCTCACCAAAAACTACTCTATATCTTCTTCTGAAAGAAAAGAACTCCCATAATTTTGTCCTATGAGAGCCCCCTATGTAAACAGGCACAACAGGTCTTTTGGTTCTTAGTAATAGATGTGCCACGCCCGGTCTGGCCTCTTCCCATTTAATTTCTTTGTTTCTTCTGCCTTCTGGGAAGATTGTTAATGAGCCACCATCATTTAATATTTCAATATGATTTCTTAGGGCTTTATCAAAATCACCAGTACCTTTATATATTGGGTAAGCCCCTAAAGCATTAAAAAATATACCTCCATAGAAAATACTCTTCCAACCAAAAACTTCTTTAGATTTAAATAATTCCTTACCAGCTGAAACATAAAACATCGGAATAAACTTACTTAAAAAAGGTAATGTATCTGTCACTAAAATAGGATCCAATTCACTAGAATGATTTGTGGCAAAAATAGCACTACTACCAATATTTTTTAAATTTTCTCTACCGATAATTTCATACCGAGCAAATAACCTAAAAAGAGTTCTTGCTGGAACCCATATAAGTATATTTTGTAATATAAATGGAGACAGAAAATACAGTTTTTTAATCCGCCACATAATAGGATTATATACCCTCTTCCCTTAAATCTTCTAAGATTTTTTTAGTTTTCTTAGATAGTTTCTTAGGTAAATCAATCAATACTTTTACAAGCAAATCCCCTCGACCTAAATTTGTCGGAACTCCTTTACCTTTAACTTTAAGAACATCTCCATGATTTATTCCTTCTGGAATTTTTAGATCAATTATTCCATCAAGAGTACTTACTTTATAATTTGCTCCAAGAAGAGCATCTGTAAGTTTAATATTTAATTTCATAAGAAGATCTTTCCCCTCCTTCTTGAATACTTTGTCTTGAGCAACATGAATTTTTACATATAAATCACCATTAGTTCCACCCTTAACAGCTTCCCCCATACCTCCAAGCCTAATCATTTCACCATCTTCAATACCTGCTGGGATTTTGATAGATATTTCATCCTGAATTTTTTCTAGACCGATACCTTTGCACTTAGAACATTTTTCTTCTGGAACACTTCCAGAACCAGTACATTCTGGACAGACTCTTTGAGTGTTTACTGTTCCAAAAAACGAACGGGATACTTCATGTATTTTTCCTTTTCCACTACATGTTGGGCAAGTTTTGTTTTTTGTGTCTGGCTCTCCTCCACTACCTTTACATTTAGTACATAGATCAGTCTTAGTTAATACAACATTTCTCTCAACACCAAAAACAGATTCTTTAAAAGATAGTTGGATATCTATAGAAATATCATTACCTCGTCTTTGTCTCCTGGCCCTACCTCCTCCTCCAAAAAACTCCCCGAAAATATCTCCTAAATCAAACTCTACACCGCCGTTTCCAAATCCTCCTGAGAATTGGGAAAAATCAAAACCTCCGAAAGGATTACCTCCACCTCCTCCGGCCCCATCATTGAACACTCTGCCATAGGCATCATATTCAGCCTTCTTTTTGTCATTAGAAAGAATGCTGTAAGCCTCGTTTACTTCCTTAAACTTGTTCTCATCGCCACCTTTTTTATCTGGATGATATTGATGAGCAAGCTTTCTAAAAGCTTTTTTTATTTCATCTTTGGAGGCGTCTTTTTTAACGCCAAGTATTTCGTAATAATCTTTAGACATTTATGTATTCGCAGAACATTCCAACATTCTAAAGAATGTTGGAATGTTCTGTATTAGTTTTAGTTGTTATTTTCTTTACTCTCCCCTCCCTCCTCTTCTTTAAACTCAGCATCTTTTACATTTTCACCTGACTCATCTCCGGATGATTCAGTCTTTTCTTCACTTGAAACTCCTTCCTTGGAATCTCCTTGTTGTTGCATTGCACTTCCTATTTTTTGCATCTCTGTACCAAGTTCTTCTGTAGCCTTTTTTATAGCCTCAACCTCAGTACCGTCTTTAACCTTTCTCAATACCTCAATTTTTTCTTCAACTCCTTTCTTTACATCATCGGCAATCTTCCCCTCTGCATCTTTAAGGGCCTTCTCTGCAATAATAATTGTTTGTTCCGCTAAGTTTTTTGTATCAACTATTTCCTTCTTCTTTCTATCTTCCTCGGCGTGTATCTCTGCATCCTTAGTCATTTTCTCTATCTCTTCGTCAGACAAGCCGGAGCTTCCTTCAATTTTAATTGATTGAGTTTTACCACTAGCTTTATCTTTAGCTGTGACACTCAAAATTCCATTTGCATCAATATCGAAAGAAACTTCAACCTGAGGAACTCCACGTGGCGCTGGTGGGATGCCGTCAAGAATAAATCTACCAAGACTCTTATTGTCAACAGCCATTGGTCTTTCTCCTTGAACCACATGAATCTCTACTGAGGTTTGGTTATCAGCCGCAGTAGAAAATATTTGTGATTTTGATGCTGGTATAGTTGTATTCTTATCAATAAGCTTTGTGGCCACTCCTCCCATAGTCTCAATTCCCAAAGAAAGAGGGATGACATCGAGTAATAAGACATCCTTAACGTCACCACCAAGAATTCCTCCTTGAATAGCTGCACCTAGGGCTACAACCTCGTCTGGATTAATAGATCTATTTGGCTCTTTCCCAAACAACTCTTTAACTGCGTTTTGTATAGCAGGCATTCTTGTTTGACCACCAACTAAGATTATTTCGTCTATATCTTTCATTTCAAATGGTGAATCTGCAACTACTTTTTTAGTAATTTCAATAGATTTATCAACAAACTCTTTTGCCAATTCCTCTAATTTTGTTCTGGTCAACTTCAAGAGTAAGTGTTTAGGCCCAGAACTATCTGAAGTAATAAACGGAATATTAATCTCTGTTTCATTTGTACTGGAAAGTTCTTGCTTTGCTTTTTCAGCTGACTCATCAAGTCTTTGAAGTGCCAACTTGTCTCCACTAATATCAATACCGGAATCTTTTTTAAACTCTTCGATAATCCATTTAATAATCTTTTGGTCAATATCACGACCGCCCATATGACTATCGCCCCCTGTAGATTTAACCTCAATAACATCGTCTCCAACTTCCAAGACGCTGATATCAAAAGTACCACCTCCAAAATCGTAGACAACTATTTGCTCATTCTTCTTTTTATTAAACCCATAAGCAAGGGCTGCGGCGGTTGGTTCATTTATAATTCTCTTTACATCAAGTCCTGCGATCTTTCCGGCGTCTTTTGTAGCTTTTCTTTGAGAATCATTAAAATATGCCGGAACAGTAATTATTGCTTCAGTAATTGTTTCTCCAAGTCTATCTTCTGCATCTTTTTTTAATTTAGAAAGAATCATGGCTGAGATCTCCTCAGGCGTATACGATTTATCACTCATTTTAACCTGAACCCCATCGTTCTCAGTCTTTTCAATTGTGTAAGACATTGTCTCTCTATCTCTAACAACTGCGGGATCATCAAATTTATGCCCAATAAGTCTCTTAATACCATAAACAGTGTTGTCGGGATTTGTAACAGACTGTCTCTTAGCAACCTGACCAACAAGTCTTTCGTTATTTTTAGAAATAGCAACAATCGAAGGAGTTGTTCTGTTTCCTTCACTGTTTTCAATAATCTGTGGCTCACCAGCTGAAACTACAGCCATAGCTGAGTTTGTTGTTCCTAAGTCTATACCTAATATTTTGCTCATAGTTTTTTAAAAATTAAATTTAACTTTTAAAGATTTTCACTCTGACCTTTGAAGGTCTCAGGACACGACCGTTTAACTTATAACCTTTTTGTAAAACTCTCTCTATTTTACCGTCTTCTTCTTCTTTGCATCCTCCAATCATCTCTATCGATTCATGTAAATTTGGATCAAAATCTTTTTCTTCTGTTATTTCTTCTAATCCATATTTTTTTAATATATTTTCCAACTGATTAATAATGTTTAACATTCCAGATTTCCAACTATCATCAGCTTTCTCCCAAAAAACACTCTCCTTAGCTGAATTAAAAGAATCGATAACAGACAAAAGTTCGTTGATAATGCCCTCGTTGGCATACTTTCTGATTGTCTCAATCTTTTTTTCTTCATCTTTCTTATAATTAATAAAATCAGCTTTGGCTCTTTGCCATCCAAGAAGATATTCTTGCTTTTCTTCTGTGCACTTCTTGAGCTTATCTCTTAATTTTTTAGAATCACCCGAAAAAGAGCTGACTTCTTGTTGCTCTTCTTCAATAGAAATATCTTCTACATCTTCGACTTCTTTTTTTATTTTTTTATCTTCCTTTGAAGTCATAATAGAAAGTTTAACGATTAATAATGTAGCGGAAAATAACCCTTTTGTCAACAAAAATAAAACAAAAACAGCCCTGATAAGTGGGGCTGTTTTTGTTTTATTATCTTTTACTCCACTGGGCGGCTTTTCGAGCCTTCTTTAATCCAAATTTCTTTCTTTCTTTAGTTCGTGGGTCTCTTTTCAAATATCCTGCCCTCTTTAATTCTCCTCGAAGCTCTCCGTCATAAACCTCCAAAGCTCTTGCTACTCCTAAACGAATAGCTTCGGCTTGAGAAGTTTTTCCTCCACCGGAAACTTTTACAGTTGTAGAAAACTTATCTCCACCTGGAGCCTTAGTAAAAGCTTCTTTAGAAATAATTTGTAAATTTGAAACAGCAAAATAATCTTCTAGTTTTTTATCATTTACTAAAAACCCAGCCTTACCGTCTTCAAAAATTCTTACCCTGGCTACAGCGGTCTTCCTTCTTCCAACTGCTTCATAATATTCTTTTTTGTCTTTCTTTTCTGTCATCTTATTCAATTATTATTAGATTCTTCATTCTTGGATCTCTAAGTTTGTTTCCAGGTATCATTCCATAAACCGCCTTCCTTAAAACTTCTGAGTACCCTTTCTTCTCTATAACATCTGACATTGTGCTTTCTTTTAATCCTCCTGGGTATCCAGAATATCTAACATATTTCTTCTCCTCCTGTTTTTTTATATCAATATCAAGCTTAGAAGCATTTGTTACCTCAACAACGACAGGGGCGACAACATTCTTCGCAAAATCCGCCTTATCTTTTCCTAGTAAAAGTTGAGCAATCTCACTAGCGAGTCTGCCGAGTCTTTTGCCAGTTGCATCAATTTGATATTTTCTTGTTTCTACTTGTTGTTTCATTTTATTTTTTAAACAAACTCAATAACTGCCATAGGAGCATTATCACCCGCTCTATTACCCAATTTCACGATTCTGGTATAACCACCTTTTCTATCTTTATAAAGAGGAGCGACTTCAACAAAGAGTTTTTTTGAATATTGTCCCAATTTTGAAGAAACTAATCTTCTTGAAGCCAAATCATCTTTTTTAGCTTTTGTAATAATCTTTTCTACATAAGGTCTAAGCTCTTTTGCCTTGGCTTCCGTTGTTTTAATTTTTCCTTTTTCAATAAGAGCTAATGCCAAAGACCTTAGAAGATCTCTTCTTTGTCCTTTTTCTCTGCCAAATTTTCTGTTCTTGTTTCCGTGTCTCATACAATTTCCGTTCTCTTCTGAACGACCATTAATCTAAACTATTTTTACTAGCTTTTCAAGATAATACCAAAATTACCCAAAGCTCTCTTTATTTCCTGTAAACCTTTCTCTCCAAGACCAGGTAACTCTAAAAGATCCCCCTCATTCTTTCTAGCCAAACCTCCAACTGTTCTGATGTTTGCTTTTGAAAGTGCGTTTTCTGTTCTTGAAGAAAGACCTAGAGAATCAATTCTTGTTTTCATGTGCTCTTTCTCTTCTTCTTCATTAAAAGAATCTTCGGTTTTTTCAGCTTCTGTTCCTTTCAATTCTTCCTCTACATCTATCTCCTCCTCTTCTTTAAAACCAATAATTGCTTTTAATTGGTGAATCATAATCTCAATTGATTTTTCTAAAACTTCCTTCGCTGTAGAAGTACCATCTGTTTCAATAAAAACTCTTAATCTATTGAAATCTGTTCGGTCACCAACTCGCATATTCTCTACTTCGTAATTTACTCTTCGAACTGGTGAGAAGTTTGCATCAAGAGCAATTGTTCCTATCTCTACTCTATCTTCTTGTAATGTTTCTTTTGGAACATAACCAAGTCCTACTTCAGCTATCATCTCTATATCAAGAGAAGCTGTTTTTGAAGTAAGTGTTGCAATTTTCTGATCTGGATTTAATATCTCAGCTTGTCCTGGAGTCTTAATATCAGAAGCCTTTATTTCCCCTTCTCCTTTAACCTTCAAGCTAAGAGAGACTGGTTCATCTGAAGCCATTTTAATTCTTACTCTCTTTAAATTTAAGAGAATATTAACAACGTCTTCTTTAACTCCATCTAATGTTGAGTATTCGTGGCTAACACCATCAATTTTAACTGATGTGATAGCTGCTCCAGGCACAGAAGACAAAATTATTCTTCTTAGTGAGTTACCTAGCGTGTAACCATAACCTGGGTAAAGACCATCAATTTCGTAAGTGCCTGACCTCTCGTCTTCCTTAACTATTCTGGGCTTTGATGGCAAAATTATATTGGTCTCTGTCATATTTTTATTAAAAAATTAAATTAGTTTTAATAAGCTTATAAATAATACAATATTTTATAGTTGATGGCAAATATTACTTGCTGTAAAACTCTATAACTGTGTTTAAATCCATGTTTGCTTCTTTGTCTGCATACATCGGCTCACCAATAATTTCTCCTTCCATTTTTTTATAATCAAACTTCATCCATTTTGGAGAAGATATTTTATCGCTCTCAAGAACGGTGAAAGGTCCTTTGTTTTTACTTCCTTCTCTGATGGCAATTTTGTCTCCCTTTACTAAAGAATAAGACGGAACAGTAGTTTTCTTTCCATTCACAAGTATATGACCATGGGAAACCATTTGTCTTGCCATTCTTCTTGTTGGAGCTAGTCCTAATCTAAAAACAATATTATCTAATCGACTTTCCAAATTTTCATATAAAGAAGATGTGGACTCTTTGCCCTTTTTATCAATTGCCTTATTAACTAGATTTTTAAACTGTTTTTCTGACAAACCATACATAAAACGGACCTTCTGTTTTTCCAAAAGTTGTCTTCCGTAATCAGTAAGCATTTTAGGCCTTTTACCACGTCTGCCTGTCTTTGATTTTTTAGACTCAGATAAAACAAACTTCTGTGTCTGACATTTCTCAAAAACGTCTGATCCGAGTCTTCGACAAATCTTATATTTTGGTCCGATTTTTTCCATATCTTATATAAATAAATCTTGAATGATATAACTAAACTTTTCTTGGCTTCTTAGCCTTAGGTCCATTATGTGGGATTGGCGTAACATCTTTTATTGAATTGATCTTAAAACCCTTTCCAACAAAAGCTCTGATAGCTGACTCCCTACCGGCACCTATTCCCTTAACAACAACATCTACTTCAGTAAGACCCATTATTTTTGCTTTGTCTCCAACAATTTCACCAACCTGAGCAGCTGCATATGGCGTTCCTTTCTTTGCTCCTCTAAAACCAAGCGACCCAGAAGATGACCAAGCAACCAATTCTCCCTTCTTATCAGTTAACATCACTTTAGTGTTGTTATATGTTGATTGAACATGAAGAATTCCCTTGTCTAATCTTTTTCTAGACACCTTAATAGTAGAGGCTCCTTTAGCCCTCTTATTATCTGTCTCGCTTTTTTTTACAATTCTTTTCTTTCCCATAACAATTTGAAATTTGGATTTTGATATTTTGATTTTATTTTACTTCTTCTCTACCTTTCTCTTACCTGAACCCATGGTTTTTCTAGCATTTCCTCTAACTGTTCTAGAATTTGACTTTGTTCTCTGTCCCCTGGCTGGTAAACTCTTGGCGTGTCTAGATCCTCTATAACTTTGGATATCTTTTAACCTTTTAACGTTAGTTGAGGTATCTCTTTTTAAATCTCCCTCGATTCTAAACTTTTCGACTGCTTCTCTTATTTTGTTTTCTTCTTGAGGTGTAACTTCTTTGGCTTTTTTGCCAAAATCAATCTTGACTTCATCTAATATTTTTTGAGCCCGAGCTCTTCCAATACCATAAATAGCTGTTAGGCCGATTTCTAATCTTTTTTCATCTGGAATTGTAATACCTGCTATTCTCATATGTTTTTAAAATTTGAATTTATGATTCTAACACTATTTAAATAAAGAATAAACCTATCCCTGTCTCTGTTTATGTCTAGGGTTCTCACAAATTACTCTAAGCCTACCCTTCCTTCGAACGACTTTGCACTTCTTACATATTTTTTTAATCGATGCTTTAACTTTCATTCTAATCGTATTTTATGAATTAATATTCAGCGTTCAACAATAATATTAAAGTCTTTTGATTATGCGGCCTCTGCCACCATAAGGATCAACAGTGACCTCTACCTTGTCACCGACAAGAACCCTAATTCTATGAAGTCTCATTTTACCACCAAGATAGGCGATTTTTTCTTCTTCCTCACCATCAAGTTTAACTCTAAAAAGAGTGTTTGGAAGAGCTTCAGTGACCGTTCCGATTGCAGTTTCCTCTATCTTATTTTTTGACATTAATATTTTAAAAAGAGCCTATAATTTTCGCTCAAAAAAAGCAGGGGCTTAGAGCCTTGCTTTGAAATTCAATTCTAACAGAATAAAGGGCTTTTAGTCAATTATCTTCTGGATCTTTATGTCTTCAGCTTTGTCTGGAATTGACCTCCTCCAAAATGGACTGATAGAGACAGAAGCCTCTCCAATCCCAGTAAATTCTTGCATTACTTTATTAAAATCTTTCTTTGACTGATTTTTCAAAGCTTCTTTAAGGGCAAGTTCGTCATAAGTCCAAACAATTTTAGCTCCTCCGTTTAAAGTAAAATTAAGCTCTTCAATATTTTGTGGATTTGATAAGTCAGCATCTGTACTAAACAAAATATTCTCTTCTCCAACAAGTTCTACTGGCTCATTATTATATGAAGAAACCAGCTCTGACGCCAAATATCTAGCAATCTCTTTATTCTCAAAGATAAACCCGTCCAATACTCCTTCTACCACAACCTTGGCCATATTAGGCTTATCAGACTCCTCGATCCTAGATGTAAATTTAATATCATAAGCTTTATCAAAAAGAATAAAGCCGTCTGGTTTCACTGATATTGCCTCACTTAATAATTCACTTTTTAGAGAATTTTCTAGTTCTGTTGTAGCGGTTGCTAATTCTCCTTCCTCTGGTTTCATAATTGTCCCAGAAAAGCCCCCTGTCATTTCTGTCTTAGATCTAGCAAATATTTTATCAAACCTAGCATCTCCTTTTAATCCTGGAATAGTAAAGTCAACAAGGCTGATATTATAATTACTACCGACTTGGTCGGCATAGACAGTAACTTCCAACTGACCTGGTACAGTCTCGCCGTCAACCTCTTTTCTACCCGGAACAACAACCGCGTCTTCTATTCTATAAATAAGCCCTGATGTAGATTCAAAGCGAGTATTAGCAATAAGTTTTTGAGGAGCGGTACTGTAATTATTAAATATAACAATTTTACCCGAAGCTTTTTCTTCAACTAATTCTTCGCCTGTAGCAGGGACTTCTCTTGAAGCACTTCTTGTAACAGTCATTACGTCGTATCCTAAATCATCTTCTAAAACCGGGTTATCAAAACCAATAAAAGTTCCACTTATGCTCACATTTGATACTTTTGGGTGTACTTTCACAGTTGCCCCAGTAAATAGAATAGAAATAGAAAAGAATAAGATCACAACAGCAAGAATAGCTACGAACCACATCCCCCATTTAGAAACACTCCTTTCTCTCCTAAGATTAGTGGCCCTCTTGTCTCCCTCTAATATCCGTCTTGGTTTTTCTCTTTCAATTTGAATCCTTCTAACAGATTTGTCTCCTCCGTTATTGTCGTCTGGTTGTTTTATATCTTGCAATCTATTTAACATATTTTTTAATTAGTCTGATATTTGATTCTTTTAATTATATCCCTATCGTTAAAATTTTTAAAGACTACTCTAATTAGAGTTCAGATCATAGATCTTATTAACAAATAAAGTATCTATTGAAATAAAAACGTCTCTTCCAATACCTTTGTCTCTATATATATAAGGATCCAAAACTCCTTGATTAATAAGTGTCACATTCAATTCTCCGCCCCCAATAGATATTTGCGACAATTCTTCACTTTTAATGATATTCTCAAACCACAAAGCGGTGTCTAGATCTGCTGTAAAAAAAATATCTTCTGGTACAGAGACACCTTTTGCTAAATGAGAAAATGAGTTACTTAAATTATTTAACCATTCTTTTTTAACTTCACTCAAAGTGCTTACCATCTTCTCAACCTCCCCCTGACGAGTTGTATCACTCAAATAGATTTTTAAAATCGAAAGAGCATCTTCAGGGATTGTATTAAAAGCACCAGCAATTTTTCTTAACAAAAAGTTGCGTCCTTTAGGAAAAGAGGCGTTCTCATACAAAGTTCTATCTCTTACCATAATCACATCCGTGACCTCAGCGGTAATATCTATTAATAAAAAGTCTTTAATATCTCCATAGATATCCCTTACTGTAGAAAAGAAAGATAGAGCAAAAGTATTAAATTCTATTTCTTCAAATGAAAAATGTTTTAGTATTAAGTTCTCTACGTCTTTAATAACATCTTTGTCTGTCTGACTCATAAAAATAGACAACTCTACACTATTGGTAAACTTGCCGTAAGGATCTTCAACCTCATAACCATTTAACTTCATATTAACAATCTTTCTTTCTATAACGACTCCGTCTTCATGAAAAGCTTCTTGTGCTTCCTTTGATTTTTCAAAATCCTCCTCTTCTCTAATAATGGCTTTTCTTACTAAATCTCTATTAACCTGAAAAGGTTTATCTTTATTTATTTTTAAAAGTTTAGTGTCAGATATATACCAAGGTGAAGACAAAAAAACATGAGCGTGTTTGAATTCTCTATTGCCATATTTGGTAAAATTAAGATGTTTCAATCCTTCTCGTTCAAGATCTTTAAGGACATCGCCTAAAGTTTTTTTCATCTCTAGAAATAATTTGGCTCCAGACAAATCACTTGAATACCTAAAAGGGATTCTTTTTGAATATAGAATTTTTGGTCTGTCTTGATGTAATGAAATAAAAGCCCCCCCAACACTACCGGAGCCAATATCGAAAACTAAACCTAAGCTATCATTTTTATTTTTACCAGAAAAAGGCCACATGGAATAAGTAT
>Ga0210057_1008576_pt1 | contig 12064 bp, 12 predicted proteins | sample CryGeyCG2114_010_2_FD_183968 | JGI IMG/M metagenome (GOLD analysis project Ga0210057, IMG submission 183968) | Groundwater microbial communities from aquifer - Crystal Geyser CG10_big_fil_rev_8/21/14_0.10 (SPAdes) (version 2) | ecosystem: Environmental > Aquatic > Deep subsurface > Groundwater ...
TCAAGAAGAACACTGATGCCAATTATCGCTAACTTAGTGGAAAAATCACGTTCTAATGTTTACACAGACAAATGGAAAAGTTACGATGGTCTAGTACTTAATGGTTACAAACATTATAGGATTAATCACAGTAAAGAATTTGCTAGAGATAATAATCATATCAATGGAATTGAATCGTTTTGGTCTTATGTTAAACGTAAAATGAGAAAACACAATGGAGTTCCTAGAAATAAATTTTATCTTTACCTGAAAGAAGCTGAATTTCGCTTTAATCATCGTAACGATAATATTTATAATTTACTTTTAAAGATAGTTCTTAATTAATTTGTCTACTTTTGCTAGGCAAGACCCATGTATTAAATATCAAATTGGTATCATATAGTATAGCATATACGGCTGTTTCATTGCCACATATACAACTTGACAATATCACCAATTTCCCGTATACTCCTCTTCGTTCCTTCTATAAAGTCCTTTGTGGGGAGATCACTGGTATACTGGTTAGCACTTCGGTTTGTGGTACCGACAATACGGGTTTCAGGAAACACTGATCCCGCTTACACGCAGTGGTTGCGGGACAATTCTTTACAACAAAAACAAAATTCGTTTCGGGGTGGCCATGGTATAATGGTTATTACTTCGGTTTGTGGTACCGACAATACGGGTTCAATTCCCGTTGGCCACCCCAAAGCGAATTTGCGTACAAAAAAACGGCTCTCAATATGAAAGCCGTTTTTTGTAGTTGTATTATTCTGCAACTTGTTCTTCAGCCTTCTCTTCTTTCTTTTCTTCCGCAGCTGCCTCAGGTTTCTTTTCTTCTTTCTTTTGTTCAGCTTTTGGCTTCACCCCTTCGAGACGAAGACCAAGGCGATGTTCAGCTGGTTCGATATTTACAATTTCAAATTTCTTGACATCACCGACTTTGAATTCATCACCCATTTTGTCTTCTCCCATTTGTCCATTGGACAATTCTGAGATATGAGCAAGTCCATGAATATCATTGTCGAGACGAATCATGAGACCAAATGGTTCTACTTTATGAATCTGTCCTTCAACAATTTGTCCCATCTTGTAATTATCTTTGACACTTTTCCATGGATCGTCAACTAGACGCTTGATAGAGAGATAAATTTTTGATTTGTTCAGGTCGATGATTTGCGCTTTGACACGATCTCCGATCTTCAACACATCCTTTGGATGATCAATTCGTTGCCATGCAATTTCTGAAATATGGACAAGTCCTTCCAGGCCTTCACCAAACTTGATGAATGCACCAAATGAAGTGAGTGCGCCTACTTCTCCCTCGATAATATCACCGATCTTGTATGCATCGAGTACGGCTTTTTGGGAATCTTCCCAAACTGCTTTTTCTGACACAATAAGTTTTTCATTATTTTTGTTTGCGTCGAGCACTTTTACTTGCATTGTTTTGCCGATGTGTTGCTTTAGGTGCTCGAGAATACGATTTTTGTCTCCACCTGGCACACGAGGATAATTTTCTGGAGAAAGCTGTGATACTGGCATAAACCCGACAAGTGCGTCGACTTGTACCATGAGACCACCTTTGTTTGCATTGACGATCTTTCCTTCGAGAGTCAATCCATTTTGAACAAGTTCTTCCATGCGCTTCCAGACAATTTCGTGTCCAGCAGCACGGAAAGACAATTCCATTTCACCATTTTCATTTTCTTTTTCTACAACAGTTGCTTCTACTTCGTCTCCAATATGAATATTGGAAAATTGGTCTGATTCACTAAAGAGTTCATGTCCGCGAATAACACCAGTGGTTACACCACTGACATCAATACGAACTGCCCCATTATCTACAGAGATAACAGTACCTTTTACCAATTCTCCTTCTCCTGGGAGCTTGGTAAAGAACTTCTTCAATAGGTCTCCAAAGGACCCTTTCTTTTCTTCGTCTGACATATTATAAATAATACTACCCCGCAGGTGACGAAACCCGCACGAGGACCCTGTTATTCAGGGATAATTAAGCCGAGAGAGCATACCACAAAATGTCACATATTGCAAGGGGTATAGAATCTATAAAAAAAACAAGCTTTTTGGCTTGAATGAGGCATTTTTTGTGAAGAATGGCGCGACGGACGGCTGAGTGCTCTTGGCTCAGCCGTCCGCGCGTGTGCGTGTGGTGTGCCGCGCTACTTGCGCGCGATGACCACAAAGGTCGGGAGAACGTGGAACTCACTCCCGTCCTCGCAAAAGGTTTCAGCATCAGAGTCGAAATCTCCAGGACAGAGCGTCATGCCATGCTGAATGTACAGCGTGGGGAGATAGATGTTCTCTACCGGCACCACCTGCGTTGCAGGGTCCAGGACACTGAGAGGCCCCCCGTTGCGGGGGAAGTAGACCATCACCAGGACTACCGTGAGCAGCCCCCCCAGCAACAAAATTCCCTTCTTCATGAGTCCTCCTCAGGACTGCCCCGCTGAACGGGGCGTGTGCGCGTGATTGCAATAGACTACAGGAGAATCCCCTCTTCGTCAATGATTTGCTCTGTGCACAGCTCTTGACAAGATTCCCTCTTTGCTATAGAATACGCGCACGATATGACGTTGGGTGTCTCTCTGCTCCCTAGGGGGACGAGGGCGAACAATCCTCCAACCTCTCTATCATTCAGTAATTTTTATCTATATGTCAGAAGATATCAGAATGGCACTCAAGCCAGGGATGATCGTCAAAGTTCACCAAAAAATTAAAGACGTCAACGCCAAAGGAGAAGAAAAAGAGCGTATTCAACTCTTTGAAGGGACTATCCTCGCTGTCAAACATGGCAAGGAACCTGGCGCAACAGTCACTGTCCGAAAAATTTCAGATGGTGTCGGAGTCGAAAAAATATTTCCACTTCACTCCCCAGTTGTCGAAAAGATCGAACTCGTTCGACAAATGAAGGTAAAACAAGCTCGTCCATACTTCCTCCGAGAATACAAAAAGAAACTTACCGAAGTACGAAAAGATCGAGGTGTACAAAAAAAAGAAAAAGTAGAAAATCCAGTTGTAAAGAAAGAAGTAGTACAAATGGATGAACCAGTTGTAGAGGAAATAACGGTAGAAGCAACAGAAACAAAAGAATAATTTCAACATCAAAAAGAGACGTATCACTACGTCTCTTTCTTATACTTGACAATTTTAGAAAAATCTATACAATATTCATTGCTGGTTCGGGGTCAACTCCGTTCTAAGTGACAGGTGGGTGGCGTTTGCTGGCGTACTTAAAACATCCCCTTGTCGGACTGGCCTTGGTATTCCCAGATGGGAGGGGCGTACACAGGGTCAGTCTCCCTTACATGTCCTGACAGCACTCAGGCAGGAGGCAGGCGATGCACATGCATCGCCTGCCTCCACCTTCCATGTTCATTGAAAAAACAACGCTTCGTGCGTTGTTTTTTAATTGACTTTTCTTTTCAGGAACCATAGTATACACATATTGCCCATGCCAAGTACCAATCAAATGAGAAAGCCCTGGGATCACTCCCTGAACGTTGGAAAGCTCTTGTCATGTTTTTTTCAACGGTAGGTCGCACAAAAAGCGAAATCGCAAACGTGCTGAATCTCTCTTACGGTACCGTGTGGGAAGGACCGGGAGTTCTCATTGTCCTGGGGCAATGTGATCCATACTTGTCTTCCTTTGGAGGACATGACACTCGGTCCGTTTTAACACGCTTCGCTCACGCTCATTGGGGAATGTAGTTTGAGCTTGGGGGAAGATAGTGGCAGCACTATCTTCCCCTACATCTTAATGCACAAAAACACAACGCGACTGCGTTGTGTTTTAATGTTCTTCATTCAAAGTAACGGTATTTCTTCTTGCTTCACATCTCCACGATCTTCGTCATCAGCAAATACTTTTACTACACCAAATTCTCCATCATACCCAGGCTTAATAACAATATTTCCTTTTCGTACTCTGTCGATTGCAGTCGCTATTTGTTTTGTCGTTGCTTTCTCAATATCTTCAAGTGATACATCAAGGAGTATATGGAACTCATTCCCGAGCGATGTGATCATGGTGTTGTAGATAGCCTGCACTGTTTTGGTCGCCCAGCCTTTTTGTACGGTATTGGCGATAATTTCTACGAGTGGAACGAGGCTGGTGTACGGAATACGCGATTTGCCATGTTCCTTTGCTTCTTCTTCTGTTCTGTCACTCAGCTCGATGACACGATTCATCACGCCTATGACAAGTGGTTTCTTACACTTTGGGCAGATGCCTTTATGCGTTGCTGTTTCATCAGGGTGAAAGGATATACCACAATCACGATGTCCGTCCATATGATATTTTCCTTCTTCTGGGTAAAATTCTATGGTGCGCAAAAAGCGTGACTTGTCCTGCATTTTTAATACATCAAAAATTTCATCGTATGTAATCTTTTCCTCCGACTCGAATTGCATCATATTTGCTTCACGTCCAAGCTTTGCAGGACTATGCGCGTCGGAATTGGAAATAAGGGTAATATTGTCGAGCATGCTCAGATGCCAATTCATAAGAGGATCACTCGAGAGTCCTGTTTCAATAGCAAAAATTTCTGGTGCCAATTCGTCAAACGCTTCTTCGAGAGAATCATATCCTCCCTTACTTCCAAAAATTCCAAACCAAGGTGTCCAGGCATGTGCGGGGATGAGATGACAACGTTCGTCGATTTGTTTGATATATTCCAAAAGTGTCTTTACTGTCATGCCAAGAATAGGACGACCGTCTGAATGCAAATTGAAACCATCATTGGTTAAACGTGTGTTTAATTTTTCTACAATTTCTAAAGTTGGACAAAAAACTAACACATGAATCCGTCGCGTTTTGTCTTTATGTTTTTTGATACAAGCGATCTCTGTGCTGAGAATAAACTTCGTCTGTGGCACATGTCCGTTGAAGTCTGGGCGTTGTGTATATTTTTCTTCAGAGAGCTGATATATGCCTGGTGAACTTTCTACCAACCATTCTTTCATATGTGCAAACCACCGTGGATGCGTGATATCACTGGCAGAGACAATATCTATTCCACGCGTTTCGCACGTTTCTGCAATGACGGGAAGTTCGAGGTATTTTGAACATGCTCGAGAGTACTTTGAGTGTGTATGAAGATCGAGAATTTGAGTAATCATAGAGATTTCTTTACGAATGCATCTATCCATTCAATATTTCTTCCCATGCCATCTGCTTCTGTCTTTATTTCTTCTATTATGAAACCCGCCTCTAAGACAAATAATTTTATTTCATTTTCTTCAAAATAGGTAAAAAATCTTTTGGCATTACCAAGTCGAACATCTGCTTCCATACCTTCTGTTGTTCCTTTTTTTACAGAAAATCTACATACACCACCTGCTGTGAGTACTCGATATATTTGTCTCAGTGCTTGAGGGATATCTTCTCTTTTTAAATGTAACAGTACGGCACTTGCCCAAACGCCATCAAACGTATGTTCGTCAAATGTCAGATTGAGTACATCCATGAGTTCAAATGTTGCGTTTGGCACCTGTTCGCGAGCCATATCAATGAAAGTTGGCACAACATCCACCCCTGTGACAGAAAACCCTTTTTCTGCAAACACAGCACAATCCCTTCCTGGTCCACAACCAATATCCAAAATACGCTTCCCTCGGAGAAGAGAAAGAAATTTTTCTACTTTATCTTTTTGAAAAAAACCAGCCCGCGTCTTCTGAAACGCAACCGCTTGCTTGTTATATGTCTCAATTGTCTCTTTTTGATAATCTCGCATGCAGAGAGTATACCAAATCTACACGAGGTATCGAAGGAAGACGTAGGCAGTACTTACGAGAAGCACCAGAATCGTCACAGGAACAGCGACCTTCATATATTCAAAAAATCCAATATGATGCCCTGCCTTTTCTGCCATCCCTTTCACAACCACGTTTGCAGAGGCGCCAATGATCGTCGCATTGCCTCCAAAGTCAGCTCCGATAGCAAGTGCCCACCAGAGTGGTGCAGGATCTACGATATGTCCTGCTACTGAAATTTCTTTTACCAGAGGGATCATCGTCGCTACAAATGGAATATTGTCTACAATAGCAGACGCAATAGCAGAACCCCAAAGTATCGCAAATGTCGTAATCGTAAGATTTCCCGCTGTCACTGACAGCATCCAGTTTGCCGCTGCCTCGATAATACCTACGCGTTCGATACCAGTAACCAAGACAAACAATCCTGCAAAAAAGAAAATAGTACCCCATTCTACTTCTCGCAAATGATCTTCGGGGTCATTGAGCGTGAGCAAGAGTAGCAATGCAGCACCTGCGAGTGCAAGTGTCGCTACTTCGATATGCGTCACCGCATGTGTCAAAAATCCTACGAACACAAGCGCAAATACGATCAACGATTTTATCAAAAGTGGAATATCAGTAAGCGCTTCTCGTGGATTGAACTTCATGATATTTGCTCTATGCTCATCAGTCGTTGCAAATGCATGCCTATATTTTACGAGCAAGATAAGCATGACCGTCAAAAAACTCAGCAATGAGATAGGACCTAGATTGAACAAAAAATCATTGAATGTCAGACCAGAGGCACTTCCTATAAGAATATTTGGAGGATCTCCAATCAACGTTGCAGCACCACCAATGTTTGAAAAAAGAATAATCCCAATCAAATATGCTTTTGGGTCTATCCGAAGATTATTTGCAATTACAAATGTAACAGGTACCATGAGAAAAACAGTGGTCACATTGTCGAGGAATGCAGAAAATAAACCTGTGATCAGCCCAAGCAACAAAAATATTGCGATTGGTTTTCCTTTTGCAACTTTTGCAGCGCGTATGGCTACGTATTGAAACATCCCACTCTCCTTTGCAATCCCTACTATCACCATCATCCCGATCAGAAGTCCAAGCGTATTGAAATCAATTCCTTCAAGTGCCTGATCCTGTGTCAGAATACCAAGCAGTACCATGAGGGCAGCACCAGAAAGAGCTACCACTGTTCTATGGATTTTTTCTGAAATGATGACGACGTATGAAAGCAAAAAAATGGCAAGTGCTATTATTGTCAATGTCTGCATATACTACTGAAGATATGAACCAATCCCAAGCACTTTTCCTACGGCTCTTTTGATATCTGTTCTATTGAGATACCCGACCAGTTTTCCAGTGTCGTCAACAACAGGAAGCTGACGAATATGAAATTTTGATAACATGGTCACCGCCTTCATAAGGCTACCATGCTGTTTGATCGTCTGAACATCTTTGGTCATAAATTGATCAATGGTATCATTCTTCACTTCTTCTACACGATTGCAAAACGTATCTGCTGATTCAAACAAAGCAAGATGTCCATCTTCCTCGAGATAATCTGGAACAATATGTTTGATAATATCCCAAGAGGATAAAATACCACCAACATGTCCTTCACCATCCACAATCACAATACCATTGGTCTTTTTATCGAGCATCGTCTCGATAGCTTCACTGACGGTTACCGATGCGGGAAGTGTGACGACATCGTCACGCATCCATTCATCGATCGTGAATGTACACTGCTGGAGTGGTTTGTCTGTTGTCATAAAAATATACAAAAAAAGAGTATGATGTCATACTACTCCTCTCTTTTTTGCTTTGCAATATGGGGGTGTGCATTACCCGAGGTACTCAATCTCATCTTCTTCGAGACGACGACTACCAACATCGTTTATTTGCTCTTCATGTATCTGTGCGAGGAGCCCTGGTGTGCGAGCAATGAGAAAAAATGATTGTCCCATGCGAGTATCAAGCCCCATATCACACAGAATCGCAGCAAATGTCCCATCGATATTGAGTGGGAGTGGTTTTGACGAGATCTTGTTTAATTCTTCTTTTACTTTCAGCGCAAATTCAGAATGTTTACCGAAGATACCAAGCTCTTTTGCTATATTAAATAATGTGACAGAACGAGGATCGACGTCAGTAAAGACCTTGTGTCCGTAGCCTGAAATACGTACTTTTTGTTCTTTTAGTTTTGTAACAAGCCCTGCGATATCATCCTCATCTACGTGCTTATAAAAAAATTCCATTGCGCCTTGTCCTGCAATACCATGACGAGGCCCAAAACCAAGAATCCCAGCAGCGAGTGCACTATGTGTACTATTTGCAGCAGAAGCTGAGATGCGTGCTGTCATGCCAGACACTGTTCCCGGACCATGATCAATTGCGGAGACGAAAAGTGCATTGAGCATTTTTGTCTCCGATTCAGTTGGGAGTTTCCCAGTGAAAAGCAAATAAATTACTTCCACAAATGAATGTGTTTGCACGAGCTCCTCAAGTTTGTGACCACGAATAATTTCTTGGTCGTCTTTTATATTTGTGATGGATGTTTGAAATTTCATAGAAAAATATTTACAAAATAAATCCGTTCAAATCTGTTTGATCTGTCTCATCCGTGTGCTATTGTAGGCACCACTATTTATGCAAACGGTTTCACTAATTCTGCAAGTTGTTCATAATCCTCTGCTACCAATGCCCCAACTGCTTTCAAAGCTGTTTCTTTTTCTGTAGCTCCTTTTCCTCGCTCTACAATCGCTCCTGCATGCCCGATGTTCATTCCTTCTGGAAGCGTATTTGCAAACTTTCCACCGACATAGATTGCAAGCGGCTTGGTGAATTCTCCTTTTTCAATCATCTCTACAATTTCAAATTCATAACTTCCCCCATGTTCTCCGAACACAACAACAGCTTTTGTCTGTTCATCTTGTTCAAACAACCGAAGCAAATCTGCATACGTCGTCCCCATGAGTAAATCTCCACCGACATGCACCGCAGCACTCTGTCCCATGCCTGCCTTTCGAATTTGCCATGCTATTTCATTTGTCATGCCGCCAGAGCGAGAAATAATACCAATGCTCCCAGGTGTAAAAATTTCATCAGCCTGTGCTTTTGGGCCACCGACGACACCGACTCGGCCAACACCAGGATTGATATACCCGAGTGAACTTGGTCCAATAATGTGTGCACTGCGTTCTTTTGCAGCTGCGAGGCAGTACGCTGTATCTTTTATTGGCACACGCTCGACGATCGTATTGATCTGTGTGATACCGGCATCAATTGCTTCGAGAATAGCAGCTTTTGCTGCAAATGGTGGGACGTAGATCGTGGAAACCAGATCCTGTACGGACAGGTCGCGACCTGTCCCTCCGGACATGAAAAAAGAGACGGACTCTGCAACAGTATTAAACACTGGCTTGCCAAGTACTTCTTCTCCACCTTTTCCAGGACGTACGCCGCCTATGACGTCTGTTCCATACTCAAGCATTGCCTTTGCTGCCTTTTCTCCTTCATTCCCGGTAATGCCTTGAACAAGAACTTTTGTATTTTTTGTAATGAGAATGCTCATACAATAAATTTTTAGGTTTAAAGTACAATTAACTGAGTAAAAAAAATACTATAAATGAAAAAATTAAAGAAATAAAAAACCAAATGAAAAATAAATCTCGCATCACTTTAAAAACTAAAGAAGAAGTATTTTTTGATTTGATAATCATAAAAATAAGTAAAATATAATATAAGATAGGAACAGACAGTAAAACAAATCTTGTGGACTCTGGAATATTCGCAAATAACAATCTTAAAAATAAAATAGGAAAAAGATAAACTAAACTAGGTATCATTCTTAAAAAATCCCAAAAAGACGAAAATGAATATCCATAACCTACTGGAGTCAAAACTAGAATTGATAGTAGAATTAAGGCAATAATTAAAAAAAATAAATGTACAAAAAACCAAGTCCAACCAATTCTACGAGGTGAGTTTTTATAGTATTCTTTTAATTTTTGTAAGTAATTCATATTATTTTTTATTTATCATCTCAGCCAAAACTTGTGCCGTCTCACTCATACTGACTTCCTTTCCAAAAAGTTTCATATTCAAATGATTTCTCTCGGCACATTCTTTCATCAGTGCCATACCTTCTTTTTCAAATGGTCCTGCTCGGCGGACAACTATTGGATAAGTGGGTTTCACAACATCGAGTGCGTCGACGATCCCCTGGAAGGTGGCTTCGATATTGGTAAAGTTTGCTACACCTCCACAAATCCAAAGACCTTTCAAATTAGGTTTGGATAATACAATCTTTGCCAGTGAGGATACTTTTTCTCGGGGTGGATTTCCAGAATATTCTGTGTAGTTTGCCGGGGACAATCCATGTTGTTTCAATGCATCCATATTTGCGATACTTGCCCCACCGCCAGAAAACAAGACCGCCATATCGCCATGCATTTCTATATATTTCCCTGCTGTCCCTTGATAATATTTTTCTCCTTTATCAATCTCCTGAACAGCGATTTCTCGCTCTGTTGCAGGACGTCCAAGCATGGTGCGCGATTCAAATGTTTCCCAATCAGTAATTGATTTGGGGTCTGTCCCTTTTTCTACAGCACGCGCTTTTGCATCTGCAGAATGTCGATAAAATGCATCGTCATCGAGCGCAACTTTTGCATCCGCAGCAATCCATTCTCCTGACGCTGTTTTTACCAGTGGGTTAATTTCTACTTGTCTACAATCTTCTTGAAGAAAAACATTCCATAGTTCCTGAACATACGGAATATTTTTCCCAATTTCTAATTTCAAATTTCGAATATCTAACGGCACACGAACAATCTTCTCATCTGCTACATCCTCAATATCCATGCCACCCTCGGCTGAGTAAATAAGCATCGGCTGCTTCCTATTCGTATCATACGTAATAGACATGTAGTGTTCCTCTGCAATATCTAACTTTTCTTCTATACGAACAGCCGCAACATATTGTCCTTTTATGTTCATGGCAAACAATTCTTCTACAATATCTTGAACATGTTCAATACCTTCATCTTTATGACAAAATCGAATACCATTATTCTTACCACGCTTTCCTGACAAAACCTGCGCTTTTACAACAACATCAGAAACATTAAAAACCTCTCCGCCCAAGGCGGATCCGCCTTGGGCGGAAAAAACATCAGAAACCTCATCCTCCCGTCGTACCACAATTCCACGTGGAATAGTAATACCATGTTTTTCAAACAATTGTTTTCCTTCAAATTCGTATAAATTCATAAATTCTCAAGCCATTACATGCGTATAATTTAATACTTCTTATGTATATTTCTTCTCCTCAAGGAGGGTTCTTCGATATACTTCCAAGAAAGCCAGGCAAAAGGTATTGTGGCACATAACGACAATAATGCAAAGCCACTCACAGACAGACGGGCACCATACAATGCTGCCAACGATTGTTGTACAGGAAATGCGTATAGATAAAGACCGTACGATATATCCGGTATACGCTGTATAGGTTTGAAGACAAACAGTTGCGATGTTGCGACAAACAAAATTATATACGGCACAACAATATAATTTGCAATTACTCTGTATGGAGTAAAAAATGACACTATCCATACGATAAGACACAGCAGAAAAGGAACACTCTTCAAGGAAATCACATCTTTATATACATATAAAAGCGACCCAGCCAAAAAGAACAATCCAAAATTAACGGCATGGTACATATTGAGTTGAAGCACGGGGATTGTATGGCCCCACAAAAAAGTGGGCCACTTCAGTACAGAAAAAATACCAAATGCCCAGAGCATGAAAAACACATAGCGTATAACACGCCTCCATGTTCCACGAAGCATCAATACAAATGCTGGGATACTGTACAGAGCAATTTCATAAGGAATCGTCCAGAGAGACCCATTGATGGCACCGGGGTAAGGATTGCTCAAAAAAACACCAGGGAGATTGTATTGCAATCGAAAAAATGCGAGTCCTTTCAGATAATTCCACGTTATAGGATCCTTTACATATTCCAAAAAAGAAACAGTTGTAAACAAACTTCCAATAATTCCTACCGCAAAAAGTATGACGACAAAAAATGCTGGGACAATACGAAACATACGTTTTTGTATATATTGCCACAGTGATGTACTCCGTAACGCACTTGCAGTGACAAGGTATGACTTAATGGACAAAACGGTCGGCTAAAAAGTGCAATTTGTGGCATAGTATAGAGAAAAAACAACTAAAAACTATGATCAATCATAAAAAAATGCATATTTTGCAAGAAAATGACTGCGAAAAGAAA
>Ga0210057_1008580_pt1 | contig 12060 bp, 10 predicted proteins | sample CryGeyCG2114_010_2_FD_183968 | JGI IMG/M metagenome (GOLD analysis project Ga0210057, IMG submission 183968) | Groundwater microbial communities from aquifer - Crystal Geyser CG10_big_fil_rev_8/21/14_0.10 (SPAdes) (version 2) | ecosystem: Environmental > Aquatic > Deep subsurface > Groundwater ...
ATTCGCCGAACTGGTTTTGGACCAACATAATCTTCAACCCCAACAGGCAGACTTTATTGGCAAGATTGTCACCAATGGACAGCAGCTTCTACGAATCGTCAACGAAGTCTTGGATCTTTCAAAAGCCGAGTCCGATCATATTCAAGTTGAAAAGGTTCAATTTTCTCTGCCCTATTTAATTGATGAGGTGGTCTCCTTGTTGTCCAATCAGGCGGCGGAAAAAGGCCTGAGTTTTTCAGTCAAAGTCTCTTCCAATCTTCCTCCCATTGTTTTCACGGATCCCCTGCGGCTAAGACAAATTTTGATCAACATTATTGGCAATGCGATTAAATTCACCCAGGCAGGTGGAATTGAAGTTTTGGTGGACTTTCGGGAATCTCCGCCCAGTGATTCTACCGGGGTTTTGAGTTTCATTATTAGCGACACAGGCATTGGAATAACACCCGAGCAGGCTCAGCGCTTGTTCGAACCCTTTGTGCAAGCTGACGAATCGATGACCCGAAAATTTGGCGGAACAGGTTTGGGTCTATTTCTATCTAGAAAATTGGCCAAACTCATGGGTGGGGATGTTTCCCTGGAATCCAGTCATACGGGCCAAGGGTCCCAATTCAGGGTTTTCATCAATGTTGATGTAAATCCAAGGGTCCTGTCTGAATCAGAGACCATGGTTCCATTTTCAGGAAAAGGAGAATCTGCTTTGGCTAAAAAAGGGCGTAGGCGGATATTGGTCGTGGATGATTCTGAAGACAATCAAACCTTAGTGAAGGCCTTTTTAGCCAAAATCGATGTGCAGGTAGATACCGCCGGTAGCGGAAAAGACGGCGTCGAGATGATTTTAGAAGATCCTTATGACTTGGTTTTGATGGATATACAGATGCCCGAAATGGATGGTTTTGAGGCCGTTCGAAAACTGCGCCAAAATCAGTACCATGGAACCATTGTGGCATTGACCGCGCATGGCATGAAGGGCGACCGAGAACGTTGTTTAGACGGAGGATTTGACGACTATCTCTGCAAGCCGGTGACTCGAAAATCTTTACAAGACTGTATTGGCAAATATGTCCACACCGAGAGTTCGGAAACTACAACAGGGCTCGACCAGAACTCGACACTCAGTTAGAATTGACGAGACCCCACGGAGGTATTTATGCGCAAGGTAGCAATTTTGGGTGGGTATCGAACCCCTTTTGTTCGCTCGATGACCACCTATCAAAGAACCACCAACCAGGAATTACTTGTTCCTATTTTTCAACGACTGATCGAAAAATTTTCTTTAAAAAATAAAATCGTCGGTGACGTCGCCGTGGGTGGGGTCATGATTCATCCGTCGGATTGGAATCTTGCCAGAGAAGTTGTGTTGAAAACAGACCTTCACCCGCACACACCTGCTTACAATGTTCAACGGGCCTGTGGAACTTCATTGGAGACAACGTGGCAACTAGCTTTGAAAATTTCTGCCGGACAAATGGAAACGGCCATTGCTGGTGGTTGTGACACCAACAGTGACATCGCAATCACATTCCCAAGATCTTTCGCATGGAAAATGATCGAACTTCAAACAGCAAAAACTGTTCTTCAAAAGCTGTCTGTTCTTTTTCGCCTAAGACCCCGAGACCTCTTTCCTCAGTTTCCAGCGGTGATGGAGCCTCGAACGAAGCTATCAATGGGCGAACATACAGAACGCATGGTGAAAGAATGGAAAATTTCACGGTTGGACCAGGATGAGTTGGCCTTACGAAGCCACCAAAATGCGGACAAAGCTTATCGCGAAGGATTTTATGACGACCTAGTTGTTCCTTTCAAAGGATTAACAAAGGATGCATTTGTTCGCGGAGATACGACTCTAGAAAAGTTGTCCAAATTGCGACCGGCCTTTGATCGCTCGGGCCAAGGATCATTGACGGCTGGAAATAGCACCCCACTCACTGATGGGGCCAGCTGTGTGCTGTTGGCCAGCGAAGACTGGGCCCAGCAAAACCAATACCCCGTTTTGGCCTACTTTAAAGATGCCCAGGTGGCGGCTGTTGACTTTGTTCATGGGGAAGGATTGCTGATGGCCCCAACAATTGCTGTCAGCGAGATGCTCAAAAGAAATAACTTAAGTCTTCAGGATTTCGATTTTTATGAAATTCACGAAGCTTTTGCCGGTCAAGTTCTGTGTACTCTGAAGGCCTGGGAATCCGCCGAATACTGCTCTCGTGTTTTAGGTCGCGATAAACCCATGGGCTCTATTGATCCAGCAAAAATGAATGTAAAGGGGGGAAGTCTTGCCCTGGGACATCCTTTTGGAGCAACGGGGGCTCGAATCGTCGCGAGCCTGGCCAAACAACTTCACGAAAAAGGCAGTGGCCGAGGATTGATCTCTATTTGCACAGCGGGCGGCATGGGAGTCACTGCCATTCTTGAGCGATAGAACTCCGTCGACGAGCTACCGCGGGGAAAGAGAACTCCCCGAAAAAATACCTTTTAAAATAGAGGTCAATTTGGATTTTGCCAGATCGAACGGTCTTTGACTAACCGACTGGCATCCACCTGAGCCGGCACTCCGGATCCGGACCAGATCGTGGTTTGATACCCCCCCACTTTGACTTTCTTGGATCGAAGATCAACGTCCACTAGAGCATTGTAATTTTCTTTGGCTGCAAAAAAGGCTAATCTTAGAATGGTTTCATCATGGTCAGCACAGTCTGCCACCAGGACAGGATCTGCTAGCCTTTTAATGTACCTAGTTTCTTTGCCCTGAGTTTTTTCATAGACCAAAATATCCTTGGCCCGATCTAGAATTTCTTGGTACTTCGCCATTTCTGGTGCCACTTGTTGGTCAAAACAAGGACCACAATATACCGAATGCCCCAGCTCAGCTGGGATACTCTTAAGAAATGAAAAGCTCTCTTCGTCCACAAATTGAGCGCAACCCTTACAGAGTGGCTCCAAACAAAGTCCGCAGTTCAGATTCGCTTTAGGCTTTTGGCAACAACAACAAGTTTTCATAGCTGTGCAATAGCATAGCTTTGCTGATTCGGTGATAGGAAAAGAATGCAGGGTTTTCTTTTGTTTGCTAGGCCCCGGGGGCTTTGACAACGGGACCAGCGGACGGCGATCGAAGCCAACTGGCTAAAATATCCTCTAAGACAGAGATCCTAACAGGTTTAAAGATATACCCATCAATGAGGCCTTGGCTCTCGCCATCTTCATCATGGGTGACATTAGCGGTAAAGGCGATGATCGGCACCCTCCCCCCTGATTTTTCTTCAGCGAGACGAATCCGATAAGCCGCGTCCCGGCCATCCATAACCGGCATATGTTGGTCCATGAGAATTAAATGGTATCTTTTGCTTAAAAAGGCCTCGACAGCTTCTTGACCATTTACGACCAGATCGGCTGAATACCCCAGCTTTTCCAACATTTTCATTATAATCATTTGATTGACGTGGTTGTCTTCAGCCACCAGGATTCTCAAACTCTCATTTTTTTCCAGATTGAGGTCCGTACTGGCCTCATCTGCCGAAGGTCTTTTGCCGCCCAAACTAGATTTATCCGCAGCTGGCAAGTGAAGTGTGAACCAGAAGGTGGACCCTCCCCCTAAAATGCTATTCACGCCGATCTTACCACCCATTCTTTGAACCAAGCGTTTACAAATCGAAAGACCCAGGCCCGTTCCACCATATTTCCGCGCGGTAGATCCATCTGCCTGAACAAAAGGAGAAAATAACTTTTGTATTTGATCCTCAGACATCCCAATACCTGAGTCCCTAATGCTGATTCGAATATCGTAGATTTGATTCACTTGGGACTGGAGTTCCGCAACCAGAACAATCTCTCCGCGATCCGTGAACTTGACTGCGTTCCCCAGTAAATTCAAGAGAACTTGCCCAATACGGGTGGCATCACCCAATAAAATTCTGGGAATTTTCGGATCAATTTCCGCCCTTAAGGTTAATTTTTTTTCTTGGGCAACAACCCCCATGACACTGACCTGCCCCTCAATCAGTCGAGGCAAATCAAAATCGAGAGTCTCAATTTCCATCTTCCCCGATTCGATTTTAGAGAAATCCAGAATCTCATTGATCACACGCAAAAGAATATGACCGGACTCTCGAATCATGGTTACAAACTTCTTCTGTTCCTGATCCAAAGAGGTTCCAGAAAGAAGATCTGAAATCCCGATGATTCCACTGAGCGGAGTTCGAATTTCATGGCTCATGTTTGCTAAAAATTCCGCTTTGACCGATGCCGCCTGCTGGGCAGTTTGCTGTGCCTGAACCAGTTCGGCCTCGAACTGTCGTTGCTGGGTCACATCCCGAGCCACCGCGTACATCATTCCACCCGCTGGAACCGACTTCCACGACAGTATTTTATATTGACCATCTTTACAGCGAAATCGGTTCTCAAAAGAAAGGACCTTTCCCCCTTTGGATTGCCGCTCGATCTCGGCATTGGTACGGTCAATATCATCTGGATGAACAAAGTCCACAATCGGAGAACTGTATAGCTCTTTGAGACTGTAGCCGAGAAGCTCCTCATAGGCGGGACTTAAGCGTTTGAAGTAACCGTCCATCCCTGAAATACACAACAAATCAAGAGACAGGGTAAAAAACCGATCCCGCTCGTCTTCGGCTTGTGCTCTTTTCCTATTGTCTCTGTGAACCACCCAAGCGGCCGACACAATCAGCAACAGAGCCAAGACTCCCCCTATGGACACGATAACGAAGGTTCCATGGGTCAATTGATTTGTTTTTTGAATTCGAGCTTCCAGCAGAGCATCTTCTTCTTGGCGTAAAACTTCGATGGTCTTGTGTAAGAGCTCATCTAAATTTTTTCCTTCATTTCCATTCATTACAATTTGAATCGCCTTCAAACCCTTTTCTTGGCGAACCGCAATGTACTTTTCCCATCGGGCCATTCGGGCTTCTAAAATCGGGATAAAATGATCGAGTTCTTTCAATTGAACGGGATTGTCCGAAATAAGTGCTCGCACGCGACTCAATACGCCGGGAATTTGATCTCTAGAAGACTTATACAGATCAAGATAATAGGTCTGACCGGACAAATGAAAGCCCCGCAAATTACTCTGGGCGGTCACGTACAAAGTTGCCAACTTCTCCAATTCAGTTCGGACCTCAACGGACCGCAACATCCATTGAGAACCATTGATCAGACGTGAAGTGCTAAGATTTGAACTGAGGGTCACCAAGAATATCAGGAGACATGCCAGTCCAAAGCCGATATTGGTTTTTATCTTCATCCCCACCCTCAGATTCAGTGGCTATTTTTCAATACCCTAATAAAAGGTCAAAGAAAATCGGATAAAAATAAATGTCTCCTCTGCGCATCATTGTACGAACTGGATATTGGCCGACTCCGCATCGGCCAAAATCTGATTCCAAAATTGCAAATATCTTTGAAAGATCGCTCGGTCATGAACTTCCATGAGTACTTCATCATTGGTCTTTAAAGAAAACAGATCAAGATTGTGTGAGCCGGTCAAAACTACGGGAATACGTTCTGGCGAGCCGTCTATCGACGCATCAATCAACATCAGCTTGGTATGAATGGTATTAGCAAGCTTTTCAGACTCTAGCTTTCCTTTAAAGGGTAGAATCTTCATGTCTGCTCCCAAAGCTTTAATAACTCCCTTGGACGGTGAGTGTACTCGTTGATCAAGGCGAGCAATGACTTTCACATCACAGCCCTCACCACTTAACCGCTGAAGTTCTTTGGCGATGTCTTTGCGGGTAAAGCTCGCCTCGGACACTCGAACCATGGAACCCGGGATCTGACAACTCACACGCTTTAACAACTTTAAAACGGGATCCGATCCAATCAAACGAGGGAAAAAGTAAACCTTCACATGGTTCCGATCAACTAGGGTCTTAAATGCCGTTAACTTGGTGTCGTCCTTAAGAAGGCTCTTCCAGTATTGCATAAATCCATCGTACAGCACTTCGTCATCCCGAAAAATGATCAGATCATTGTAGTTTCTGAGTTGATTATGGGTGAGGTTCGCTGAGGTCTGAACCACTACGTTCTTTGCACCCGGAAGTTCAGAGAAAAGAATGAACTTGTTGTGATTGATCACTAGACCATGGCAAGAGCCGCCAAAATGCTTTTTTCCAGCCTTAAAGGAAATAGGTCCGTCACAGAACTTCACACAGGGTTCTTCGGAACAAGACAACGCTGGAAACTGTTCGGATCCGTGCAATAACAAATCAATTGAGCTTCCCAAAATTTTTCCGTTTCTTTTATTGTTTCCATCCAAGATCAAACGGACATCCACACCCCTTGACGAAGCTCGCAGCAGAGCCTCAGCAACGGAGACCTGTTCGAACTCATAATATGCCATATGGATGGACGAGCGTGGGGGCGCCTGATCAATCATCTCAATAACTTTATCCTCGATGGTCAGGGTGCTTCTTCCGGAAAAACCCGGGGTATTAAAGACCATCTCGACAGAGCTCAGATCCTGGGCCATTCCCTGAGTCAGGGGCGAAAGAATCATGGCGAAAGCAAGGCAAGACATATATTTGGCAATCATGGGCTTCTCCGGGGTTATTCCCTATATACAAATTGAATGCCCCAACAAATTGAACACCAGTCATTACCTATGGGATTTGGCGCCAGACCTTGTGACGATAACATAGACAGGGGCCAAAAACGGGGTTCCAAATGGGTGTTGAAATGGCCTAGAAATCACCGTCCAATCGGTATATTCTCCCCCCATGGAACCCTTTAAAAATCTGTTGAACCTAAAGGCCGCCGAGAAAATCAGCCAAGCACTGGGACGAGCGAGTCCCCAATTTGACCAACAAGCCTTCTTGCAGGACTTGGAAACAGAGCTTAATCCCCTTGAGCTCAAGCAGCGGGTGCTGTTGCTTCGCTCTCGTTTGGACTTGGCATTACCCAAGAGTCCTCAGTCGAGTTTTCCAATTTTGATGAGAGCTCTTCAACAAGACAAAACAGACAACGTTGGGCTTTCCGGATTTTTAGTTTGGCCGCTCACACAATTTGTCATGGACAACGGCCTGAATGATTTTGAGATTTCAATGAGGGCTCTACATGCGATGACCCAAGTTTTTACAGCCGAGTTTGCGATTCGCCCCTTTCTTGTTCAATACGAAGAAAAAACTCTTGAAAAACTGATGCTTTGGACCCAGGACGACAGCGAGCATGTTCGACGCTTGTCCTCCGAAGGATCTCGCCCCCTTCTTCCCTGGGGTCAAAAACTCTCTTCTTTTGTAAAGTCCCCGGAAAAGACTTGGCCCCTGCTCGAGGCTTTGAAAGAAGACTCCTCCAAGTATGTACAAAAATCTGTCGCCAATCATCTCAACGACCACTCGAAGAATCATCAAGAATGGCTGATAAAGAATTTGAAAAAATGGAAATCTGAAAATAGGGACCAAGCGTCCGTCGACTGGATTATCCGCCATGGAACCCGCAGTCTCATCAAACGTGGTCACCCCGGGGCTCTGGCGCTACAGGGAGTCCGGGCCATTGACTTTAAAAAACTGAAAATCAAGGTCACCCCCGATCAGATGAAATTGGGTGGATCTCTGACGATCGATCTCACCATTCAAAATCCGACAGGCAAAAAGATTTTGGTCATCGCTGACGTAGAGATTCTCCTTCTAAAATCCAATGGACAACATCAACCAAAGGTCTTCAAAGGGAAAAAATTTCCCCTGATGGCCCATGAAACTCTTTCGACAAAAATTAATATTCCTCTCAAAAAAGTCACCACTCGGCGATATTACCCAGGGAAACAAGGATGTCGTCTTTTATTGAATGGCATCCATCAAAAAACAAAATGGTTTAATCTCTCGGTCTAGATTGAACTCATGTTAAAAATTTAAACTTCAAAAGTAATCAGGTTTTTTTTCAGGGCCGGAGTGGCAAATTCGATAAATGTACTTAGTTTTGGCAAAACAAATTTCTGGGCAGGATAAACGAAATGAACAGGAGCTAGATGAGACTGCCACTCGGGCAGAATACGCACCAATTTTCCGGACTGAACCTCGGCATAACAAAAAAATGTTGGCAAAAGAGCGATTCCGCTGCCGGCTGTGGTCAGGTTACGAACCATGTTCAAATCATTGGCCATAACTTTACTTTTGACGGGTACTTTTATCGATCCCCTGGAGTTTGTTAACTTCCAACTTTCGCTTCCCAAGGTCGTGAACTGGAGGCATTGGTGATCTCGAAGCTCCCGAGGATGTTTTGGCGTCCCGTGCAGTTTCAAATATTGGGGCGAAGCAAAGGGCGCAAAATAAACCGAACCTAGTTTCTTGGCCTTGAGCGTAGAATCCCTCAGCTCACCAGCACGAATGGCTAAATCCACATTTTCCGCCACCAAATCCACAGTTCGATCGAGAAATAAGACTTCGATGCTGACCTTGGAGTACTTCTGAATAAATTCTGAGATCAGAGCGGGAAGAACACTATTTCCAAGCTCAACTGGTGCCGTCAGACGCAAAAGACCCTGCGGATCACCCTGACTGGTTGCAATTTCAGCTTCAGCCATCTGAATCTCTTGAAGCCCATGAACACAAGTTTTAAAATAAGCTTGTCCGGCCTCAGTGACACTCAATTTTCTGGTCGTTCTTTGAATCAAAGTGACGCCCAATCTTTTTTCGAGGGAGGATACTTTGCTGCTCACCGTGGAGTTCGGCATATTGAGTTGCCTTGCCGCTTGGCTAAAGCTTCCAGCCTGGACGACCTTGATAAAAACAGCGACTTCATTGAGATCCATACGACAGATTATACAATACAGTGAAATATAATTCTATATATTCCTATCTATTAAAATGTAGGGATCTCCGATATATTGGGGTCATCAATCTGCTCCAAGGGAGGAACGATGTTACAAATTCGCAAAGCCAATGACCGAGGACTCGGGTATCACGGATGGCTTAAAACAAGACACACATTTTCATTTGCCGATTATTATGATCCAAAGCACATGAACTTTCGATCTTTGAGAGTCATCAATGAGGACCATATTGATGGGGGCTCAGGGTTTGGAGCTCATCCTCACCGGGACATGGAGATCATCACCTATGTTGTCAGTGGCGCCCTGGAACACCAAGATTCCATGGGGAATAATACCGCTATTCTACCCGGTGAAGTTCAACGAATGAGCGCCGGGAGCGGAGTCACTCACTCGGAATACAACAAACTAGCCGACCAAGCGACACATCTTTTTCAAATATGGCTTATACCCAATCGCCCCGGAGGGAACCCAGGATATGGGCAAAAGTCATTTGAAAATGAGCTGAATAACCAAAATATTGTTTTGGTGGTCTCTGCTGACGGTCGAGATGGATCGATCACGATCCAACAGGATGCAGATATTTACATTTCTCGACTTCGGACCGATGACAAAGTAGCATTTGAAATGCGGCCTGGTCGAGGAGTCTGGATACAAATGGTCAAAGGATTTGTTACGGTCAATGGGCAGGACCTCAAATCCGGAGATGGACTCGGCATCGAAGAGGAAAAACTCTTGCAAATTCAGGCCACAGAGGACAGCGAATTTATTTTATTTGATTTGGCCTAAGGGAGAACGCATTGGAAAAGACATCCCCGTCAAAAATTGATCTGGTGATTCAAGCGCGGGAAAAAGATCTTGGAGGGTTCTCAGTTCGCAGAGCCCTGCCATATGCGACTCACAGGATGGTTGGACCATTTATCTTTTTTGATCACATGGGGCCGGCCATCTTTGACCCGGGTCACGGCATTGATGTGCGACCCCATCCTCACATCAATTTGGCCACTGTCACTTATCTGTTCGAAGGACGAATTCACCACCGGGACAGTTTGGGCTCCGATCAGGTCATTGAACCGGGAGCGATCAACTGGATGATCGCAGGACGAGGAATTGTCCATTCCGAGAGATCCATGGAGCCCGAACGATCCCAGGGCGGTCGTTTAAATGGAATTCAATTGTGGGTGGCGCTTCCCGAAGAATTTGAAGAGATACCACCCTCATTTTCTCACCACGGAAAGGAAACCTTGCCGCGGTTTAAACAAAAAGAAATTAGCCTCAAACTTCTGCTAGGCTCTTGCATGGGCGAAAAGAGTCCGGTACCGGTGCATTCAGATCTTTTCTATCTGGAGGCCCAAATTCCTCGGGGGAACTCATTCATTTTTCCCAGCGAAGGCCAGGAGGTTGCTGCCTATGTTGTCGAAGGAACCGCAAGCGTTGAAAATAAAGAACTGGGTCCGTACTCGATGCTCATTGCGAAACGCGGAGAAGGCGTTGAGTTGACCGCCTGCACTGATTGCAAAGTGATGTTCCTGGGTGGTCAGCCATTAGGGCCTCGGTTTATCGAATGGAACTTTGTCTCGAGCTCCGCGCAGCGAATAGCGGAAGCCAAGGCAGAATGGTCCGGAGGGCCACGCGCCGAAAGCTCTCGGTTTCAGCCGATCCTGGGGGACCATCAAGAATTCATTCCTCTTCCCGAAGACACTATAAATAAATAAACGGATTCAAAACATCCACCACAACAAACAGGAGACATATATATGAAATGCAACAAGGTACAAATGGCAGCCAGACTTTTTCTAGGATTGATTTTCTTTGTCTTTGGGCTGAATGGATTTTTTCAATTTCTACCCATGCCGGCCTCCATCCCAGAAGCCGCGACTCAGTTTTCAGGTGCTCTTTTTGCCACAGGATATTTCTTTCCGGTGCTGAAAGCGACAGAAGTACTCTGCGGCGCTCTGCTTTTGAGTGGATTTTTTGCACCTGTAGCCCTGATTATTTTGGCACCGATCACTATCCAGATCTTCTTGTTTCATGCCTTTTTAACGCCAGGACTTCAGAATCTGGCGATGCCTCTGGCGATCATCATACTTCATGTTATCGCTGCCCGTGGGTTCTGGTCACTCTACGCACCCTTGTTCCAGAAAAGAGCCTAGTCATCAGAAAAGGGACTGGTGAAGATTCACCAGTCCCTTCTTTTTCGATCTATTTTTTGGATTTTTTTAACTTCACTTTGGGAATTTTTCCGATCCTCACATCTGCGCTCAAAACAAACCGACAGGCCTTCAGAACCGAGTCCTCAAAATCGTCCGCATCCACCGGCAAGACCTGCCAGCCAGTTGGACCAGCTCCAAAAATTTGGATGGATCTCATATTTGGGAAATCTTTCCGCAATGAAGCGTGATGCTCTCCGGTGGTTGCCAGCCAGACACCGTTGTCCTCAGGGTAGCTAGGTCGATCCCTCAAGATAAAAATAATTTTCTCATCAACATAAACAGCCCAGGCACCGAACATGGGCTTTACATAGGGAGCGCGACTTTCAATTTCTTCAAAGATAAATTCAAAGGGAATCTTTCGTGTTGATTTGATCACCGATCACTCCCGGCTGGACTCCCGTATCTTAGAAATCTCCTGCAGAAATGGCAATACGTCTTCTTGACTGTTCAAGCGATACTGCGCGACCGTGTTTTCATTCCCCACTTTGATCGTAATTCCCCTGTCGCCAAGAATCCTAAATATATCTTCATCCGTCCGATCATCTCCGATGCCAATCACCAAATGCTCAGGGGACTCGCTCTCCAACAGCCATCGGACAAAACTTCCCTTGTTGCATTCCACCGCCTTGGCTTCGACAATTTTTGACCCCGTCGTCACCACGACTGGCAAATTAGCCAAACCCACCTGCAACTCATCATCCAATTTTCGCGCCTGAAATGACGCAAACTCAACGGGAGACAATCGAAAGTGCCAAACCAGAGCGGCGGCCTTGGTCTCGACCAAAGACAAAGGAACTCTTTCTGCATAATCTTCCATCACCCTTTGAACTTCGGGATACCAGGACTGAATATCCGATGAAACCCGACTTCGCCACTCTCCCCCTGGTTCCTTATAGAAAGCACCGTGCTCTGCTGCCAAATGGAACGAGCAATTTGGGAATTGAGCGTCTAAAAATTTTTGATCTCTCCCGCTCAAAACATAGATGGTGAAATGTTTTTGCAATTTATCCAATATCTGAATTGCTTGTTTTGTCATTATTGTAAGCTCAGGCCTCTTTTGCAATGAAACAATCGTTTTATCAT
>Ga0210057_1008581_pt1 | contig 12060 bp, 12 predicted proteins | sample CryGeyCG2114_010_2_FD_183968 | JGI IMG/M metagenome (GOLD analysis project Ga0210057, IMG submission 183968) | Groundwater microbial communities from aquifer - Crystal Geyser CG10_big_fil_rev_8/21/14_0.10 (SPAdes) (version 2) | ecosystem: Environmental > Aquatic > Deep subsurface > Groundwater ...
TCTAATCTTTTAAATCTTTCATCAAACGCATTGATAAAAGGAACTATTCTTTCATCGAACTTCTGATCAAATTTTTCATCGAATTTTTCATCGAATTTTCGATCAAAAATCTCCTCAACGTCTTGTTTTGTAAGTAGCTTCATAAATAACATAATAACAAGAGAGTAATTAAATACTTCTAAACAATTATAACACGCCCGAACTACTCAATAGAAATAACCTGAATACCCCTCTCCTCCTCTGGCCAAATCTTTTTCTTTATTACTGACATATTACTTCTCATGACACTTTTTTATACTTTATTACTTCTAACACATGATTATAAATCAATTTTCTTCTTATCAAATCCGTATAATTTCTCGTTAATCAATTCTATTCTTTTCGGTTTTAATATATACCACGAATCACCTTTTAATACATCTTCGCTTTCTTTTGGTGTCGCCTTTTTCCTTTTGGTGTAGTGCTTTAGCGCTAAATCGTATCTACTTCCTTCAATCTTTTCAGCAACTCCCTCAAACTGTATCCCAAGATCATTTTCTCCTACACCACTCACTGTTATTGTTCCTGCAACTCGCTTATCATTGGTAATCGCTTGTGAGTGACGCACATCGGGATCAGACATCCAATAAATATTCAGGTCATCATCGTGGATATAAATAACATCAGCTACCCAGACACCGCTATCGTCTATGGTAGCCAAACTCATTAAATATCCTTGATCTAATACTTCTTTAATCAATTGTTTAATATCGATTGTCATATCTCAATTTATTCTCTCTCCCAACCAAACTCAGAATATGGTATCTGCTTCTGCCAGGAGTTAATTGCGATAACAATGTAATCTATAGTATTATCCGGTAATTGATTTAATGGAAACCACTCAACACGATCACACTTATTTGGTTCCATATTTTTAATCTCACCACTCCACTCTTTTGTTGTGAAAAATAAATCTACTCGCTCATGATCTCCACACGATCTGTGCATTGTATGCACAAGATGCAAATTTGTTATATCAATAATAATGCCAATTTCTTCTAGCACCTCCCTCTTTAATGCTTCTTGAAAAGTTTCTTTTTCTTCAGCATGCCCAGAAGCTAATCCATAATTTCCATCTTCAAAGCCAGTATTAAAACGCCTAAGTAAAAGGATTTTGCCCTCTTTCTCAAGGAATAAATAGACTGATGGTATTAATTTAAATCGATCCTTATCTCCCATGACACTTTTTATACTTCTTTGTACTTCCACATGGACAGGTATCGTTTCTCCCAGTGTTCTTATACTTCTCATTACTAATTAAGGCAGGACCCTCTATCTTTTCTCCTGGTTGTACACTCACAACTTGTTGAGTAATCTGTTCAGCTATCTTTGCTTCATTCTCCTCTTTCCACTGCTCAAACTTAGCAATAACTTCCTGATAAAGTAACTTTCCCTCTCTTCTATACTCTACTAGTGGATCTTTCTGACCAACGGCTCTAAGCCTTACGGACTCCTGAAGCGCATCCATGTCCTCTAGGTGAGTCATCCACAAGGAGTCTAGCATTCCTAGTACAGGAGGAGGTACGCCGTCAACTAACATCTTCTGTCTCTTGGTATAGATGGATAGTCTCTGCTTGTTTAAAACATCATCATACTCTAGTAGATGTTTTCTAACATCAAAGTTCTGTCCCTCCACCTTACTCTGAGCCTGTTCAATAGATCGATTCAAAATCTTAGCTTGAATTGGCATATCCTCTGGAAGTTTAAATCTCTCCATCACCTTACGAATATTCTCTCCTCCAAAGATTCTAATTAAGTCATCGTCAAGAGAAAGAAAAAACTGAGTAGATCCAGGATCTCCCTGTCTACCTGATCGTCCTCTTAACTGATCATCAATTCTCCTACTATCATGCCTTTCTGTTCCAATGACGTGAAGACCGCCTGCCTCTTTAACTTTTTGAGCATCTTCTTTACTTGGTGGATTACCACCAAGGATAATATCCACACCACGCCCAGCCATGTTGGTTGCAACAGTAACTGCTCCTGGCTTACCAGCCTGAGCAATAATCGCACCCTCTCTTTCATTGTTCTTTGCATTTAATGCCTCATGACTAACACCAGCTAAGGATAACCTTCTAGAAAGCTCTTCATTCTTTTCAATTGAAACCGTTCCTAACAAGATGGGTTGACCCTTTTCTCTTCTCTCTTTTACATCCTTAACAATCGCATTATACTTTGCATCTAGATTCTTATAAATAAAGTCTGGCTCATCAACTCTTCTAACCTCCTGATTAGTTGGAATACTCACAACCTCCAGTCCATACACCTTATGAAACTCCTCAGCTGAGGTCTGAGCAGTACCCGTCATTCCAGAGAGTTTTGGATAAAGCCTAAAGTAGTTTTGAATTGATATCTTTGCATAGGTCTTTGACTCCTGCTGAACTAGAACTCCCTCCTTTGCTTCAATCGCTTGATGAAGTCCCCCATTATATCTTCGCCCCTGCATCAGTCTTCCAGTGAACTGATCAACGATAACTATCTCGTTATCCTTTACAACATAATCTCTATCTTTTAAAAACAAGGCATGAGCTTTTAAGCTCTCTTGAAGATAATGAGTAAGTCTAATACTCACGGCTTCATAAATATTTCCCACCCCCAAATCCTTCTCCACCTTATCAATTCCAACACCGGTAATGGTAACAGTCTTTAACTTCTCATCTATCTCATAATCAACGTCCTTTGTTAGATTTTTAACTAAGCGACTAAACTTCTTATAATACTCACTACTCTCAGTATCAGGAGCAGCGATAATCAGAGGAGTTCTTGCCTCATCAATTAAAACGCTGTCTACCTCGTCAATGATTGCGTAGTTAAAATCTTTTTGAACCTGATCCTCTCTCCTATACCTTAGGTTATCTCTTAGATAGTCAAAACCAAACTCATGATTAGTACCATAGGTAATATCCGTCTTATACGCATCAATTCTATTCATTGGCCTTAAAAGCTCATCTTGAACCTTAAAGCTTCCAGTTAAATCCCTCTCCTTATCAATTAAATCATTAGCATTCTCGCTAATGTACTCTTCATCGTACTGCAAAGCTCCCTCATGAACCAAGCAGGAGATACTTAAACCAAGTAGGTGATATACCTGTCCCATCCAAACCGCATCACGTTTTGCTAAGTACTCATTAACGGTAATTAGGTGAACTCCCTTTCCAGTTAGAGCATTTAAGTAAACCGCTAGGGTAGAAACCAGTGTCTTACCCTCACCAGTTCTCATCTCAGCAATTGCCCCTTTGTGTAAAACATAACCACCAAATATCTGAACGTCATAGTGACGTTGATTTAAAGTCCTCTTTGCCGCCTCTCTAACTAGAGCAAAGGCATCTACTAAAACATCATCTAGCGAGACTCCTTCGTGCTGAACCCTATACTGAAGCTCCTTACTCTTACTCCTTAACTCCTCATTAGAGAGATTTACAAAATCAGCCTCCTTGTCATTAACTAGGGAAACTATCTTCTTAGCCTCTTTTTCAATTTTGGAAGTGAATAAAAAACCAAACATATTAGAGTTGTTGTTGGGCTTAACTATACCAGAACTGACCCCAAAAACCTAGTGGTCACTTTGCTGATCTTTATACTTTAAAATCTCCTGCCTGAGCTTGTCTTTTACTCCATTTATAGCTACATAGATATCAAAGTCACTATTCTCTGCTCTTAATAACTTATTAGGTAGATCAAGATTTGCTTCTGCATAAAAGACCTTATCACCCTTATTATGATGCATACTTGGCTTTGAGGCCTCAACGTCAACGATAACGTCTCCGTATTTCTCCACTAATTTTGATAAACTTCCTATTTTCTCCTCAACATACTCCTTAATTATCGGAGTTAAGTCAAAGTTTTTAGTTTTTATATTTATCTTCATACCCTAATTATACCACCTTATATAAAAAGTACCTCCTGCTCCACCTCAACTGAAAACTGTTTTTTTAGCTCCTGTTTAACATGTAAAACAAGGTACTTCACATCTTCTGAGCTTGCATTATCAAAACTAACAATAAAGTTGGGATGCTTATCCGAGATCATCGCCCCACCCCTTTTTACCCCTTTTAATCCAGCAGAATCAATTAAAACCGCTACTGGTAAAACTGGAAAAGGATCGTTCTTTATCTTCTCCTTATACTTTTCAAGTAGCGAAACTGATAAGTTCCTAGCTGGAATGTTTTTAAACATACTCCCAGCGTTTGGTAAATCAATTGGTTGCTTATTCACTCTATACTGCTTCTTCTCATTAATTACTTTAAGAAGATCTTCTTTAACTCCACTACTAAACTCAAAAACAATCTCACTTATTATCTCCGGGAACCCTTTTAAACTTCTATTCTTAAAAACACTCATCCTATACTCAAACTCACATTCAGGATTATCCCTTTCAATTACCCTAGGATTATCATCCATGCTAATACTTAAAACCCTAACCACATTATCCTTAATCTCTCCACCAAAAGCTCCGGCGTTTCCCCAGACAGCTCCACCGATAGTTCCCGGCAGTCCTCCAGCCCACTCTAATCCAGCTAATTCCTCACTAACCAGATAACTTAATAACTCACTAACTAAAACTCCAGCACCAACAGTAACAAAGTTACCACTTCTAGTTATCTGATTAAAGGAAGGTTTAATCACCACGCCATCATATCCCTTATCATCAAATAAAATATTTGTTCCGCCACCAAGAATAAAGATAGGTAAGTTTTTACTCCTTGCGTATAAAATCGCTTCTTTAGTTTCCTCTGAGTTTTTAACCTCAGTAAAAAACCTTGCCGGTCCACCTATCTTGTAGTTACTATAATCCTTTAAATATACATATTCTTTAAACATAGGCTTCTGTTCTTTAGGGGCCACTGGATACAGACCTCCAATACAACTTGTGTTAAATGAGCGTAGTCATCAGTGACCCCTGAAAAACATAAGACAATAGGTATTATACTACCAAAACAAAAACCCCGTCAAAGACGAGGTTTCTGCCACAAGTTGATTGAAACGATTAATAAGTAAAAATTAATCATTAACCGCTCATTCGTTAACGACTATATCATATTATATGGTAAATGTCAATTTGAGTAGCCCCGAATTCAAATCTGAACTGCACCACCTGGTAAAAACAGGACCTTCACTAGTTTAAGGCGTACACCCCTTTGCCTCTAATTGCCTCTAAATATCTAAAGATGTAATATGGCAAAATCTCCCTATATTTCCAGGCAAAAATCAGCTTGCCTCTAATTGCCTCTAAATTTTAGAAATTGGGTTGTTATATATTGCTAATACTTAAAGCAATTTTCCATATTCTGGATAATTTCTCTTTATGAGGTTTTTCCAATTTGAGGTTTCATTTCCACCACCAAGATCATTTTTATGATACACAAGTAGAACCCAAATTTTGTTTGTGTTTTTATCCTTAGCTACAATACATCTATTTCCTGATCCATGCCTTGATTTTTGCGTTCCTGAAATCCTAAACTCTGTTTTACAAATAACTACATCTGCGTTTCTATCGGTAATTTCCTCTGCTATAGTTTTTTCTAAGATAACATCAAAGTTTTGAAATTCCCGAATAAGAGCAGAAAGCGTAAAATCCCATGCCTTCTTGTATTTTTTAGCAAAAGTCTTTATATAATGCCTATTAGCAAATGGTTCTATAACAACTGCATAATTAATAAACATCGCCAGGATTTTCTTGAGTTATTAATTCATACGGAATAATTTCATTATCTAAGCAGATAGCGTACGGAAGTTGGTTGTGAGTAAAAGTAACAATTTCCTGAGTGTTTTTATCCTTCCATTTTTTTGAAATACTTTTTATAAGCTTCTCTTCGTCTTTACTAATTTCAGATAAAACAATTTTTTCTCCATTTCTAGTTTGTGAAATAAGCATAGCTCCGTCTTCTGTTGGGTTAATTTCAATTTGACCATCTTCAAAAAGTTCATCAATCGCTCTAAAATATGAGTCTGGAACAGGGCCGTATTGAATTTTTCTATACTGCATACCACTCATACTTTCAAGGTTATTATAAAACCATGCAAAATCTGCTAAGTATACCAGCTTAGCTAGTTTTGTTTTTGTAATACGTCCATCTTTTTTTGATCCAGCGTTTCTAATGTATGCAAGAATCATCTGCTTATACTTTTTATAATTCGCAGGTATTCCACTTTCTATTTCTTTAAAAGAAACACCAAAAACCTCAGAAAGCCTTTCCGCCTCTGAAAGAGTTAACTCCTTCTTACCTTGCTCTATAGCTATATATGATGGGCGAGACATACCAAGCTTTATCGCTAGCTCAGACTGAGTAAAGCCACGCTCTTTTCTAATCGTCTTGATAAGTTTTCCGTACTTATTAATCATACTTACACTATACTTCTTTTTGTAAAGAAGTCAAACATATTAATGTTAAGAAAATTGACAAATATAAATCTCTGCCCTATAAGATACCTTCTAAATTAGTGATAGTTTCTTTAAGCTTTTTACCATCTTTAGAAATAACCTCAAGGAGGGTACAAATTGTACCCCAGTAGGATGAAAGATCGACGTCTCGTTGTCTCATATCCTTAATATATCCCTCAGGCTATTATTTTAAATATCCTTAGGCATAACTTATATTCTCATTACACTTTAAATGATTTACATTAAAAAACCATTAACTCCTTCCTTTAAAGAGGACTCAATACGTAAACGGGCCGTCTCCTTTCAGGACGGCCCGGGCTAGTGGTGGTGATGGTCGTGGTCGTGGCATTTCTCACGACCGGAGAAGAACGCTCCCGCGAGTGTCAACCCCATCGCGACGACGTACGCCACGAAGAAAAAAAGAAAAAACTTCATTCTCACCTCCAGTTAAAACCTACACCATCCTTATTTTTTCATCAACTCCTTAAAGACCTCACTTGGAATTCTTACCCTGTTCTTCTCCCCTCTTTCTTTTAGTTTCTTCTTTCCAGCTTTTTGCTTCTTCCAGAGCTTCATCTTTCTAGTTCTGTCACCTCCATATAAGTGACCGGTAACATTCTTACTCATTGCTGAGATGTTTTCTCTGGCGATTATCTTTCCCTTGTACTTAGCTTGAAGAGCCTGAGCAAACTGTTGTTTTGGCATTAGATTTTTTAACTTTTCTAGAGTCTTTCTTGCCTCTTTTTCCATCTCTGCTCTTGGTAAGATTCTGATTAACCCGGGCATTACCTGTCCAGCAACCATTATCTCTAAGCTATCAACATCTGCTTTTTCATAATCAACAATCTCATAACTTAGAGATCCAAATCCTGCAGAGACGGATTTTAACTTATCATCAAAATCCAGAATCAAATCAGCTAGTGGTAGCTTGGCTGAGATAATAACCTTGTTAACACCCATCGGTTTAGTCACTATCTCAAACAATCTAAAAAACTCAGTTAACTGCATAATTGCACCAAGGTACTCAATTGGAGTTAGAATTTCAATCTTCGTCATCGGCTCTAATATCTCTAAGAACTCCTCAGGTAGGTCCTTTGGATTCTTTACCCAGAAGAACCCGTTTTCAGCTGGCTCTAACTCAAGGTCTTTTGTACTTCTTGGTTTTACCTTATACGCTACCGAGGGAAAGCTACTTACCACCTCAATATCAAACTCTCTAAAGATCCTCTCGGTGATTATCTCAAAGTGAAGTCTTCCTAAAAATCCACCTTTAAATCCTCTTCCTAAAACCTCACTTGTATCCGGCTCAAAAGTTAGGGCTGAGTCAGAGAGCCTTAGCTTTGATAAGGCTTTTTTAAAGTCATCATAATCATCAGCATCTTCTGGATAAAAGGAAACAAAAACTACCGGTCTAGCTTCCCTATATCCAGGTAAGGCTAATATCTCATCAACTACACTCCCCGGCTTAATATTAGTTAAGGTATCACCGATTTTTAATGAGTCAGGATCTTTAATTCCAGTTGCCACAAAACCAATCTCACCAGTCTTTATCTTTTCTGAAGGAGAGTATCCAGGCTTAAAGTAACCAATATGTTTTGCCTTTGCCTGAGCGCTTGTTGCTACTAGATAATAGTCTTCGTTTAAAGTTATCTCTCCACTAAAAACTCTTACGTTAGCGATAACGCCTTTATGCTCATCATAGATTGAATCAAAAACTAAGGCTCTGGTTGCTTTTAACTCATACACATCCTCAGTTGGTGCAGGAACATTCTCAATCACACTAGCTAAAACCTTATCAACACCCACTCCGGTTTTTCCCGAACAGAAAAGAATATCATCCGGATGAGCATTTAATAACTCGCAAAGGTCTTCAGTTACGTCATCAATCTGCTTCTGGTCAGCAACATCCACCTTATTCACCACCCCGATTATCTTCAGTCCAGCTCTTTTTGCCGTTTCAAAGTTAGATAAGGTCTGAGCCTGAATTCCCTGAGTACCATCAACTAGCAAAATGGCTCCCTCAACCGCCTCTAAAGCTCTACTTACCTCATATCCAAAATCACTATGCCCAGGAGTATCAATTAAATTCAAAATATAACCCTGGTAGTTCATTCTTACGGGTGTCATCTTAATTGTTATTCCTCGCTCTCTTTCAAGATCCATCTGATCTAGGTACTGAGTCTTCATTACTCTCTTCTCAACAGTTCCGGTTAGTTCCAGCATCCTGTCAGCTAAGGTACTCTTACCATGATCAATATGAGCGATGATTACGAAGTTTCTAATATTATTCATCTAGAAGTAAGATAGCAGAAAAAAAATAAACCCGCTACAGGTAAAAAACAAAACTTGCTACCGCATACTTCTACATTTTAAAACTTAGAGAAAGTTATCTTCCTCAGAACAATTAAGGTCATTAGAAAGCGGTGCAAGTTTTGATATTTCATTATCTCAGTTACTAATCTAATTTACAATATTAACAGTGGATAAACTGTTAATAAAAAGAACCCCGTTGCCAATGTAGTCCTAGCAAGAGCCAGGTGGGTCAGCTCAGCATACAAACCAAGGTCTGTAGCAATTTGCCGTCCCAATACTACAGTATTAGGATTCATGGCTAAACGGGATTCTACCTACATTATACCACAAAGCCTAGAGGTCAACACCATGCCTTTTATATGAGAAAACAGAGCCATCTTTAAACCAGTAACTAATCTCGTGAGCAGCTTCTTCTGGAGTTTCTGAGGCATGGACGATATTCATCACTGCTCTTTTTTCTTTGTTTGCTAAGGCTGGTGAGTCATTAGAGTAGTCTCCTCGGATAGTTCCCATATCTGCTTTGTATGGCATAGTCTCTCCAGCTATTTTTCTTACCATATCTACTGAGTGAATTCCCTGAACCACCATTCTAACTAATGGAGCTGAGGTCATAAAGCTGATTAACCAGCCTCTTACCATTTTTCCAAGCTCTAGATCATCACTAGTTCCAAGTTCTTTCACTGCATCATATCCATACTTTTCATAAGTAGCTAAGGTTTTCTGTCCCAGTCTTCTTATCCAGTCCTCTCCTTTTGGATAGTGTCCATCAATCATCTCTTCAGTAGCACTAAACATCTCTAAAGCTACAATCTTCAGATCCCTCTGCTCAAATCTTTTAATTACCTCTCCGATTAAACCCTTTCTAACACCATCAGGTTTAATTAAGACAAATGTTTTCTCCTCCTTTGGGTGAATTGTTGACATAAATAAATGTTTTTAAATTATAGTTCCTAATTCTACTGCTCTTTCTCTTTTTTATCAACCCTAATTCCAAGTTCAATCAACTGATTGACTGAGAGTTCACTTGGAGCATCCATGATAGCGGTTTTTCCAGTAGCTGTTTGAGGAAATGCCTGAACCTCTCTAAGGAAATCCTCGTTTTGAAGAACCATTACTAGTCTGTCCACTCCTAGTCCAATACCACCATGAGGTGGAGCCCCAAACTCAAAAGCCTCTAACATATGACCAAAGTCATCCTGAATCTTCTCATCAGAGTATCCCATTATCCTTAGAGTTGCCTTTAATATCTCCGGGCGATGAGCCCTGATACTCCCACTACCAAGTTCAAAGCCATTACAAACCAAATCATACTGCCAGGTTTCAATCTTATCTATATTCTCCCCCTTCATTAACCACTCATGATGTTCTTCCTTTGGTAAAGTAAATGGGTTGTGACTAAAGGTCCAGTTTCCCTCTTTTGTTTTTTCAAAAGCTGGAAAGTTATTTACCCAGGCAAAGGAGAGAACATTATTCTTTTTCTCTTCATCACTCCTAAGATCAAACTTATCTGCTCCAAACTTCTCCATGGCTTCTGAGTAGGTAAATCTAGGGAAGGTAGAGTCTTTTAAGGTAAAGCCTAGTGAGGTAACTACCGCAATTATCATTTTTTCAATTAAAGCCATCACCTCTTCCTGATTAACAAAGCTCATCTCAATATCAAACTGAGTATGTTCATACCCCCTATCAGCTCTTAAGTCCTCGTCTCTTAAGGCTCTTGCCAGTTGGAAATATCTCTCTACTCCTCCTACCATTAACAGCTGTTTATACTGTTGAGGGCTCTGAGGAAGGGCAAAAAACTTTCCAGGATAATGCCTACTTGGAACTACAAAGTCTCTTGCTCCCTCAGGGGTTGTCTTTGTGAGTAGGGGTGTTTCCACTTCAACAAAATCTTCTTTAAAGAGCTCCTGACGCATCCTATCCACTAACTTACTCCTAAATCGTAGGTTTCTCTGCATCCTCTCTCTCCTTATATCAAGATATCGATATCTAAGTCTAAGCTCTTCATCAATCTCTAGGCCGGTAGTATTTAATGGAATTGGCGGAGTTTTAGACTCATTTAAAATCTCAATACTAGTCACCTTAATCTCCACTCCTCCAGTTATTAACTCGGCATTTACCATATTCTCCGGTCTAGCCTTAACCTCCCCAACTACCCTAACCACCCACTCGGACCTAATCCCAGTAGCTATTTTATGTGCCTCTTCTTCTTTTGGAGTTACAACCATCTGCACTATCCCACTCCTATCCCTTAAATCAATAAAGATAAGTTTACCGTGATCTCTCCTAATATCCACCCAACCAGAAAGCTCAACCACGCTACCAACCATATTTATTGTATCTTTAATTAAAGTTCTCATATAGATTGAATTTTAACACAAAAACTAAACCTCTAAAATCTTTTTAATTTTCTTTACGTCTTCGGTAATTTGCTTGATTAGTTCTTTAGCCTTAACACTTTTAACATCTCTAATATACTCATCAATTTCTAACTCAGCCTCCTTAAACTCCCCGGTAAGCACTTGATCAATTACATGAGCCTCTAAAGCTGGAAAGTACTCACCAAAAACCGGAATTGGACCATAGTGAATAGCTGCTGGATACCTCTCATCTCCCAAGGTAACCCAGCCAGCATAAACTCCAAATTGATAAGAAAAATCCTCGGTAACTTTGAAGTTAAGAGTTGGAAAGCCAAGCTCCTTTCCTCTTCCCTCTCCTGAAATTATCTCTAGTCTGTGCTTCATATGCTTCTTAAAACCTCAACTGCTTTTAATACTGCATTTGCAGCCTCAATCCCCTTATTATACTTACCACTAGTTCTCTTTTTTGCATCCTTAAGCTTAAATACCGCCAGTATCTCCATTATTACTGGAACTGTATAAGTTACGGATATATTCATGAGCGCCCTACCAACTTCATTGGCAATCATCTCAAAGTGATAAGTATCTCCTTTAACAACCACTCCAAAAGTGACTATACCATCATACCTGTTACTAGAAGCAATCTTCTCGGTGATAACCCCAATCTCCCATGATCCAGGTGCTTCAAAAACATCTATGTTCTTTTTCAAAACTCCAGAACTTATCAATGTTTCAATACAAGCACTAGCCATAGAGGAGTTTAACTCGTTGTGGTATAGGCTCTTTACAATAGCTACTTTTACATCCTTAAAGTTACTTTTTTTAAATCTACCCTTTACTAGTTTTTTTCTCATAAATTTATAAACTTTTTAATATATTTTCCAATAACGTCAATCTCAATATTAACTAGGTCATTAACTACTGACTTGTGTAACATGGTCTTCTCTAATGTATGGGGTATTATCCCCA
>Ga0210057_1008583_pt1 | contig 12056 bp, 15 predicted proteins | sample CryGeyCG2114_010_2_FD_183968 | JGI IMG/M metagenome (GOLD analysis project Ga0210057, IMG submission 183968) | Groundwater microbial communities from aquifer - Crystal Geyser CG10_big_fil_rev_8/21/14_0.10 (SPAdes) (version 2) | ecosystem: Environmental > Aquatic > Deep subsurface > Groundwater ...
CAGATGATACTTATGGCGGAGATATGAATAAAGACGGCGTCTGCGATCCAAATGACGCGTCTTCCACCGCCGCTTGCCCGTCTGCCGGTTTATGGGGAAGGATTCACATAAGCGGCACGGAAGGCGCGTCTTCTTTTTCTAATACAATAATTCGTTACGGAGGAAGGTGGTTTACTTCAACTCCCGTTAATTACCGCGCTATGGTTGTTGATGATGGCTCCGATATTTTATTTGATAATGTAGAGGTTGGATATTCAGGGAAACACGGCATATCAATGATTTCCTCAGACGGCACACTTAAAAATTCTACGATTAAAAACAACAATGCCGTTTCTGATGCGGCAGGACTTTTTGTTACAGGCGGTTCTCCTCAAATCACCAACAATACATTCATATCAAACAAAACAGGCATAAGTTCTTTCTCTAAAAACGGAGTGTTTACGGAAAATACTTTTACGAACAATCAAGGGACAGCGGCAGAACATACGGGCGCGCTTTCAGGGACGTGGTCTTCAAATACCGGCTCTGGAAACGGTAAAAATGGCATATCTATTTCAGGCACAATTACGCAAGTAAATGAAACCACAACACTTGCGAAAAATTCTCTGCCTTATCTCATAATTTCTTACGGCGGGGTGACTGTTTCCGCAAACGGAACACTTGATATTAACTCCGGTGTAGTTATGAAATTCAAAGACCAAAAATTGTTTATTGATGGGACTCTTAATATGTTAGGCACTGCAAATTCTCCGATAACATTCACTTCTTTATACGACGACACATCAGATGGAATTGATAGTGACGGGACAGGAGAGACGGCGGGTATTTCTGGCAATATACAAGGGACAGTGCTTCGCCAAGGAGGCACATCGTCTATTTCACAATCTATTTTTAAGTTTATGCAGATGGCTCTTGAATATATCAATTCACCTATAATATTGTCAGACGTATTATTTGAACAAAATGTTCTTGGCGTAAAAGCGGATACTGACACACAAAATAATTATCCGATTACTGTCTCAAACATAACTTTTACAGATAACACAGCCACGACAAGCCCCTCTAATTTGTGGTGATAATTTATGATGAGATCCTCTTATTTCCAAATGTTTTTATGGCCGTGGGTGAGTATGCCAGTATACTGGCATAGTGAATGGAAATATTATTTTATTTTTCCAAATGTTTTTATGGCCGTGGGTGAGTATGCCAGTATACTGGCATAGTGAATGGAAATATTATTTTATTTTTCCAAATGTTTTTATGGCCGTGGGTGAGTATGCCAGTATACTGGCATAGTGAATGGAAATATTATTTTATTTTTCCAAATGTTTTTATGGCCGTGGGTGAGTATGCCAGTATACTGGCATAGTGAATGGAAATATTATTTTATTTTTCCAAATGTTTTTATGTCCGTGGGTGAGTATGCCAGTATACTGGCATAGTGGACAAAATGGTATATACCAAGGGCGGTCCTTGGTAAACTTACTAACGCTTTCTTTTTTTATAAAATCTTTTACAATAATATATAAGGTATATTTAATATGTTTTCTGACCCTATTAAAAATATAGCGCAATTTGGCCTTGAAGAAGGAATGAAAGTCGCTGATTTTGGAGCCGGCTCCGGCGCTTATGCTATCGCGGCGGCAAAGCGCGTTGGCGGGAGCGGCCGTGTATTTGCCGTTGATGTGCAAAGTGATTTACTTGTCAATCTAAAAAATCTAACGTCAGAGAAAAAAATTGAGAATATTGAAATTATAAGAGGAGACATTGACGAACAAAATGGAAGCAAACTTAATAATGAATCACTTGATGCCGTGATTGTATCAAATATATTATTTCAGTCAGAAAACAAAACAACGCTTGTCGGTGAAGTGTTGCGTGTTTTAAAAAAAGGCGGACGCGCGCTTGTAATTGATTGGAGTGATTCGTATGGCGGTATGGGGCCGGCCCCAAAGGATATTATCGTCAAAGAAGCGGCTCGTAAAATTTTTGATGAAGCTGGATTTGAATTTGAACGCGATATAGACGCTGGAGAATATCATTACGGAATTATTTTCATTAAAAAATAATACTTACTTTTATAATACTTTGAGTTTATGTTTTATTTTTAATTTTTTATGTCAAATTGGTCACCAACTCAAATTATAGTTCTTGTTGTTTCGGCTTTTATTGGTATTTTCGCGACACTTGTTTTTGCCGGCATTATTCCATGGTTTGGCGGTTCAAATGAGTTTGGCGGGGAAGTGGTAATGTGGGGAGATATTTTAGAGCGCGATATAAGACCCGTTCTTGACGAGTTTAATAAAAAACACGAAAAAGAATTTCAGGTTGTATATTTAGAACGGCGCAAAGAAAATTTTAATAATGATTTAGTGGAAGCAATTGCTTCGGGCGTTGGTCCAGATATTATTCTTTTACCGCAAGAACTTATTTTAAAACAGGAAAATAAAATTTTTCCTATACCGTTTGACTCATTTTCATTGAGGGGTTTTAGGGATATGTTTGTTGAGATTGGCGAATTATACGTTATACCTGACGGGATTTTAGGCATACCTCTTTTGATTGACCCCTTTGTTATGTATTGGAATAGAGATATTTTATCATCTTCTGGTATAGCCATACCTCCCAAAAAGTGGGATGAGCTTTTAGTGATGGCACCGCGGATTTCCAAAATTGCAAACGACACAAGGGAAGTAAATCAAAGCGCGGCCGCGTTGGGAGAATTTTCAAACATTTCAAACGCGAAAGCGATTTTATCTTCTCTTTTTCTTCAGACGGGAGATAAAATAAGCGAGCGGAAAGAGGACGGATCTTTATTGTCGGTATTGGGGGAGTTTCGTTCCGGTGGAATCTCCGCGGCGGAATCATCAATTCGTTTTTATACTGAATTTTCAAATCCTTTGGGACGCGCTTATTCATGGAACCGTTCTTTACCAGAGGCAAGACGCGCGTTTATAGGAAATACTCTAGCGATGTATTTTGGATTTGCAAGCGAATTTGACGATATTGTTGACGGAAACTCTCACCTTAATTTTGACGTTGCCAAATTGCCGCAAATTCGCGGTCAAGCGGCGGAGAAAACTTTCGCAACAAGTATTGCCGCGGCTGTTATGAAGACATCCGGTAATCCAACAACATCCTTCCGCGTAGTATTTGCTATGCTTGATAAAGAATTTCTTCTCGGTCTTTCAGAAGCATCAGGTCTAGTGCCGTCGCGGCGTGATATGCTTTTGGAAGAAGATAGTGTGGACCCGTATGTGGGGGTATTTAATTCTTCGTCTATAATAGGTCGTGGGTGGCTTGACCCAGATGAAGAAAAAACAAGACAAATTTTTCAAAATATGACTGAAAACATAACATCCGGAAGACAAAGAGAAAATGAAGCAGTAAATAGAGCGCGCGGTGATTTAGAGAAATTATTAAATCAATAAAAGATAAATATCAGCTACATTTCATATTTTTATTATTATGTTTACAAAACATTCTATCTTAATAATAATTTTAATTATCGCTGTTTTCTTTACCCCGTTTTTTATAAGCTCGGCTGACAATGATACAGGTATTGTGCCATGCGGCACTGAAGAAAAGGATTCTTGCAAATTAGAGCATTTTTTTACATTAATTAAAAATATAATCAATTTTCTTCTTACAAAAGTCGCCGTTCCTTTGGCGGCGATTGGATTTGCTTGGGCCGGATGGTTGTATATGACATCCGGTGGTGATAGTGGGAAAACAAAAGAAGCAAAAGAAATTATGCTTGGAATTGTAATAGGACTTTTAATAGCTCTCGCGGCGTGGCTTATTGTCTCAGCAATCTTAAAAGGATTGGGGACTAAAGGCGCGTTTAATTTATTGAAGGAGTAGCATTTTAGAAACTGCTACTCGCGGAAATTAACACATATCAACTGTTATCTGTATATGCTACGATATAGTTAATACGATGAACAATAATCATACCACTATCTCTATAACAGCAGGCACTATCATAAAAACGATTCTTCTCGTTCTTCTTTTGGTATTTTTATATATTATGCGCGATTTGGCGCTCGTTCTTTTGACGGCAGTTGTCATTGCTTCGTCTATTGAACCGATAACAAAGTGGTTTGTTAATTATCATATTCCGCGTGTTCCGGCGGTTATTCTTATATATCTGATTATAGCGCTTGTTTTTGCGGCAATTGTATTTTTCTTTATACCGCCGCTCGTAAATGAAATGTCCGGTATTTTGTCGCTATTGTCTAAATATATACAGGGGATAAACATTTCATCTTCAGGGGGAAATTTTTTTGGCGGGCAAGGATTGCTTGGGACAATTACAGAAAACGTGTCTCTTATTGATGTTGTAACAAACTTCAAAAACACATTTTCTGGTTTTTCCGGAGGAATTGTGAATTTTGCAAGTTTGATTTTTGGAGGCGCGTCCTCGTTTATTTTAATTGTTGTCATTTCTTTTTATCTTGCCGTGCAAGAGAACGGTATTCAAAATTTCTTGCGCATTATAACTCCGGCAAACCACGAAAAATACCTTGTTGATTTATGGAAACGGTCTCAGCAAAAAATAGGTTTATGGCTGCAGGGACAAATGCTCCTCGGTCTTTTAATTGGTGTTTTGGTGTATTTAGGGCTTACTGTTTTAGGCATAAAATATGCATTACTCCTTGCTCTTTTAGCGGCAATATTTGAAATTATTCCTTTATTTGGACCGATTCTTGCCGCGACTCCGGCAGTAATACTTGGATTTTTAGAAGGAATAGTCCCCGGTTTTATGGTCTTAGGTTTTTATATTATTATTCAACAATTTGAAAACCATCTCATTTATCCTCTCGTTGTTCAAAAAGTTGTAGGTGTCCCGCCTCTTGTTGTTATTATTGCTCTTATTGTCGGGGTAAAATTGGCCGGTGTTTTAGGACTTTTGCTTGCCGCGCCTCTTGCCGCCGTATTGATGGAGTATGTTAATGATGTTGAAAAAAGAAAGCTTTTGGCGTAAAAAAATGGATGACGATAATTTTTAATGAGCGCGAACAAAAAAACATCATATATTACGACGACTCTGCCTTATGTAAACGCTGACCCTCATTTAGGGCACGCGCTTGAATTTGTGGAAGCAGACGCGTTCGCGCGATACTTGCGTATAATTGGCAACGATGTTTTTTTTAATACAGGAACAGATGAACACGGTCAGAAAGTATATCAAAAAGCAATTGAAGCCGGAGAAGAACCAAAATCATACGCTGATAGATACGCTGACCGTTTTAGACAGTTATTATTATCTTTAAATGTAAGCGAGCATAATTTTATTCGCACTACGGATGATTCTCATGAAAAAGCCGCGCGTGAATTTTGGAAACGGTGTGAAAAAAACGGTGATATTTATTTAGACACGCACAAGGGATTATATTGCGTTTCCGATGAAATGTTTCTTACGGCGAAAGACATTGATAAAAACGGGAAATGTAAAAATCATCAGAATCAGGAACCGCTTGAGGTTGAAGAAGAAAATTATTTTTTTAGATTCAGCAAATATCAAGACGCGCTGCTTTCTTTATACGAAAAAAACGACTTTGTCGTGCCTAAAGAGAGATTAAATGAAATAAAAAGTTTTGTTTCGCGCGGACTTTTGGATTTTAGCGTATCGCGCTTAAAAGATAAAATGCCGTGGGGCGTGTCCGTGCCTGGAGATGAAAAACACGTTATGTATGTTTGGTTTGATGCTCTTGTAAATTATATTTCCGCAATCGGCTGGCCTCACGATATGGAAAAATTTGAAAAATGGTGGCCCGTTGTTCAGTTTGCCGGCAAAGATAATTTAGGACATCAGGCGGCAAGATGGCAGGCAATGCTTATGTCCGCGGGAATTTCTCCGTCGCGTCAAATTGTAATTCATGGCTTTATCACAAGCGGAGGCGAAAAAATGAGTAAATCTGTTGGAAATACATTTGACCCGTTTGATATTATTAACCGTTATGGAGCTGACGCGCTTCGTTATTATTTATTGCGCGAAATCAGTCCGTTTGAAGACGGTGACTTTACTGAAAAAAAATTTATAGAAGCGTATAATGCTAATCTTGCAAACGGATTAGGCAATCTGATATCGCGCGTGATGAAAATGGCGACAGTGTATGACGTTAGCGTAAAAACTCCAAATAACGAGCAGTTAATTGAAACAGATTTTCAAAATATAGAATCCAGCATCGCGCGAGCAATGAAAGTGTATCGCTTCAACGAAGCAATGGATGTGATTTGGGCGGAGATTAAAAATCTTGATTTATTCATCCAAAAACAAGAACCGTTCAAAAAAATTAAAACCGCGCCAGATGAGGCAAAAAAAGATGTTGAAATGCTTCTAAAAGGTCTCTGGAATGTTGGCGTGTTTCTTTTGCCGTTTATGCCAAAGACCGCGCAAGCGATATTTACGGCAATACGTAGAAATATTATGCCAAGCGTATTGTTTCAACGAATTGTACAAAATATACAAATATGATATATTTATTGTTATGAAAGTAATCACCACAACCTCAATGAGGAAGAACATATCCGAGGTAATAAATCGGGTTAAATATAGCGGGCAGGTTTTTGGCGTTGGGCGTAGAAATAATATAGAGGTTATTATTATGAAATACCCTGAATATTCAAACAAGAATTTGAACGAGATAACCAATATTAACGTCAATTCAAATAGTTTTACTTTTTTGAAAGAGGAACCGGACATATATACGGTTAATGATTTAAAAAAGAGGTATGTATAAAAAGAATACCGTTGTCTTATTGCCGTTTCCGTTTACTGACCTATCGGCTATAAAAGTAAGACCGGCGGTTATTCTTTCAAATAATATTGATGGTGATGATGTTCTTGTTGCGTTTATATCAGCAAAAAAAGGAAAAAAGTTTGGTAAAACTGACGTTTCTGTTAAAAGTTCCGACAAAGATTTTTTAAAAACAGGATTAAAAACTGACTCAGTTATTAAAGTGGGGAAAATCGCGACTTTGGAAAAGAAAACGATACTTGGGGAACTTGGTGTAGTAAGTAAAGATATAGAAAGTGAAATCACAAGAAAGCTTAAATTATTGTTTGGTTTATGAAAAGTGCGCGTATGCAATTTTTTGATATACATACGCACGCGCATTTCGCGGCTTTTGATGAAGACCGCGACATTGTGATGCTTCGCGCGCGGGACGCCGGAGTGGCTATGATAAATGTTGGAACTGACCGCGAGACATCTTTGTCCGCGATTGCCCTTGCGGAGAAATATGACAATGTGTATGCGACCGTCGGACTTCATCCGATTCACACGGACAAAGAAATATACCATGATAAAAGTGAGAGTAACGCCCCCGCGAACAGAGCAGAAAAAGAAGGGGAAATATTTGATGAAGCATATTATCGCGCGCTTGCTTTCAATAAAAAAGTTGTTGCCATTGGAGAATGCGGACTGGATTATTTTAGAATTAAGAATCAGGAATCAAGAATTAAGCAAGAAGACGCTTTTAGAAAACAAATAGAATTGGCAATTGAGTTGGATAAGCCACTTATGATTCATTGTCGCGACGCGTACAAAGAAACAGTTGAAATTCTTAATTCATACTTCAGGATTCATAATTCTAAATTGCGCGGTAATGTGCATTTTTTTGCAGGCACGTGGGAAGAAGCAAAATTATTTTTGAACTTAGGATTTACTTTATCCTTTACCGGAGTGATTACATTCGCGCGCCAATATGATGAAGTTATAAAAAATATGCCGATTGATATGATTATGTCTGAAACCGACGCGCCGTATGTAACGCCGGCGCCCTATCGCGGAAAGCGAAATGAGCCCGCGTATGTGGTAGAGGTTGTTAAAAAAATCGCTGATATCAAAAAAGAAGAGTATGAAAATGTTAGAGAAACACTTGTTAAAAATACAGAGCGCGTGTTCGGGCTTTCTTAAATATCTTGAATTACGCAAAATGTCTATTAATCTAGCGTAATATTTTATTTACATTAGTCGTTTATAAAGAGATGAATATGATAGTCATTATAGCTATGGCGGTGGATAGATATAACTGCGGATATTTATAAAAAAATATATAAAATTGACGACCGTCAATTTTATATATTTTTTAGATTGATAAAAATATTTAGCTTTGGCATCAACATAATATCATAATACGGCTTGCTATTGCTTGTTTTTTAATATTTTGATACTATATCTTTCAAATGACTCAAATGACTGAAGAAAAAAAACAAGAAATGACAGAAAAAAATGACGAAACCCGCATATATGAAATCGGGTATTTGATTGTTCCGATTCTTTCTGAAGAAGAAGTCATTGCTTTGTTTGCGGACTGTAAAGAGGTTGTTCGTGAAAACGGGGGCGTTATTCTTTCGGAAGGTGAGCCAAAGATAAAAAACCTCGCGTATTCAATGGCAAAAGCCGTTGGGCATAACAAAAAAAATTATGACACAGCTTATTTTGGGTGGCTTTCATTTGAACTTCCCATAGAAAATACTCAAAAAGTTAAAGCGTTGTTTGAAGACAAAGAATCAGTTATAAGGGCAATTATGTTTAAAACAACACGTGAAGATGTTATTCCAAAAAAGAAAACTTCAGTTATCAGAAAGAAGAAAACATTGCGCACGGAAGAAATTATTGACACACCGGCGTCATCTGAGGAAATTGATAAAGCGATTGAAGAAATGATTATCAATTAATTAGAAAAATGAATTAGATTGTGAAAGATTGAAGTAAATATTTTTCATATTCTATATTACATTTTATAAATTATGTATATAAACAAAGTAATGTTATTTGGGAATTTAACGAGAGACCCGGAATTGAAATCATTGCCGTCAGGCACACCGGTCGCGTCATTTGGACTTGCGACAAATCGTATTTATAAAGATTCAAGCGGGGAACGTAAAGAAGCGGCTGACTTTCATAATATAGTAGTGTTTGGTAGGCAAGCAGAAACAACATCTCAATATTTAAAAAAAGGAAGCTCGGCTTTTATTGAAGGGCGGCTTCAGACAAGAAGTTGGGAGGCGCAAGACGGGACAAAACGGAGCCGAACTGAAGTTGTCGCTGACCGAGTGCAATTTGGTCCGAAAAGCGGCGGCGGTGGAGGTAATTACGGCGGCGGGCAAAGCGGGACAAAAGAAGTAACAGATACGACAAAAAACGACGGGATTGATTATCCGGAAGAAGACATAAAACCTGAAGATATACCGTTTTAGAAAGTAGAAAATAGAAAGTGGAATGTTGTTAAATTACCGCTTTTTAATTTTTATAAATAAATTTATGAAAAATATGAAAAATTTTGATTACAAAGATATAGAGACCCTAAAAAAACATCTTGATACCCATTTGCGTGTTTTACCGCGCCGGAAAACAGGATTATCGGCAAAACGACAAAGAAGTATGACAAAATCCGTAAAACGCGCTCGTTTTTTAGGACTATTGCCGTATATATCTCGTTAAAATAAATCTTAAACAGTTTTCTTTTACTTTCTTTTATTTTTTACCAATTCTTTCTACGTATTCTCCGGTTTCTGTATTAACACGCACGATGTCGCCTTCGTTTACAAACATTGGCGCTGTTATTATTGCACCCGTTTCAAGTGTTATTTGTTTATTTGCGCCTTGCGCGGTGTTACCTTTTACAGCTAGCGGCGCTTCAACAACTTTTAAATCAATTTTAATTGGGAAACGAACATCAATAATTTTTTCATTAAATACAATAGAGTCAATTGTTATTTTTTCTTTTAAAAATCGCGAACGGTCTCCTATTATGTCTGAAGAAATAACAAAACGCTCTTTTGGGTTTCCGTGTTTATTAAACCAAATTTCATTTCCGCGTGAATAAATATAATCAATAGGGCGCGTTTCAATATCTGCTTTTACAGCGGATTCTGACTGATGAAACGAACGCTCGGTAACTTTTCCGGTTATCAGATTTTTTAATTTTGTCTGATTTACGGGTTTTCTTTGTTGTTTTCTAAAAACATGGCTTGTCAGAACCTCGTATGGTTCGCCATCCAAAATAATTATTTTGTTTTGTGTGATTTCATTATATTCAAGCATAGTTAATATATATTTATTACTCTTTCTATTGTTATATATGCGGTTTAGTGTAGCAAAAGAAGCGTGTTTTATCAATTTCTTATTTGGTAATATCTAAACATTTTAGAAACCTTTTATTATTATTTTAGTTGTAAAAAGTGAACTGGTCGAGTAGTATAATTGTGTAGGCCTCGCGCGCTAAAATCAATAGACGCGCGGTGTCCTGCAACATATGTTATTAAACGACCAAACAGATAAATATGAAATGTTTAAGGATAGAAGAGATGAAGAAATTCTTGCATCGTCTATAGCTACGCCGGCACTTTTTGAAATTTTAGTAAACAGGTATCAAAACGCGTTTGTTAGAAAGGCGCGTTCTATAATTGGTCCGAGAGAAGAAGTGGCTGATGTGGTAATGGAAACATTTACAAAAATATACACTAATGCGGGACGGTTTAGAGAAGTCCAAGGCGCGTCATTTTCTTCATGGGGCTATAAAATTTTAATTAATACATCTTTATCTTATTATCAGAAAATAAAAAGAAGAAATGAAGCAATCGCGGATATTGAGCCGGAACATTACGAATCGCTTGCTGACGGAAGGAATGATTTTAAAGATAATGAAATAAGAGATACGATAGCGGCTCTTATATCGCGATTACCGAAACCTTTTGAAAGGATATTAGAGTTGCATATTATGCAAGATAAACCGCAAGAGGAGGTTGCAAGAATTGAAGGCATTTCAATTGCCGCCGTAAAAACCCGTGTTCACAGAGCGCGCAAGGAATTAAAAAAAATTCAAGAGTCCAGTTTGTAAGGTCGTGTTTTAATAAATTATTTATATTTCATTATTTATTAAAAATATGGATATTCAAAACGAACAATTATTAAAGAAGGCAATTATGAGAAGGATTTACCTTGCTTATGTTGTCAGGCGTATTTTTCACGCGGTAACGCTAAAAAGCGCCGCGCTTGTTTTGTTTTTGTGGGGGATTTTTGTTCAGGTTTCCGTGAGCAATGTTTTTATAAACGCAAAGACCTCGGTTTCCACAAAGTCCTTCTATGGTTTTTTTGAGAGCGCGTTTATTAATACAGAATTATTGGTTCAAATTTTTGTTATGGGGATTTTAGTGATGACCCTTTGGCTTGGATATGATTTATATCAAACCGTGAATGGAACTGACAACAAAAGAATGATTATAGCCAGATAGATTTTTAATTTGGCGTAAAAAACACCCGCAGTCAAACGGGTGTTTTTTACGCAAAGTTTTGCTATTATAGACACAATGATTGATGAAAAAATAATAGAGCATATAGCTCGCCTCGCGCGTATTGAAGTAAAAAAAGAAGACGCGGAAAATCTAGCTTGTGATATAGGGGCTATTTTGAAATATGTTGAAAAAATAAAAGACGTTTCAACTACATTAAATATAAAAGAAAAGACAAAAGAAATAGAGCTACTGAATATTTTTAGAGAGGACGGAGAACCGCATAAGTCGGGTATTTATACAAAAAATCTTATAGACGCCGCTCCAAATAAAGAGGAAAATTATATTAAAGTAAAAAAGATTATTATATGAAAGAGCTTTCTGTAAATACAATAAAAAAAGCTCGTAAAGAGATTTCTTCAAAAAACATAAAAGAAGAAGAAATTTTTTCAGAAGCGCGTTCTATCGCGAAAGAAAAAAATAGCGATATTAACGCGTATCTTGAAATATTTGATTATGAATTATCTGGGAATAAAGATGGCCATCTTGGCGGTATCCCAATCGCTGTAAAAGATAATATATTGATAGAGGGTAAGCACGCAAGCGCGGGATCTAAAATGCTTGAATCATATATTGCGTCGTATGACGCTACCGTGATAAAAAAACTTCGCGACGCGGGAGCTGTCTTTGTCGGCAGGACCAATATGGATGAATTCGCAATGGGGAGTTCCACGGAAAATTCCGCTTTTGGCAGCACGAAAAACCCTCTTGATACAACGCGTGTTCCAGGCGGCTCTTCCGGCGGGTCTGC
>Ga0210057_1008584_pt1 | contig 12056 bp, 11 predicted proteins | sample CryGeyCG2114_010_2_FD_183968 | JGI IMG/M metagenome (GOLD analysis project Ga0210057, IMG submission 183968) | Groundwater microbial communities from aquifer - Crystal Geyser CG10_big_fil_rev_8/21/14_0.10 (SPAdes) (version 2) | ecosystem: Environmental > Aquatic > Deep subsurface > Groundwater ...
TGGAAATAGATAAAACAACCGGCCGGCTGGCCACCAGCCAAACACCGCCTGAAAACAAGGAACTTCAAGAACGTCAAATTATTACTGACCCCTTGGGAGCTCAATATTGTCTTGACTGTATTTTCCCTTCTGAACCTACCATTATCCACCCGGCAGATTTTCTACAGCTTGAGCCTTAAGGAAATATACCTTTTGTTGACAAACCAATTCAAACCATCTATATTACAGATATTGTAAACACCTGCCCATAAAAAATGAGGCAGGCTTTTTTTCAAATTAATTTCAAAAAATTTCTTCAAGGTGTTGGAATTGGCATTCTTATTCTTGCTTTTTGGTGGTTATCAGTAAGAGCCGAAGCGTTTGGAGAAACAGATTATCGAGTTGAATTTGGTGATGAGTGGGTGCCTATAGATTACGATGAGTTTAACGCCAAAACAATTGAACTCTCTGAAAAAATATATCAGCAAAGACATTCGAAAATCAAGGATAAAAAGGATGGGCTCTATAGAGTAAATCGATCTACCTCCCCGGCCACTAATGTTTTCCGAGTCATCGTGGAGGCAGGCATCTATGAAAACATCCTTAATTCTCTTGAACAATACAAAGTTGACTTAAAAGAAGAGTACAACTATCAAGTTGAGTTTTATCTCTGCAATGACTGTACTAAAGAAGAAATAAAAGCAGCTTTACAAACAGCAGGAACAGTGGGTACGGTTTTTGTGGGCGACTTACCCAGCGCCTGGTTTAGAATAGAAGACTGTTTTCATCAAGAAGGCAGAATAGAAATCTTTCCTATCGATTTATACTTTATGGACCTTAATGGTCAATGGGCAGGTGAAGTTGATTGCGGTTCTGGAATCCGTTGTTTCACTACTCACACAGGCGATACACTTCCAGAAATCTTCTTTGGCAGACTAACAGCCCCAAATGAGTCTCAAGAAGTTGAGTTGCTTAATCACTACTTTGAAAAGAATCATCAGTACAAACAAGGTGAAATATTCTTACCTCGCAGATCTTTAAATTATATTAATACTCGCGCCATGTCATGGGTTCAAGAAGTAAATATTGCCTATCCTGTCTACGATTTAATAACCGGCCCGGAAACAACCAATGGCAATGATTACAAAAACAGGTGGAATGACGGCTATGAGCATCTTTTGGTCGCCGTCCATTCAACTCCCCTTGAACATTTCTTTATTCCCTCAGCCCCCAATGGGTCTGTCACCTGGGAAGATGTTAAAACTCTTAAGCCTCACTTTCATTTTTACAATCTTCTTGCTTGTTCAAACGCCCGTTTTACGACCGAAAACTACATGGCGGGCTGGTATGTTTTCCAAAAAAGTGATTACGGATTACTGGCCATTGGCTCAACCAAAGCTGGTGAAATGCGTGGACTTTCTTATTTTTATCAACCCCTCTCGGAATTCAAACATTTTGGCCTTGCTTTTAAAGAATGGTTTCGCCAATATCAATGGGCTGTTAATGATAAGTGTTGGCACGGCGGCATGACTCTCATTGGCGATCCAACTCTAAAAATTTCCCCGTTTTCAAACACCCCCACTCCTACACCTACCCCCACACCAATAACTTCTAGTCTTTCATGTTCTGGAGGTTGTTACAGCAGCAACACCAACTGTCAGAACAACTGCGGTCAACCTTGCACCAAGTTGGATCAAACCAATGCTGCTCAACAAGGTTGTTGGCCCAGTGCTTATCGTTGTTGCCAAACAAACATTCCAATTACTCCCACGCCCACACCTCCTGTTGGCCAATCACCTACACCTACCCCCACATCAATAACTCCCAGCCTTTCATGTTCTGGAGGTTGTTACAGTAGCCCAGCAAATTGTCAGAAAAATTGTGATCAATCCTGCACTCGCTTAGATCAGGCCAACGCTACTCAACAGGGTTGCTGGCTAAACGCTTACCGTTGCTGTCAAGTTAGTAGTCCAGTTGCTCCCACTCCTACACCTACCCCCACACCAATAACTTCTAGTCTTTCATGTTCTGGAGGTTGTTACAGCAGCAACACCAACTGTCAGAACAACTGCGGTCAACCTTGCACCAAGTTGGATCAAACCAATGCTGCTCAACAAGGTTGTTGGCCCAGTGCTTATCGTTGTTGCCAAACCATAACAAACAATTAGTCTTTCTCAGCAATTTAAGCTATATTAAAATCTGAAAATTAGAAATTATTTCTTGGGGCTTGAAAAGAATTATCTCTAGGTTGTTGGGGCCGAGCTTCATTAACAACAATGTTTCGTCCCTGAAGGTCTTTGCCATTAAACATTTCTATCGCTTTTTTAGCTTCTTCAGCACTGCCAAATTCCACAAAACCAAAGCCTTTCGAACGACCGGAATCTCTATCAGAAATAACCACAGCACTAACAACAGAACCAGCTTGAGCAAACATCTCTTTCAGCTGGTCACTAGTGACACTATATTCAAGACTACCAACGTAAAGTTTGGTGTTCATTTTTTTCACCTCCTTTCAAAATCTGGAAACTTTTCTGAAGACCAAATAAGGCTCACGAGAAAGCTATCCAAAATATTGAATAAATTCTAACATAAACATCAATAAAAAGCTAGTCAATCTTTGAAAAAATCTATTTAAAATAATTATTATAAGCAAATATCAGCTGTTCAATAAAAAGCCTTTTTAAATGATAAATACTATTTTGCTCATAAAATAAAATTAGGGCTTTTTTAAACTCCTTTTCATCAATACTTCTATATGATAAAGGATAATAATCATGAGCTAAAAGTACAGCATTGGCCAACATCCTTCCTGTTCTTTTATTACCATCAGAATAAGGCTGAATATAAGAAATCATTGAATTGATGATTAAGGCTTTTTCAAGAGGCTCGCGGTTTTTATTAACCGCTTTGACCAATTTTTCCATTACTTGCTTAATTTGAAATTCATTATCAAAAGGTCGATAAACAGTGCCTGTTATTCCTACAGGATTTTTTCTAATACCAGCACTAATATTTAAATCTTTAATCAATGTGTTATGCAATTGGTTAATGTCCGAAAGGTTCAATTTTTTAAACCTGGCCTTGTTTTCCAAAATTTTCTCAAAAGCTCTTTTATGATTAAGAATCATCGCTGCTTCTTCTCTACTTTTACCTTCAGCTCTCTTGTTGCTTTTGATAAGCTCTTCTGCTTCTAATAGAGTGTAAGTGTTCCCCTCGATTTTTGAAGACTTCCAGCTTAATTCAATCACAAATCTTTCCAATTCTTTTTTAAAAATATCGGGGCTCAATTTTTTGACTTGTTTGTTAAAACTTTCTCGAAACTCATTAATTTCTTCTTTTTCTACTGATGAAAACAATTCATTCAAATGATTAAAAACACTAAAATCAAAGCTTTTTTTAGCATTAATTCTCTTATCTGGTTCATCAGCAAAATAGAGATCAATATCAAAAGGTTTGAGAAGAGGATTTTTTGAATAAGGAAAATACTTAGTATTTTTACCTTTTCCTTCAGTTCTAATTAAATTTTTTCTTATTAGATTATCTAAATCTCTAATTATAGTGGGTTTGGAGATTTGGTATCTTGTACCTATTTTTTTCTGGATTTCCCCACGCCAAAGCCCCTTTGACTGACTAATAATGTTCAAAATGAATTTTTGTCTTGGAATAAAATTCGTCTCATTCATGTATATCAATCGTATCATTTTGAGACGATCTGTCAAGGGTTAAATTCTTTCGGGGGTTACCTAGAATCAAAACAATTTTGCTACTACCATCGGGTAATTTAACCGTAATACTTTCTGCGTCTTGACTAATAATTTCTCCTCTATTTTTTGTCCAGTATTGACACTATCGCCTTCTTTAACAAAAACGTTTTTAATAACGCCGGTTGCCTGGGTAGTCACCGTAAAAGCATTGGTTTGAATAAGATTCCCACTAGCTGAAATGGTGGAAATAATCGCCCCTTGCTCAAATTGCTTCTTTTTTCATCATGACGAAGGCATATTATACCAGGAATCTGAGAAAACGCTGAGAAGTATTAAGAGACGAGCGAGCCGGCAGAATTTTAAATTCTCTTTTTACTTTTTTCCGGATAACTACAAAGAACTACATCTAGTTTTTTAATGCCTTCAAAATATTTACAAATCGAAACGTTTTTAACAGCGCATTTATGTCTCGATCCCCATGGGCATTCGCCCTGCTCCCAATCAGCAGGGGCAAAATCAATATCCATATTCGCACCTTTAATTTTCCTAATCTTCCTTATCATTTTTTGTCTATCTTGAGCTTGCCGAAGGACCATTTTTACTCACCGCCTTTCTCAATCATCTCTTCAACCTCTTTTTTTGCTCTATCTAATAATTCTTTTGATTTTTTGCGGGCTTGGTGAGATTGGCGGACTAAATCAGCGATTTTTTGTTGGGTGGGTTTGGGAAGAATAGGAATTAAGCAATCTCTAATCTGATCTGGTCTCCAGTGGACTATAACTGAACCGCCGGTATCTTTTTCAACCTGCATCTGACATACAATTGAATTTATAACTAATACTAAATATTCTGGTTCGATTTCTACCTTTAATTTTAGTCGCAAAATCCCGCCAGCGATTATTCCTTTGATTGGTTCCTTTAATACATAAGCAATCCCTGGTGTAGCATCTTTGGTTAATAAAATTTCGCTGACTTTTGGTTCAAACTCTTCTTTAAGCTTTTGGTATAATTCTTCGCTTAAATACTTTTGACCCTTTTCTTCAATTCCGAATTTTGAAAGACTGCTTACTCTGATAAATAATTTTCCTTCTTCTTGATATTCTTCACTTCCCGGCTCGATTCCCTTTTTTATCGAAACTAATTCACCTAATAATTTTGCATTTTTATTTTTGATTTTTGAAATTAAATTCTCATACTTCAGCTGGAAATATTCGGCATCGGCGCGACGGACAGATTTTATGTCAGAAAGATTGATTGTAAAAGATAAATCGTCTTCAATTTGAAAGTCTTTAAGCCCCAGCTCTTCCAAAAGCAAATTTTCAGCCTCTTTATAAAAATTTTTTGATTCTTCAACCATTAACAAACCTTGTCTTATTAAATACGTTATCTGTCCTTGAAATTTTTGGTCAATTATCGGAACTAAAAGTTTTTCTAAGCTAAAAAGGTTGATGTGGCCTTGCAAACCACCGCTCGAACCTCTTTCTATTTGATATCTCCCGTATTTAGAATTCAAAAAGGCAGCAAGAAATTCTGGGGTAATCTCATCGGATTTGGTTTTAATCAAAATTATGTCAGCAGAATTGGCAGCAGGAAAATTTTCTGGAACTATACCAACGTTCCCGATAGAACCACTTCTTGCCAAAAGTAAGTAGCCAGGAAAAATTTGACTCTTTCTCAACTTTTTATGGAATTCTTCGTCTATATAAACAACATCATTTTCTGCGTCAACAAAAAATTCACACACATTTTGAGTTCTCAATAATGGCACGCCCTGATCTTGAAAGTGCGAAACCATCGAAGAAACAAAACCTACATCAATCTTAGAAGTTAAAGAATTAAGGCTTCCTAGTTTGAGTCGATTAAGTTGCTCAGAATATTTTAGATATTCCGGCTGGTAATATTCCGCATCCAGCCTATTCGCGCCTTCTAAATTATTTTTATAAATAATTGAGTAAACCATTATTTTCCCTTTGTTATTAATTGCTTAAGTCGTGAAAGTTCTTCAGCCGTTAGTTTTTCTAAATATTTTATTATTTCTAGGCCTTTCTTATTCGCAATTTTTACCTCGCTTTTTAGTTTTTTGTAGTCGCAATCTTTTAAAATGTTGTGGACCAAATAATTTCGCTTCTGATTGTATTCCTTCAAAAGGTTAATAATAGGAACTTCTTCTTTTGTGGCTACGCAAATTTTATAAAGATGAATTAGTTGTCCCAATGTCCTATCTTCAAGCCACCCAAGAAAATCTTTATCTGGTATTGTCGATCTCAATCTAACGAGCAGCATTAGTTCGAATTGAATTATATTTTGTTGGACTAAAAACTTTTCTAAATCGTTTTTTCCGGTCTGTGCGATTGTTTTAATTAAGGCATAACTTATTGTTTTTGAAGAATATTCCATATGTTTATTCCGCATCTAGCCGATTTGCGCCTTCAAGTTGAGATTTTTGGATTATTGAATAAACGCTCACCCCAAATTTCCCTTTCTACAATCAGGGCACAATTTTTCAGACAGCAGGCTCGTTGATAGGTCGTCCTGGTAAGATTTACCACATTTCTGGCAGGTGTTCAGAAACGAAGGATAATCCGAAAGGTTTACAGGACTCACTGAACCTAATGATACGGGGCCCGAGGAAATTATAGCTTCACTGCTTATGATTCCCCCTTTTTGATAATTTAGTTCTTTGACTTCTTTCTCTAGTTCCTTGATTCTTCCTTCCAATTGTTTTCTTAATTCTTTATTCTCACCCGCTTTTAAAAGTTCTTTCTTTTTTTCAAGAATTTCTTCGATATAAACTTTTATTGCACTTTCAAATGATTTTGCTACTTCGCCACTCTCTTTTAATTCAGGTACTATATCTATCCAATCTGCAAGTCCGGAACGAATATTCATTAATGTAGTTTCTAAATGACGATTTATCTCTTCAAGTTCTCTTTTAGTTACATCTTTCTTTATAAAATTATTTATCCAAGATCTTATGTAAGTGATCTGGTTGGTTATAGAAGAGAGATTCCTTATCGCAGATTGTCCTTTCTTAACCAAAACAGATTCGGACATCATTTCGTCATATCCGCCTTTAATAAATGCGCCAGCAATAGCGAGGAAAACAGAACCTATAAGATTCATCAATATAGAAAACTCAGTCTTATCTTTATAAAAAATTGATACCAAGATCAGTATTACGGCGGATATTATAGAAAGAAGGGGTACTGGGGTAAAAAGTGCTTCAATGAAACTCATCCACTTTTTCTTAAATTTGTTTTCTGATTTCATCTTATCTCCAAAAACTAAATCTTTCCTTTTGGGCAAATTCGATAAATTTGTCTGCGATTTCGTCGAGATCGTGGTCGAGGACTTTGCGACCACGAGAATTATAAACATACTTCCCTTTTTCATCCTTCTTATAAACATAATCTCCGGAATTATCTTTGCCGGCTTTTTTGGAAACGGCCATAAAGATTGGATAGTCTTTTTGGGATTCGCCTGCTTCTCCTCCCCATTTTTGTAAGAACAATACGCTTGTTTTAGTCCCTGTGTGGGGCTTGAAAGTATTACCGTGCAAACCAACAACAGCAAGAATTCTTGCTTTCTCAAACAACCATTCGCGGATATATTCCATATTAGTATTGTTCAACACCCCCTGGGGTAAAACTATTGCCAAACGGCCACCAGGACGAATTGCGTCTAACGATCTCTCAATAAAAAGAATGTGCCGCTCAACATTATTTCTTAATTTTCCGTCTTTTTTGGCCAACTCATATTGTCGCAGTAGTCCTGGGTCATTACGGTTCTCACCGGCAAACGGTGGATTTGTAAGTAAAATATCAAAATCAAGATGACGGTAGGTTTTTTGATTTTCCTCCCCATCTTGTGCCTCCTCAAAATTTCTTAGAAGCCGTCTTAGTTCAACTCTTGCGTTTTCTGCGGATATTCCCTGCCAATCCCGAGCATCTAAGGAATTGCGTTTGAAAACATGATGTTTGCCATCACCAGCAATTAACATCAGTGCTTGGGAAATTCGGCGCATGTTATCATCAAAATCAATCCCAAATAAATATTTTGAAGCGTAATCTTTTTGAGCCGCTTCAGTTTTTAAATAGTTATCCCAAACGTGATACATTGTGTGGAGAAGAAATCCTCCCGAACCACAAGCAGGATCTATAACATATTCATCCTCTTTTGGATTAAGCATTTTGACGCACATCTTAATCACATGACGAGGGGTAAAATACTGCCCCTTCTTACCTTTCGAAACTTCGGTAATTAGGTACTCAAAAGCACTGTCGACAATTTCATATTCTCCCTGTCCAATTTCAAATAATCTGACATTCTCCAAAAAAGGCACACAAATATTAAGGCGTTCGGGGAAAAGTTTAATATGGTCAGAAGATTCGAAAGTGTCAGGCCACTGGCCCGCGGAGTTTTTGAAAAGACGATTAATCACCTCGTAGGTTTTTTCTGGATCGCGGTATTTTCTAAAAAGAACCTCTTGGTCCTCCCTGCGTTCTCGAGCCAGCTTTTCATCAAAAAGCTTGGCATAGATTAATTTAAAAATTTCTTCAAATACATTAGCACCAGAACCGGCAAGGGCTAGTTCCTCGATTCTCTTAACGATCTCGACAAAATCAAACTTGGGGTTTAAATCGTTCCAGGTTTTTTTAATTTCAAAGAGGTCGTCAATTGTCTGATCCGCAGCCGGAATTTCGCTTAGGGAGTCCTCGAATTCTTTCGGATAGGGCCTATACAAGATCACTTTTTCTATTCCGTTTGACCAAACACCAATTTCTGAACCTTCGGCGGAAAGATAACTCTTGAGCTGCTCGACTCCTTTCTTTTCCGTTGGACTTTTAACTTCAATAATAATAAAGGGCGTAATTTTATCTTTCTTGTAAACAACAATGTCGGCCGCCTTGGCGTGAATTTCGTGGCCGAAATGAATACTCTTTTCCGTGTCTATCCGCTCAAAAGGATACTTATAGTTAGTATGGAGCTTATAAAGCCATAATTGTCGAATAATTTCCTCGGGCTTACCTTTTTGTTTTTTCTCATCAAAAACAAATTTTTTATTTCCAGATTTAAGATCTTTGACGTAATAAATCCCTTTCTCTTCTTGGGTAATTGTAAGAGCTTCTTCTAAGTCTATTTCTTCAAACTCTTTTAAGCCATATAAAATACCAGGGTCCTTAAAAATTTTGTCAATTACTTCCTTTGTTTTGTTTGGTTTTACGGTTGGCATAAATTCTCCTTAACTTACTGATTTCCAGTATCCTTTCTTCAAAATTGAAACAACCTTGCCTTTTAACTTCATCTTGTCAGTAAACGGAATAATAGGATGTTTTGGATTTTCCGGTTTAAGGTAAATGTAGGGGGGTTGATCGTCGGATATAAACCGCTTTACCGTTGATTCGCCTTCGATATCAGCCAAGACAATATTTCCAGAAACAAATTCTTTTTGGCTTTTAACCAGAACCATATCTCCGTCGTCAATTCCAGCGTTAATCATTGAATCACCAGAAACTTTAAGAAGAAAAACGTCATCTTTTAACATGGTTACATCAGGCGAAACCTCTTGCCATTCTCCATCGATTTGTATCGGTTCGATGGGAGAGCCAGCGTGGCTAATACCCAGAAAAGCCACTAAGGGCGGCTTACCAAGTAGCTGATATCCCAAGGGTAAAATTGCAATGCTTCTTGCCATAGATTCGCTACGTTTAATAATCTTTTTTTCTTCAAGTTTATTCAGAAGGTCGAGAACAGACTGGTTTGAAGAGACTTCTAGACGGTCTTTCATTTCCTCAAAGGTGGGAGGATAGCCTGTATCTTTGATATGCTGATAGATAATCATGAGCAAATCTTTTTGTCTTTTTGTTATTGAAGCTCGCATAAACTAATCATACCCGACTATTTAGTCAGTTGTCAAGAGGTGAACTTTGTGGGTGCTGAAGCAAAACGCTCCCTTAACGGGAGCGTTTTGGAAAATTTAGTGAACCAGTGAACCATTATCTAAAAACCGCCCGGTCCAAATCCTCTGCCAAAGCCGTGACCACCAAAACCTCTCTTGCCAAATCCGCCCCAGTAAGGTGCTAGTTTTTCAAAATCAATGCCGCTTTCTTCCACCCATTTTCGCTTTTCTTCCATCATTTGTCTTTGTTTTTCTTGCCATTCAGCTTGCTTTTTAAACAAAGCTTCTTTTTGCTCGGCAGTAATCACTCCGTTCTCGACTGCCTCATTAAGCCTGCTCTCTATCTGCGCCTGCATTTTTTGTTGACGCTCCTGATGCATCTCGTTAAAAACGCCGGTTACTTCTTCTTCTTTCAGGCCAACTTTATCCACCAGTTTTTGTACAATCGGCAGATAATTTCGGTTTGTTTCGGCCTTAGCCTTATTTATCATTAGTCCACCGGCAATAAAAGCAACTAAAGCAACAGCTGAAATCAAAAGCCAATTTTTAATTTTGAATTTTTCACTTTTCATTTTTTATCTCACCTCCTTTCTTTTTTCCTCCACCTCGGGGGAGTCCATTCGGCCACCCCCGAGGTGTCTTTGCCGCTTTATCATAACCAATTAATCTGAGAAAATGCTTAGAAAGATAAAATCAAGAATGCCGGAAAGGAAACTTGACAGTAAAAGTGGTGCCCTTACCCAAAGTGCTTGCAACTTCAACCGAACCTCTGTGGATTCCAATAATTCTTTTAGCCAATGAAAGCCCTAAACCAAAACCCTGCACATTATTTTTAGAACGAGATTGGTCAGCCCGGTAAAATCTATCGAAAATATGGGGAAGATCTTTTTTAGGGATGCCGATGCCTGTATCTTTGATTTCAATGAAAAAATTTTTCTTGTCCGATTTTGCAAAGACCGAAACTTTGCCGCTTCTAGGCGTATATTTAACAGCATTATCTAGAAAGATAAGCATCATCTCTTCTAAACCTTCTCTATTGGCTTGAATATTTTGCTTTTTAACCTTAACTTTTATCTTCATGTTTTTTTCTTTTGCCAAGGGTAAGATTTTTCGGCAGGCGTTTTCAACCACTTGGGCGAAGTTAACATTTTCCAAAACAAAATTTTGACCATTATTTTGCAAATTAGCCAAATTCAAAAGATTATTGCTCAAAGATTGCAAGCCATCAATGTCTTCCAAATTACTTTTTATCACCTTTTTTGCTTCTGGCGACGATAATTTTTTATCTCTTAAAGCCACTTCCATTGAGGTTTTTAAGGCAGTTAAGGGTGTCCGGAGTTCATGGGAAGCATCAGCCACAAATTTTTTTTGTTCTTCCAATGCCTCCTCAATCGGAGCTAAAGTTTTGCCTGCCAAAAGATAGGCTGCTCCGGCTGAGATTAGTAAAATAGCGCCATTCAACATCAATAAATTCAAGGCCAGTCTTTCTTTAACCGTTTTTAAGTCTTCAACAAACAAAAACCGTGGCGATATTTCTCTTAATCGCGCCGGCAAATCTTCGGGGCGGTCCGAAAAACGCCCGGGCAAAGGAATACCTAATTCTTCTGCTTTAAGTCTCAGCTCCGCTCGACGAAAGCCTCTTCCTAATTCTCGCACCGTTCCCAGATAAATTACGGCACTAAAAAAAACGCTAATCATCATGATGATTAAAAGATACCAGCCGGTTAGTTTTAGGCGTGCTGACTTAAACATTACTCTCTATCTCCAATCTTATATCCAAAACCCCTGACAGTCTGAATAAGGGATTTTTTGTTCTTGAACGATTTGTCAATTTTATTTCTCAAATAGCCAATATAAACTTCAACCGTATTAGGCAAAATATCAGCATCATAATTCCAAACATGATTGATAATTTGGTCTTTAGTGAGAATTTTATTGGGGTGTCTTAAAAGATACTCAAGCAGGGCAAATTCTCTCTTTGACAATCTAATTTGCTTTTCTGCTCGCTTTACTTCAAAAGTTAGAGTGTTCAAAGTCAAATCGTCATAACTCAACACATTATCTAAACTCTGTTTTGGTCTCCGGGTTAAGGCTCTAATCCGTGCCAAAAGTTCTGCAAATGCAAATGGTTTAACTAAATAATCATCGGCGCCTGCATTTAGTCCACTTACCTTATCATTAAGTTGCCCTCTTGCAGTCAACATTAAAATGGGCGTGTGGATATTTTCTTCTTTCCTTAATTTCCGGCAAACTTCCATTCCGTCCATCTTGAGCAACATCAAGTCTAAAATAATCACGTCATAATCCTCAGCTGCCGCTAAATCAAAACCTTGTTCACCATCAAAAGCCACATCAACTGCATACGACTCCTGCTCCAATCCCTTTTTTATGGAGTTGGCTATTTTGTGTTCATCTTCGACAACAAGGATTCTCACTGGAGATATATTATACACCGTAGCTGAGAAATAGCTGAG
>Ga0210057_1008586_pt1 | contig 12053 bp, 16 predicted proteins | sample CryGeyCG2114_010_2_FD_183968 | JGI IMG/M metagenome (GOLD analysis project Ga0210057, IMG submission 183968) | Groundwater microbial communities from aquifer - Crystal Geyser CG10_big_fil_rev_8/21/14_0.10 (SPAdes) (version 2) | ecosystem: Environmental > Aquatic > Deep subsurface > Groundwater ...
TCCATCACTCTAAGTCTGAAGCAAGCCTCACTATCAAGTCTTACATTATGATATTTCATCGTTAAACACCTCCTTTCCTAACCCTGTATTCTACTAGGAAGTGTCCACGATGTCTTTACACTAAACGGGCTGTATCAAAAATGACAATTTTGAGGTAAAATGGCCTAGTAAGGGAAAATTTTATGTTTAAAATCTTTATTAACTTCAAAACCTATCCTCAAGGAACAGGAGAAAAAGCGGTCGAGCTGGCTAAGGTTTGTAGGGGAATTGCGGAGAGTGAGGGAGTTGAGGTTATTCCAATAATTCAGGCAGTTGATCTTCGGGTAATAAAAGAAGCGGTAGGAGGCGAAGTTTGGGTTCAGCGGATTGATCCGGAACCGCCGGGAAAATTTACCGGCTCTTTAAATTTAGAAGCGGCGATTGAAACAGGAGCCAATGGAACACTTATAAATCACAGTGAGAACCAAGTTCCACCGGGGACAGTAAAACAAATTATTTCTGCCGTTAAAAAAAGGCTAAACGCAAAAGTTCGATTTGAAACAATGGTTTGCTGTAAAACTTTAGGGCAGATGGAAAGACTGATTAAGTTTAAGCCGAATTTTATTGCTTATGAAATTTCAGAATTAATCGGCGGTGAAGTTTCTATTACTGACACTAATACTAAAGCGATTAAACACGGAGTGGAAATCTGCGGGGAAATACCGTTGGTGGTGGGAGCAGGGATTAATAAAGCCGAAGATTTAAAAAAAGCGGAAAGTTTGGGAGCAAAAGGCGTTTTAATTTCTTCCGCCGTGGTTTTGGCGGAGGACCCAAAAGAAAAATTGGAAAATTTAATTAGTTTAATTAAGTAACTGCCTAAGGAGGTTAATTTTATGATCTATCTTGGAGCAGACCATAGAGGTTTTGAACTTAAGGAAAAAATCAAAGTCTGGCTTAAAGAATGGAATTTTCCGTTTGAAGATTTGGGGAATGACCGGTTGGACACGGAAGACGATTATCCGGATTTTGCCGTAAAAGTCGCCAAAAAAATTAAAAATAAAGAAGATTTCGGAATTTTGGTTTGCGGGTCGGGGGTAGGAATGGATATTACCGCCAACCGATTCCCCGGCGTTTTTTGCGGTTTGGGTTTTACTCAACAGCAAATCAGGCTGGCCAAAAGAGACGACAATATTAATTGTTTGTCTCTACCGGCGGATTATATTTCCGAGGAAGAAGCCAAGGGGATTATCAATATTTTTCTGGAAACACAATTTTGCGGGGGAGAGAAATATTTAAGAAGGATTAAAAAAATTAAGTAAGCGGATAAATTTTTTTGTGATTATGGACCTGCCGTCAGTTACCGATTTTTCCTTTCAAGAGAAAAGTGTTTTGTTAAGAGGGGACCTTGATGTCCCTCTTAAAAATGGAAAGGTTGAGGAAAACAGTCGTTTAAAAGAATGTTTACCAACGATTCAATATCTTCTTGATAATGACGCAAAAGTTGTTTTAATTGGCCACCTTGGCCGGCCTGAAGGAAAAGTAGTTGAAGAATTGCGGCTAAAACCGGTGGCACAAAAGCTTGACGAGCTTTTGAATTCAAAGATCAAAGATCAAAAATCAAAAACATCCATTCGGCAGGCTCAGGACAGGCAGATCAAAATTAAAAATTTTGAAGGTTACCAGATTGCCGAGAATTTAATTTTATTGGAAAATCTGAGATTTGACCCGGGTGAAGAGGCAAACGATTCGGGTTTTGCCAAAGAACTGGCGGATTTGGGAGATTTTTTCGTTAACGAAGCCTTTGCGACCAGTCATCGCCTGCACGCTTCAATTGTCGGGATTCCCAAACTTTTAGCTCACGCCGCCGGATTTCATTTTACCCAAGAAGTGGAAAACTTGTCCAAAGTTTTGGAGAATCCTAAAAGGCCGCTTGTTTTTGTTATCGGTGGAGCAAAACCGGAAACCAAGTTGCCGTTGGTGGTTGATTTTGCCAAGAAAGCGGATTGGATTTTAATTGGGGGCACACTAAGTCAAAATTCAAAACCCGCAGTCGCGTTTGACGCGATTAAATCTATTTTATTCGCTGGTTTGACCAGTGACGGCTTTGATATTAACGAAGAGTCGATTAAGAAGTTTACGGATATTATTAAAACTGCCGGAACAATTGTTTGGAACGGGCCAATGGGAAAATATGAAGAAGAAAAATATGAAATCGGAACAAGAAAAATTGTCGAGGCAATTGCAGAAAACCAGGGTTTTAGTGTGGTAGGCGGAGGAGATACAATTGCCGCCTTGACCAAATTCAATTTAATTGACAAAATGGATTATGTCAGTACCGGCGGCGGAGCAATGTTAGAATTTTTAGCTCAAGGAACCTTGCCGGGAATTGAAGCTTTAAAATGATAAAAATTGGTATCAATGGTTTTGGTAGAATTGGCCGAATTGCTTTTCGTCAGGCAGTTTTGGACTTTGCCGACCAAATAGAAATAGTGGCCATCAATACTTCCGGCTCAATGGAAACGCCGGGGTGGGCAACGCTTTTAAAATATGATACGACCTACCGGATTTTCACTAAAGAAGTAAAAGTGGCGGATCCCCAAGGAGCCAGGGAAATCGGCTCGCTTTTGATTGACAGCCGTCTTTATCCGTTACTAGCGGAAAAAGAGCCGTTAAAAATTCCCTGGTTTTCCTATAAACCGGATGTGGTGATTGAATCAACCGGAGTTTTCCGCAAAGCCGAAGAAGCGGAAGCTCATCTTAAAGCCGGTTCTCCAAAAGTAATTATTTCTGCTCCGCCCAAAGGACCGGGAGTACCGATTTTTTTAATGGGAGTCAATGAAACTAAATACAAAGGCGAAAAAATCATTTCCAATGGTTCTTGCACCACCAATTGCGTCGCGCCGATTGTCAAACTCGTTTTAGAAAAGTTTGGCATTGAACAGGCGGCTTTAACGACCATTCATGCTTATACCGCTGATCAAGAATTGGTTGACGGTTCACATAAAGATTTACACCGGGCACGCGCTGCTGCCCAAAATATTATTCCCACGGAAACCGGAGCGGCCGACTCAATTATTGCGGTTTTTCCGGACTTAAAAGGAAAATTTGCCGGGACTGCTATTCGCGTTCCGGTAATTTGCGGCTCTTATTCTGATCTGACTTTTAAAATTTCCCAAAAAACAACCATTGATGAAATAAATGATCTTTTTATGCGGGCGACCCGCGGCCGAATGAAAAATATTTTGAGCGTCACGACGGAGCCTTTAGTTTCCGGAGATATTATTGGTAATCCTTATTCCTGTATTGTCGATTTAGGAATGACCGCCGTCGTCGCCGACGATTTTATTCAAGTAGGGGCTTGGTATGATAATGAATATGCTTATGCCCGGCGTTTGCTGGAAGAAGCGATTTACATTGCACAAAAGTAATGGCAGAAATTGTTCCGACAATTCTTACCGCTGATTTTTCCGAATACATTAAAAAAATGCACTTACTTAAGGGTGTCTGTCCCCGTGTACAAGTCGATGTTATTGACGGGAAATTCGTCGGCAATCAGACAATTTCCCTGGAGTCTTTAAAAAACGAACCAACTGATTTAAGAATGGATTTACATTTAATGGTTAAAGAACCGGAAGAATGGGTTAACCGGGCCTTGGAAATTTTACCTGACCGATTAATCGGCCAGGTGGAAATGATGTATGAGCCGGAGAAGTTTATTAACCGCGCTACCGAGGGGGGTTTTGAAGTGGGTATTGCTCTTGATTTGGAAACTCCGGTGGAATCAGTTCCGGAAGAAATTTATCATATGGTTGATTTGGTCTTGCTTCTTTCGGTAAAAGCCGGGTTTAGCGGGCAGGAGTTTGACGAAAAAGTTTTGGAAAAAATTGAGAAAATAAAAAAAATTGTCGGCGATTTGGTCGGTATTGGTGTAGACGGAGGACTGACGGACGAAAAAATTAAACTTTGTCAAAAAAAAGGCGCCAATATTTTTAATGTCGGCAGTACTTTTTGGGAAGCGGAAGACTTAGGATTAAGATATAATGAGTTACTAAAGTTGATTAGCGAAGATAGACAATAGAAGATGGAAAGTAGTAGTAGAAGGTAGTAGAAGATAGATAATAGAGAATAGAAAATCTATTTTCGACCTTCTACTTTCTACCCCTACCTTCTATTTTCTATCATCTATTGTCAAGAATTATTTATGATTAAAAATGTAACTTTTTTTGGTTTTTCCGAAGCTAAATCCGGCAGTCCTGATTATGATGCGGCTTTTCAGACCGGAAAACTTCTGGCTCAAAATGGTTATTTGATTATTAACGGTGGTGGACCGGGGGTGATGAAAGCCTCTTCAGAAGGGGCAAAAGCCGGTGGGGGAAAATGCATTGGTGTTTCCTTTAATCCTAAAGATATGACTCATTTTGAGGGCAGGGACGAAACTAATCCTTTAGATCAGGAAATTGTCGTTGATAATTATGTTTTAAGAACCCTAAAACTTATGGAATTGGGAGATGCTTACGTTCTTTTTAATGGCGGCACAGGAACAATTTCCGAATTTGGTATGGCTTGGGGTTTGGCCCGTCTTTATTTTGGTCACCATAAACCCTTAATTTTATTTGGCAGTTTTTGGCATGAAGTTTTGGAGGTAATTGCCAAAAATATGTTGATTCGTCAGGAAGAAATTCGCGTTTATCGTATTGTCACCACACCCCAGGAAGTTTTGGAAGAAATTAGAAAACTGTAATTTTTTAAAAATTTTTTCTTCTGTCAAATCGCCAAAGAAAATGGTATTATAAATTAATGGTTCCTTTGACTGTCTCCGAACTGGAAGAAACTGCCCGAAAAATTAGAAGCAAAATTATTGAAATGATTTACCACGCCGGCTCAGGCCATCCCGGCGGCAGTCTTTCTTCAACCGATATTCTAATTTCCCTTTATTTCGGCAATATCTTAAAATTCGATCCCCGTAATCCGAAAGCGGGAAAACGCGACCGTTTTATTTTGTCCTGCGGTCATGTTTGTCCGGCTTATTATGCGGTATTGGCCCAACTGGGGGTTTTTAATGAGGACTTGCTTTTATCTTTGCGGGATTTGGGTAGCCCCTTGCAAGGTCACCCTTCTCTTCCTCATGCCGATTTTGTGGAAGCTTCTTCCGGATCTTTAGGCCAAGGACTTTCAGTGGGGGTGGGAAAAGCTTTGGCGATGAGAATAAAGCAGGAAAAAGAAAAAGTTGTTGTTTTATCCTCTGATGGAGAACAGGATGAAGGTTCGCATTGGGAAGCAGTGATGTTTGCCGGTCATCACAAAATGGAAAATCTAAATTTAGTGATTGACGAAAACGGTATGCAACTCGGTGGAGAAACAATGAAAGTTTTAAATACAGAACCCTTAGTTGAGAAATACCGTTCTTTCGGTTGGGAGGTTTATCAAACCCAAGGTCATGATTTTAGTCGTTTAATTGCCACTTTCAGTAATTTTAACGAAAGAAAAAATAAACCTAAAGTGGCCATTTGCAAAACTATCCGTGGGAAAGGCGTTTCTTTTATGGAAAGCAAAGAGAGATACCATGCTTGTACTTTAAGCGAAGAAGAATATCGGAAAGCAATGGAGGAACTTTCTTAACATGGAAAAATCAATGAGAGATGCTTTTGGCGAAGCAATTTTGCAATTAGGAAAGACAAATCCTAAAGTTTTGGCATTAACGGCCGATGTTGAGCCTTCGGTTAGGTTGACCGATTTTGCTCGTGAGTTTCCGGAAAGATTTTTTAATGTGGGTGTAGCGGAAGCCAATATGATTGGGATAGCGGCGGGTTTAGCTTTGGAAGGCTTTATCCCTTTCTGCACTTCATTTGCTGTTTTTGTTCCCGGCAGGTGTTTTGATCATCTGCGGGTTTCGGTTTGTCAGAACAAAGCTAATGTCAAACTGGTTGGCTCTCACTGTGGCTTTTCCAATGCTGGCGATGGCGCCAGCGCCCAAAGTGTGGAGGATATGGCTTTAATGCTGAGTCTGCCGGAAATGACCGTTGTTTGCCCGGCGGACGGGGTGGAAACCAGAAAAGCAGTTTTGGCCGCGGCGAAAAAAGAAGGTCCGGTTTATCTGCGCCTTTCCCGGGCAGAAACTCCGTTTATCACCAAAGAGGGAGATAATTTTGAAATTGGTAGAGCCAGTATCTTAAGAAAAGGGAAAAAAGTAACGATTATTGCCTGCGGCTCGCTCGTGGCGGAAGCCTTAGTAGCAGCCGAAAAAATTAATGCCGAAGTAATTAATCTTTCAACGATAAAACCTTTGGATGAAGAAACGATTTTGTCGTCGGTTAAAAAGACCGGCAGAGTAATCACCTTGGAGGAGCATTCGGTTATCGGAGGAATAGGGTCGACGATCGCCGGATTTTTAGGGGAGAAATTTCCCCTCCCGATTAAAATTATGGGCATTCCCGATGTTTTTGGCGAATCGGCCAGAAATTATCAGGAATTGCTTGATAAATACGGGCTAAACGCGGAAAATATTATTAAAGAGTTTGAAAAAATTTAAATGAAAGTTGTCGTTACCAGCAAAATTCCCAGAGTCGGCATCGATGTTTTGGAAGATGCCGGTTTTACCGTGGTTGGTAATCCCAGCGAAAGGTTGCTCTCTCCCCTGGAACTGAAAGATTTTGTTCATGGGGCGGACGGAATTCTTTGTTTACTTCTTGATAAAATTGACCGCGAGATAATCAAAGAAGCTGGAAAAAACTTAAAAATTATTGCCAATTATGGAGTTGGTTTTGACAATATTGATATGGCGGCAGCTAAGGAAAGAAATATTTTGGTGACCAATACTCCCAGCCCGCTTTCCTCTCAAGCAGTGGCGGAGTTTGCCATCGCTTTGATACTTTCTCTTTTAAAAAGAATTGTTGAAGGAGATGAGTTTGCCCGCAAGGGAAACTTTGGCGGTTGGCGGCCGGAAATTTTTTTGGGAGAAAATTTGGAAGGGAAAACCTTAGGAATTGTCGGTTTGGGGCGGATTGGTTGTTTGGTTGCCAAGATGGGAAAAGCCTTGGGTTTAAGGGTAATTTATAACAAAAGGACTCGCGATTCCTGCTTAGAAAAAGAATTTGGTTTGGAATATATGAGTTTTGATAATTTACTTTATGAATCGGATATTGTTTCTCTTCATGTGCCTTTAACTAAAGAAACGGAACATCTGATTAATACGGAAACTTTAGAAAAAATGAAAGATCATTCCTTTTTAATTAATACTTCCAGGGGGAGAGTCGTTGACGAAGGCGCTTTAGTGGAGGCCCTGAAGTCGGGAAAATTGGCGGGTGCCGCCTTGGACGTTTATGAATACGAGCCCCTGATTAATCCCGAGCTTTGCGGATTGCCAAATGTAGTCTTAACTCCGCATATTGCTTCCTCAGTTCGAGCCGTACGAGACGAAATGGCAATTATGGCGGGGAAAAATATTGTGGAAGCGCTTAATAGGAAAACGCCGCCGAATTTAGTGAAATGAACAATTAATAATTTCCTGCACCTTTTCTTTGTTAGTATTGGGAATTTTTTTAGTAAAAACAGAAGTAAGTTGGGCTGCTCCTTTGTATTGACAATACAATAATACAATGATATTAATATATTTATGAATAAATTTGTAACTACCAATATCCGTTTACCCAAAGAAGATTTAATTGCTTATAGGCAAATGGCGATAGCGTCGGGAAAAAGTTTTTCTCAGTTGGTAAGAGAAGCCTTGGCTCAATTTAATCATCCGGTGGAAATTTCCCAAAATGCTTCTAAAAAATACCCTGATTTTTGGGAAATAGAAAAAGTAGCTGTTTCCGGCGGACCGAAAGACGGCTCTACTAAGCATGACAAATATATTTATTGACACGAGTGCTTTTATCGCTCTTTATTTAAAAGGCGACGAATTTCACGAGAGGGCGGCTTTATTTTTAGACAAGACTGACAAGAAAACAATTTTTTTAACCAGTAATTATATTTTAGATGAAGTTTATACTTTTTTACGGTCGAATAAAGGAAAGGAAACAGCGATTTCTTTCGCTGAATTTTTAGCGCAAAATAGTCAAATTGTGATTTTGAAAAGAATCGGTTTGGAAGATGAGAAAAAAGCTTTTGAGTTGTTTAGAAAGCTTGATTTATCTAAGTTATCTTTTACAGATTGCACCAGTTTTGCGTTAATGAAAAGATTGGAAATTAAAGAAGTTTTTTCATTTGATAAACATTTTGCCAAAGCGGGGTTCGAGGTGATACCATAGATTATTATGGACTTATCAAAAATTACCAAACAAGGAAAGGCTTTATTTTTGGCTTATGACCAAGGGCTGGAGCATGGACCGACGGACTTTAATGAAGAAAATGTTGATCCAAAAAAGATTTTAGAAATTGCCGACTGCGGTCTTTTTACCGGAGTGGTTTTGCAAAAAGGCATTGCAGAAAAGTATTATTTTAAGGCAGGGTATAAAGTACCCTTGATTGTTAAACTTAATGGTAAAACCAGTTTGATTAAAGACGAAGATCCGTTTTCTCCACAAGTTTGCAGTGTTAAAGAAGCTTTAAGTTACGGGGCTTTGGCGGTGGGTTACACTATTTATGTTGGCAGCGAATTTGAGCCAATGATGATTAAAGAATTCGGACAAATTGAGCAGGAAGCGGAAGAAGCAGGAATTCCGGTGATTGCTTGGATGTATCCGAGAGGAAGAAATATTAAAGATGAAAATGATCCGAAAGTGATTGCTTATGCTGCACGAGTTGGTTTAGAGTTAGGAGCGGATATTGTCAAAGTCCGCTATACCGGAGATGTAGCCAGTTTTAAATGGGTAGTTCAAAGCGCGGGAGAAACTAAAGTCGTGGTTATGGGCGGGGGAAAAGAACCGGAAGAAGTTTTCTTAGAAAAAACTAAAGAAATAATGCAATCCGGAGCGATTGGTTTAGCGGTCGGTAGAAATGTTTGGCAGTCATCAGAACCTTTGGTAATCGCCAGAAAAGCTGCTAATATTATTTGGGAGTAAAAATTGTTTAGAAATTAGAAATTAGAAAATGTTTGATGTTGTTTCTTTCGGTACGGCCACTTTGGATGTTTTTTTAAGGTCTTCGGGAATGAAGGTTTCCGAGAGTGAAATTGATAAAAATATTTGTGTTCGCTACGGGGCGAAAATTGAGGTTGACGAAATTTTCTTTGAGTCGGGTGGCGGGGCGACAAACTCGGTGGTAACTTTTAGCCGGCAGGGCCTTTTGGTCGGTTGTGTTGCCCAAATAGGCGATGATTTTGCCGGTAATAAAATTCTGACCGATTTGGCCAAGGAAAATATCGGTAATAATTTATTTGATGTTCAAAAAGGCAGTTATACCGATTATTCCACCATTTTATGGGCGGGTGACGGGGGAAGAACGGTTTTAATTTACCGGGGAAAATCCAGGTTGGAGATGGAAGAAATAAAATGGGAGGAGTTGGATAGCAAATGGTTTTATATTTCTTCTTTGGAAGGAAATTTAGAAGTAGTTAAAAAACTGACGGATTTAGGTAAGCCAGTTGCCTGGAATCCCGGAGGGAGAGAACTGGCGCAAAAAGAATCTTTAATTTCGCTTCTGCCGAAAATAACTCAACTCAATGTAAACAAAGAAGAAATGGAAGAACTTTTGGGGATGGGAAAAGTGGAAGAGATAAAAGAATTACTGATAAAAGCGCAGACCTTACCCTGTAAATATGTGGTCATAACCGATGACCGGAGAGGCGCCTATCTCTGGGATAAAGAAAGCTCATCTTGGTATCATTCAGGCATTTTTGAAGATTCGCCCCGTCTGGAAACCACCGGTGCCGGGGATGCTTTTGGCTCCGGTCTGGTGACCGGGTTTATCAAAAATTTGAGTTTGGAAGACTCTCTTTGGCTGGCTTCGGCCAACGCCTCTTCCGTGATTACTCAAGTCGGAGCCAAAAAAGGCATTCTTAAGACCAGGGATTTGGGTTTCTGGCCTAAAGAAAAATTAAGAATTGAAAAAATAACTTTTTAAGGTGAAAATAAGAAAACTCTCCCGACCCGAAATAGAAAAATTTCATCTTGTTTTTGCTAAAGTAATTGGCGACGGCTTTCCCGAATATTCCCAAGAACTGGTTGATTTTATTATTGAGGAGGATTTTAAACCCGGCGTTTTAAAAGAAAAACTGGCAAAAAAAGAATACACCATCCTGGTGGCCGAGGAAGAAGGGCAGATTGTCGGATTTTTAATTTTTGAGAAACTGTATGGGGGAGTCAGTTACTGCCCCTGGCTGGGGGTTTTAAGGGAATTTTGGAGGAAAGGAATCGGCCGGCAATTACTGGTGACTTGGGAGGAAGAAATTCTTAGAGAAGGCGGGCACAAATTAATGCTTTTGACCCAGGCGGAGAAAAACAAAATCTTTTATGAGAAATGCGGCTTTACTCAGGAAGGACTGGAAAAGAAATCCTGGTTTGGTTTGGACGCCTTAATTTTCGGGAAAATTATTGGCCAGCCCAATCCGGAAATTTTTTACCGAAAGCCTTATGGAGAAAATTAGGAATATAGTGAAAAATCTTGGTGGCAACAAAACCGCTAAGGAAAAAAGGACGGCGAGAATTGTCTTGCTTTTTCTTTTAGGGGGAACGGTTTTATTAACCACTCTGGCAATTTCTTATCGGGAGGTTCCCAAACTATTGAAGAGTTTAACAGAACCAGCCACCGTTGTTTCCCAAAAATATAATTTATCTACTCCAATTGCCACTCCCACTCCCAAATTTGAAGAAGAGCGTCAAGCGGTTGAACAAATTATCGAGCCCTTGCGGGGAACATATGGGATTTACTTTCGAGATTTGGACAAAGGGGACGCCTTTTCCATTAACAGTCTTGAAAAAATGACGGCCGCTTCCTTAATTAAAATGCCGACGCTTCTAACTCTTTATCGTGAAGCGGATGCGGGAAGAATTAATTTAGACACCATTTATAAACTGCAAGCAGCGGATAGGCGGGGAGGAGCAGGTTCTTTAATCGGCCGGCCGGAAGGATCAGAAGTGAGTTACCGGGAAATGGCTAAACTTATGGGTGAACAATCGGACAACACCGCCTTTAATATTGTTGCCAATAAAATTTTGGGCGGAGAAAAAATTCAAAACACTATTAATCTTTTGGGAATGAGACAAACTTCTTTTAATGATAATATTACGACTCCCGAAGACATGGGGCTTCTTTTTCGGAAGCTTTTACAGGAAAAAGTGGTTACTGATAAATCCCGGGATGAAATTTTATCTTTTATCACCAACACGATTTGGGAAACCCGCATTCCCGCGGGGATTCCTAAGGGGATAAAAGTTTCCCATAAAATCGGTTCGGATATCGGTGTCGTTTCCGATGCCGGTATTGTCTTTGCCAAAAAGCCTTTTATTTTGGTCATTATGTCTCAAAACGCTAATGAAATTGAAGCCGGCAAAGCCCTTCCCGAAATTGCCAAAAAGATTTATGAATTGTATGAACAGTAGTAAGATAACCCAAAAATTAAATTGGGAAAAGTTTGACCGGGGAGTTTTTCTCCTAAACGTTATTACTATTATCGTTAAGGATGGCAAGATTCTTATTGGGAAAAGGGAGAATGACCCATATTTTAAAAATCTTTCCTGGACCTTTCCAGGAGGAAGACCGGCTTACAAAGAAGAACTGGAGCACTATTTAAAACTTGAGATTAAAAAGAAAACCGGGTTAGAGGTCAAACCCGAGAGAGTAATTTTTGCCAAAACCTATCCCGAAGACCGGCAGTTTTTATCGATCTATTATCTAGCGAAAGTAATTGGTGGCAAGGAAAAAGCGGGCGAAAAGTTTGTGGAAGTTAAGTGGGTAAAGCCCGAAGAATTAAAAGATTACTTTACCACTTCCTTACACCCTAAGCTTTATCAAATGATTTTGGATCTTATCAAATAATTCAAATTAATAATGTTGTGAGTGTGACCTATTTCTGTGCTAAAATCGAGCCATGAAGGAGAGTAAAATTTACCAAATTTACTTAGACTTACTCCAGAAATATGGCTCACCGGAAAAATATTGGCCGCAGTGGTGTAAAAAGTCGAAAACTATTAGAG
>Ga0210057_1008588_pt1 | contig 12049 bp, 12 predicted proteins | sample CryGeyCG2114_010_2_FD_183968 | JGI IMG/M metagenome (GOLD analysis project Ga0210057, IMG submission 183968) | Groundwater microbial communities from aquifer - Crystal Geyser CG10_big_fil_rev_8/21/14_0.10 (SPAdes) (version 2) | ecosystem: Environmental > Aquatic > Deep subsurface > Groundwater ...
TTGACCCTGACTATGATGGCGAAGTGTTTAGAAGTGTGTGGCAGGACTACCGAGGCAATACTGAGAATGACGAAGACCCTCTCCGCATCGTGCATACGGCAAAAATTCGCGTGCCGAAGAAAGACGGCAAACGCAAAATCTGCATTAAGGCGGTGGATGTATTTGGTTGGGAAAGTGAAGTAATAAAAGAAATATAGTTATGAGCCAAGTACCGCTACAATTTGCGAAGGATATAACTGCGAAAGTTAATGACACTTGGCTTTCAGGTGAATACTTGGAGAAAGTAACTCCGACAACAAAACAGCTTCTCACATACTGGTTTGATGAACGCTATTGCGAGAATCGTGATTTGAATTTTCACGAAGGGCAAAAGCAAGCGATTTTGAACATCATCTATCTGCACGAAGTAATGAAGGTAAAAAATATCTTTGAAGCATACGAACAACTTGCGCCTGATTTGTTGCTTGAAAGCGCGAACGGACTTTCGGAAATAGCGAAAGATAAATACAGTCATCCGAAGTATGCTGTGAAAATGGCGACGGGTACGGGCAAGACCTGGGTACTTTCCGCTACGCTCATTTGGCAGTATTTGAACGCAAAACACGAACAAGGAAACTACAGCAAAAACTTTCTTGTCGTTGCTCCTGGGTTAATCGTGTATGAACGATTGCTCGATGCGTTCCTCGGTAAAGAACGCGAGGGTGGCGATGGGCGTGATTTTGAAACTTCCGACATATTTCATTCCCAAGATTTGTTTTTGCCTGAAAGTTATCGAGATGAGATATTCGGCTTTTTCAAATCGTCTGTCGTAAAGAAAGAAGAAATCGGAAGCAAGGTTACAGGCGATGGGCTGGTTGCGGTTACAAACTGGCATTTACTCGCTGGGGTTGAAGAAACGCAAGAAGAAGTTACGGAAGCTCCTGGCGATATTGACCCGACGCAAGTCATCAAAGATATTCTTCCTGCTCGCCCTGGAACAAGTGCGGGTAACGATTTGAATGTGCTTGATAACTCATACGGACAAGGCAAAGAGTTGGCGTTTCTGCGAGATTTGCCTGATTTAGTTTGTTTCAATGATGAAGCGCACCACATTCACGAAGTCCGAAAAGCACAGGAAACAACAGAGGTGGAATGGCAGAAAAGCCTTACGCATATTGCCGAGCCAAAAGACGGCAAGTTTATTCAAGTAGACTTCTCCGCTACTCCTTATAATCAAGTAGGAAAAAGTAAAATATATTTTCCGCATATCATTGTTGATTTTGAATTGAAGACGGCTATCCAAAAAGGATATGTAAAAACACTGGTGCTTGACCGCCGAAAAGAAATAGCGGCGATGGAACTTGATTTCAAAGCCGAACGAGATGAGAGCGGAAAAGTCATCGGGCTATCGGAAGGACAGCGTGTCATGCTTCGCGCTGGATTAAAGAAACTCCGCATATTGGAGAATGATTTTGAAAGTATCTCTCCTGAAAAGAACAAATACCCGAAGATGATGATTGTCTGCGAGGATACACAAGTTGCGCCTCATGTGGCTCGCTTTTTGGAAGCAGAAGGATTGTCTCCCGATGATATTTTAGAGATTCACTCCAACCGAAAAGGAGATGTCGGCAAAGACGAATGGGCGGAGATTAAAAACAAGCTATTCCACTTAGACCAACACAAATCGCCGAAAGTGATTGTATCGGTGCTCATGCTTCGCGAGGGTTTTGATGTAAATAATATTTGCGTCATTGTTCCGCTTCGTTCTTCACAAGCTCCTATTCTCTTGGAGCAGACTATCGGGCGAGGATTGAGGCAGATGTGGCGCGAACCTGAGTTTAAGGAAATCAAAGAAGAAAACAGGCGCAGACTGCTTGTAGAAAAGACGAGTCCAAAAAACTACTTTGATATTTTGAGTATTGTTGAGCATCCCGCGTTCATCGGCTTTTACGAAGAGCTGATGCAGGATGGGCTTGCAGGTGTTGATGATACGGAGATTACAGGCGGAACAGATGTTACGGGAGATATTATTTCCGTACCACTTCGTGATGGATATGAGAAATATGATTTTGCTTTTCCTGTCATTGTGAGCGAAGCGGAAGAAGTCATCAAAGACAAAAAACTTTCGGTTGAAGATTTGAAGCCGTTTGATAAGGCGAGTTTTGACCAGCTTAAAAAGATGGTTTCCAAGGGCGAGCAGTTTATCTCGCAGGAAATGACCAAAGGTACGCGCTTTGGCGACTACAGCATCCATGGAGGAATTATGTCGGCGACAAGCTACAACGATTTTGTTTCTCGATTGGTAAATCGAGTGTCGGTACTTATTTCCGAGCCAGTATCAAAACGGCATTTGAAAGAGCAGACACGCTATCCAGTAATACAGGTGAAAATGCCAGAACTTGCGGGATTGGTGGATGAGTATATTCGCAAGCGACTGTTTAATCAGGAGATTGACCCATTTGCGGATGATAACTGGCGACTTTTGATGGTGAGCTTGGTTACCGACCATGTTATCCGCGAACTTTCTTCGGCGATATTGAAATTACACGAAACGGAAACAGTGAGCGAGCCAGAAGTGATTGAGCGAAAAGTATCAGAGGTTACTTCCTTGCGAATGCGCGAGACTTTTTCTATCCCTACGAGCAAAACAATTTATGAACGCACACCATATCCTTCTCGCAACGGCGGACTGGAAAAAGGATTTGCCGAGTATGCTGATGCGGATAGTGGCGTGGAAGCATTTGTGAAGCTCTTGGTTGATAAGCATTATTTTGTTCGCTTCCGCTATCTCAAAGATGACGGCATGATGGCGCAGTATCATCCTGACTTTTTTGTTAAATGTTCAAACGGAAAAATCTATATCGTGGAGACAAAGGCACAAGACCAAATCAGTCATCCGAATGTGCAGAAAAAACAAATATCCGCTTTGAATTGGATTGACCGAGTAAACCGACTTCCTACCGAATTGAGAAGCAACGCAACATGGGAGTATGTGATTGTCGGCGATACATTCTTTAAGGACTGGAGAGATAAAGGGGCTTCTGTTGAGGAAATGTTGGAATTTGCGAAATTGCGCTCTAAAGCATCGGCACAGCCAGGAAAACTATTTGAGTAGCTCAACTTCGCTGTAAACTCGCGAATGTTAGATATTTGGCTCTAGAATAGCCAAAGGCATATAGAAGCTAGAAAATCCTGTTACAACGGATTGTATGCGATTGTAGAAGCCTATTGGGCTGGGTATATGACCTGATTATCTAGGATAAGCTCCTCTAGCTTCCAGTTGACACCATTACGCAACGCCTCATAACTTTCTGAACCAGTGTAGCGGAGAGTAACCACAAATTGATTTCTAATCATTGCTCCAAAGCTATTTTGAGCATCTACATATCCTTGTGAGATAAAACGATTCGGCTCTACCTCTTGAGTATTTACTGTAAGCGGAAACTCAGCTGTTGAAGGAGATTTTAGAGCTTGTTTAACAAACTCTTGGGCGTGTATATAAGCTGACGGCGTTTTGTCTGGGATGCTTTCTACTACTTCATTTGTGTTTGATTTACTTGGTTCATCATCAAACCATTTGTAAGAAAGCCATCCGAACAATCCCACTAATAATATTAAAACGATTGCACCAAACCATTGTGCTCCTCCGTCTGGATTAACTACAGTAAAAGGCTTGTATTGAATATTGTCTTTGTTTTCGTTTTCCATAATAAAAAAATAATCCTGCTAATGGTTGGCAGGATTCGTTCAAATACAACAAATCCCGCCACTAGGAAGGTACCTTGCGGTAACCTCTGCCAGGATTTCTCCTGGTAACGCTGGACACGCCCTAATGACGGGGTTTCTTGTGTCCAGCGATTTTTGACCATACCTCCAGTTGAACAGCCAAAGGGTTAGGTCGTTATCACATATTCAGTTGTATTTGAATTATATAAGGGTTAAGCCATTTTCACAATGAAGAGCTATAATAAAAGTATCTTTTAATAGGTAAAAACAGGTAAAAAATGCTTATGCCAGGACTAAACCTTATAGAAACTCAGGCGGTTGAGTATAAATACATAGGCAAGTCTCATAAAGAGATTGCTCAGGGTCTTAAAATGCCGAAACAGACCATTGATGAATGGTTCAAGCCGAGCCGTGGGCGTTTAAGCCCATATTTCCAAGTGTATTCAGAGAACATGAATGCTTTTCGCAAGAAGCAGGTTGAAAAACTGATGGAAGACAATGACAGACTTACTCTTATGGTCATTAGAAACATTCTAGTGAGGTCCAATGAGTTACTGGTTCATGGAAGGAAAAAAGTCTTGATGCAGAATGGTGAGCCAGTATTGGATTCAAGCGGAAATGTTCGTTACTACTACGAGCCTGTAAGTGTGAAGTTTAGAGATGTTGTACAGGCGTGGAAAATACAAAGGGTAACAAACGGACAGCCGACAGACATCAAGGAAAAGAGATGTCCTAGTTGTAAGAAAAGAACTTATACCTTTCTCTAATGCATTAGAGAATCTTTCAATATAACTGCCATAACGATTAAAAGTTGCTATACTTTTAATAATGGCGAAGACTATTAAACAATACAAAAATTCTCTATCTAAGAGTGTCCTCCGCAATCTTTACCGACAAGTTAAAGATGTCGATAAAACTACTAAGTCATGTATATTATGGCTTGGTGAACCAGATGATATAAGTGCTGAAAGAGAGTTTGAAATATTAGAGAATCTCAAGAAAGACGGTCTAATAACCAATCTAAAAACAAAGACTGAAACAGAGATGTTTGATAGTGAACAAGTTGGAATTGCCAAAGTAACTTTCACAATCAAAGTAAAAAACTTCATTGAGTTTTTGAAAGAACAGTCATTTATACCCAGACATTTTGTTAGGTTAGAAAAAACAAGAGAGATTGTTTTAGACGATAAATATTTACTAACAAAGCCTAATTTTCAAAGTGAGAACGAGCTAGTTTTTCATTATTTATATAACAGGGCTAATCAGCCTGTCTCTCGTGGTGTATTGGATAGAATCGTAAAAGAAGAAAACGAAGACGGTTTACATAAGGCATTAAGACAAATTGTCAGGGACTTGAAGTTTACTGGAGAGTTGAGAAAAATGTTTTTCCCTAATATTTCTCAAAATGGTATCGAGTTCAGAAACTTCATTACAGAATCTGGAATGACTGCATCGGGCGTGAATCGAAGTAAACTTAACACTCAATTAAAGAAGCTGAAATCGTACAGGAGAAAGAGTAAGAAATAGTAAGAAAAAAGTTGAATAGAGCTGAACCAACAGGACTACTCGCCCTGTTTTTTTGATGTGTGGGATGGTCATAGTGCGGACAAAAATCCGTAACACTATGGCGAACGATTTTAACAACAATCAAGCAAATGAAATTGACCGAGCCGTCTATCAGCTTGCGGAGGTTTTTGTTGGCATGATTGATGCAAAATTTGCCCGCCGTAAGAAAAGGTCGAGATTATCGGAATTAAGAAATAACAAATATGAGAAAACAAATCCAAAAAAAGAAGGGTGAAAGATTCAACCCCTATAAAACATTCAATGGAGTGTTTATCCCCGAGGCTGTTGTCTCGATTCCAGTCAAAAAGTTGTCGCAAGGTGCAAAATTGGCATACGGCAGACTGTGCCGATATGCAGGTAAAGACGGAAAAGCCTTTCCTCGTAGAGAAACATTGGCCGAAGAAGTTGGCTGTCAGATACGACAAGTAGATTCTTATCTCAGAGAATTAAAAAGATTTGGGCTTTTGGAGTCAGTACGAATTGGACTTGGAAAACCAAATGAATACTACTTCCTTTGGCATGAAATCTTTGATTCAGGGCAGGAAAAAACAAGTTCAGTAAAGCAGAATAGAGCAGATTCTGAATTACTAGAAAATCGCGAGTCTGGGTCACGAGATACCGCAACTCCTTCTATTAAAGAGAGTCATGTTAAGAGAATCAAAGAAAGAGAAAATACCGCTAACGCGGAGTCTCTCTTAGGTGGAGAGAAAAAAACAAAAAGCAACAGTCAAGAAATACAAAACTTAGTTGTGTATTACCGAGAAAAAATAGATAGCTCCGCCCGACTTACAAATAAGGCAGAGAAGGTTCTTAGAAAAAGATTTGATGAGTTTACCTTTGATGAGCTTGTCACGGCAATAGATAATTTCTCGAAAGAACATTGGCGCATGGAACATAACTCTAACTACGGGATAGCGTGGTTTTTCAAAGATGAAGACCAAGTTGGTAAGTGGTTAAGAATGAAGCCGAAAGTCTCAAAGGTAATCAAGATTTAAGGTGTGCCACCTTGAACTTTTTGAAACCTGAAAATATTATTATAAGTATTAAGACACTTATAACTAATGTAGTCAATAATGAACAAAATCACCAAGGCTCGCGAAGCAAAAGAGAAATTAGACCAAATCAAGTATCTGTTGAAGACGGCTCAAATCTCTTACGACGAAGCCAAGGTGCGAGCGAAATCTCCGCTCAAAGAATTAAATGAGGGAATGGCTGAAGTAGCCAAACAACACGGATTCAAACACAGGCAAGCTCACTTCCATTCCTTCATGAGATGAATCGAAAAGATTCTCCAAGACATTAGAAAATGTAATGAAAATAAAATTATGAAAAAAGTAAACAAAAAACCAAAAGCAATTATTTATTGTCGAGTTGCAAATAAGAATCAAATATCAGACACGAGCTCCTTAGAGGAACAGAGAAATAAGTGTAAGGATGAATTAGGAAAAGGTGGATATGAACTTCTTGAAGTTGTCTCTGATAACGGGTGCAGTGCAAATGATATGAAGCGAGCAGGATTATGTCGTCTGAAAGATTTGGTATCTAGAAAAGATGTGTCTGCAATATATATCTCTGATTATGCAAGACTATCTAGACAACCAAAGCATCTTTTAGAAATACTAACTTATTTTGAAGAAGAACATTCTGTAAATGTGGTTAGCATAGCAAATCCAGAGGATGAACATAGCTCTTGCTATATGTTATGGGCTGTATAAAGAGTTAAAAGAATAATGAAATTAAAAATAACTAAATAAAATATTCATGGAAAAAGAAAATCACAAGAATAAAAAGAAACGAGGTGTAACTTATGTACGCGTTAGTACAGATGACCAGGCAGAAAACGGCGCGTCACTAGATGTGCAGGAGGAGTTGTGTGTAAAAAAGTTAAAAGGTGAATACGAAATTGTAGATAAACTACGAGACGAGGGTAAGTCTGGTAAGGACTTAAAACGCACAGGCATTCAAAGAGTAATGACGCTTGCCAAGGACGGAGAGATTGATGCTGTTTGTGCTTTGAGTAGCGACCGCATCTCCCGAAATACGATGGACTACCTGATACTCATGGATTTACTCCAAAAGCACAATGTAGAAGTCATATATATCCATCAGCAAAAACAGGACGACTCAGCGTCATCGAAAATCGTGAATACTGTCATCTCGGCAGTTAACCAATTCCAAATAGACTCAACTTCCGAAAAAGTTAAAGCGACACAAGAAGCCAAATTGAATCTAGGCATCTTCCCATCAATGCCACCGATTGGTTACACCAATATTGAGAACAAAGATGCTGGCAGTAGGTTAGAGCAGAAAGTTATCGGCATTGACCCTATTCGCGGACCACTCTTGACAGAGACATTCAGGCTCTATTCAACAGGTAACTATAACGCATATCAGCTGTGTGACTTGATGTATCAGAGAGGACTCACAAACCGAAAGGACAACCAAATCTCATATAGTAGATTTTACGCGCTCCTGCGGAACCGTTTTTATCTTGGCGAGATTCACTGGAATGACAGGGTTATCAAAAATGCCAGACACACTCCGCTCATTGACGAATCTACTTTCAACGCTGTGCAAAACATTCTCGACAGTCAAAATCATCATGCGTCGCGCCAACGGAAGCATGAATTCTTGCTCCGCGGTTTCCTGCGCTGTCCACGCCACAACAAGCGAATAACCGCAGAATGGCACTTAAACAAAAAGCTCGCTTACTACCATTGCCCGAATCGGACAGGATGTGGCAAATACGCTGAGTCAACGAAGCTCGAAGGTGTTATTGCTGAGAAATTCAAAGAGTTGGAATTTAACCCTGATTTTATCAATAGGATTATCGAGGAAGCCAAGCGTATATTCTACGACCGAAAGAAGCATTACCACTCAAAACGGCAGGGGCTAGTGAATAAGCAGACGGCCTTGCGTAAAGAGCTGGAGACAGCTGAAGGTAAGCTCATGAAGCAAATCCTAGACGATGAGAGTTTTGTACGCATCCGCGACAAAGTACGCGTTGAATTGAAGAATCTGGACGAACGGCTCTACGAACTTGAAGACCAGCATGATGTGGATGTGGATGTTACTAAGGAAATTCTGTCATTCACACAGGATATCTACAAAACATACCAAAAAGCACCTTTTCATACGAAGAGGTGCATTTTGGGATTCTTTTGGGAGAGTTTTGAGCTAGATGACGGAGTTATAATTAAATCAACTCCGACCCTCTTATTCCGAGAACTTCTGACGGCTGAACAGCTATTTGTAAGAAGCCAACAACCTCAAAAAGTCCAAGGAATAAAGCAAAAATCTCCGTTTATAATTACCAACACTCGGCTCCGGCGGCAGGGATCGAACCTGCGACCATCTCCTTACACGTTGTCCCCTATTGCTAGGAGCGTGGACTATATCATCATCCCAATGGGATGCGAGGCGCTTCCCCCGATAAACGGAGTACTCCCTTTCGGGATAGTCTCTACACCTTTCCGCCAATTAGCGGACTTGGCTCGGGATTGCCCACGTGGGGTTTCCCCGAATTCACCTCGTTTTTCAGTTCACATTACTGTGAAGAGCTGCAATAGCTTACAGGGAGTTGCTCTACCGCTGAGCTACGCCGGAATCTTCTTACTCCGGCAGGCTCAGAGCTGAGCTACTTGTCCGCCTAGGGCGGGCGCCGGAATTTACATTCCCATTAGAATGTATGGGAATAATAACGGAAGAAGGTGGCTTATTCAAGGGTGTATAATAATACCGTGCCTAGAGGAAGGAAGCCAAAAGACAAGGGTCCGGTTAATTTCAACCCGATGGGGGTTTATTTTGACAGAAGTAAAACTTGGTTATTTGCCTTAGCTAGAGAGAAAAAAGGAGAGAGGAATAAGCTTTTTCGCCTGCCAAAAGACCAAGAAGGTGAGTTTTCTTGGAAACAAAGAAGGCCTGTAGAAATTGCCTTTTCTCAGAACACTAAGACATTTGAATTTAAGCATGTAAATAATTTCCAATTTTTTAAAGGACGAGCCGTCCATTGTTTGGGGATGAGCTACACTCGCCTCTCTCGCTCTTATTATGTTTTAGCAAAGTCAAAAGATTTGGATAATTGGGAGGCTGGGGCGATAAGCTTTGACCCTCAACCGCAGCTAACTGTTATCCCGGAATATAAACTCATGGATCATTATGTTAGTTTAACTAGCGATGATGATAATCGCTCTATTAGAGCTTTAAAGACAAACAACTTTAAGATCTGGTCTAGTTTTTACCCCAATATCTTGCAGGCTAGGGAGGGTATGTTTGACGATACACGCCTGCGGGTAATCTCGGCTAGTGAAGTCCCGGAAGGAATTTTACTGCTTTATTATGCTAGAAATACTTTGCCCGGAAAGGGGTCGCGCCTGAAAGTTGGCGCGGCGTTACTAGACAAGAAAAATTTGGGAGAAATTTTGTGGCGAGCCAATCATCCCCTTTGGGAAGGAATCCTGCCGGCAATGTCAGATCCAAAAATATTGGGTACGGTTATCTCCCCTGCGGGGAAAATAAAAATATACATCTCCCCCAAACGAGGAGAGCTTGGACTAATTAACTTTGGTCAACCCCTCTTCCATTAACACTACGACATTAGCCATAATGTTGTAGTGTTAATGTTGAGTTGATATAATGTTGGTATGAAAACCGATCATCAACTAGAAAGATATTTTAAAGGGGCGGCAAACCATCGCCGAATTCAGATTCTACGATTACTGTTTCGGAAGCGAGAATTAAGCCTTGAGGCTATTGCCGAGGAGGTTGAAGTGAATCTGCAGACAATCGCAGAACATGTTCGGAGATTGGCTGACGCTGGATTAATCTATAAGAAACCAGCTGGGCGCGAAGTCCGGCATATCCTTTCGCCGTATGGTGAGAGAATGGTGAAATTCTTCTCCTCTTTTAAATAAACAACACTACGACATTAGCCATAATGTTGTAGTGTTGTTAGCTAAGTAGTTTCTCGGTGAGTTTTTGAAGTACTTTCGGGTCCCCTTTCCCTTTGAGCCGGCCCATGGCTTGGCCGACGAAAAACATTAAGAGCTTCTTGTTGCCGTTTTTATATTTTTCTACTGCGTCGGGATTGTCGGCGATAACTGCTTCTAGCACGGGTTTTAGCTCTGCTTCGTCTGAAACCTGTTCGAGCCCCTCGCTTTTAACTATCTCTCGGGGGTCCCCCCCGAAACCATACATTTTTGCCAATAGGTCTTTGGCACTTCGGCTGTTTAACTTTCCTGACTCAACTAAGACAATCAAGTCGGCAAAATTTTCTGGATCAAGCTTGCTTGCTTTAATGCTGGTGTGATTGGCGGCCAACATCAGCCCTTTCGTGTCGCTGGTGAGGTAGTTGGCTAAAAGCTTTGTGGCATTTTTTAAATCCGAGACTTCTTCGGTCTTTAGTTCGGAGACGGCCTCTTCAAAGAACTCGGCAAGCTCACGTTCTTGCACTAAGACCTCAGTTAATTCTTCGCTGAGCTCAAACTCCTCCATAAATCTTTTCCTCTTTTGCGCTGGGAGCTCGGGCATCTCCTCTTTAATCTTCTTAAAATCAAACTGGCTCATATCTAGCGGGGGTAAATCTGGCTCCGGGAAATAGCGATAGTCGTGGGAGGATTCTTTTTCCCTTTGGGAAACGGTCTTCTTTTTTATATCGTCCCACCCCCTAGTCTCTTGAATTATCTTTTCTCCAGCATCAAGTGCTTTTGTTTGGCGCTCAATTTCGTATCGGGCGGCGGCCTCCGCCATTTTAAAACTGGCAATATTTTTTACTTCCACCTTTGTACCAAAAACTAGCTCGCCATCTTGGATGGTGCCGAGGGACAGGTTTACCTCAACTCGCATTTGCCCTTTTTCTATATCAGCGTCGGCAACTCCTAGATAGCGAAGTAAAAGTTGTAGCTCTCTAGCAAACTTGCCGATTTGCTCTGGCTCTCTAATATCTGGCTCTGTGACTAACTCCATCAGGGGCACACCGGCACGGTTGTAATCTACTAGTGTGGCATCTTTTCCGGTTTTATCTTTGCCGTGTTGGAGGCGGCCAGTATCTTCTTCGAGATGGACCCGAGTTAGCTTTACACCCGCCAAAAATCCACCAAACACAAACGGTAGATCAAACTGAGAGATCTGATAGCCCTTTGGCAGATCGGGGTAGAAATAATTTTTGCGGTCAAATTTTGAAACGGCGGGGATCTCCCCTCCAAGGGCGGTGCCAACTTTAAGCATGTGCTCAATAGCAGTTTTGTTCATTACAGGAAGAGCGCCGGGGCGGCCCATGCAGACTGGGCAGATGTTTTTGTTGGGTTGCTTCTCGTTGGGGTCGTTTAAGCAATCGCAAAACATTTTTGTTCGCGTCTTTAACTCGGTGTGGATTTCGATTCCCATAACGGGAATGTATTTGCTGGTTTTTTTATCTTCGGGCATATGAAAATGTTATCGCGGAATGGAGTTTCTGGCAAAAATGTTTCCGCCCCGACGACCTTGCGGTGTCGGGGCGGTGACTAGTTGGGAAATGCCTTGATGGCGCACTCCGGGCATCTTTCCAGCTCGGAACGCTGGATACTGCCATTGCAGTGGTGCGCGCGCAGGACTGTTTCGATGTCCTCGTCGCGGCAGGTTGAGGCCACCGGAGATGTTCCCCGAAAGATCTCGGCGCGGTGACCGCAGCGAAATCGGATGCACGCCATCACAGCATATCCGCCATGATGCACTCGGGGCAGTCCTGCGTGTCGTCGATCTCCACCTCGGGAGTCAGACTGCGCTCGCTGGTGCGTCCCGC
>Ga0210057_1008589_pt1 | contig 12048 bp, 11 predicted proteins | sample CryGeyCG2114_010_2_FD_183968 | JGI IMG/M metagenome (GOLD analysis project Ga0210057, IMG submission 183968) | Groundwater microbial communities from aquifer - Crystal Geyser CG10_big_fil_rev_8/21/14_0.10 (SPAdes) (version 2) | ecosystem: Environmental > Aquatic > Deep subsurface > Groundwater ...
CACCAATTCTGTTTTTGATAAAGAAAGTAATTGCTTGAGTCTGGCAACTTGGCCACCTCTTTTTTTACTTAAGACAACTTCCACACCAAGATCTAGCAGTTGTTTCTCAATTTTTGGTTCTAAAGGATTACCATCTATACAGACAATAAGTCTAAAGTCTTCAACATTTTTTGATTTTAAAATTGACTTTACCGCCCGTACTAAAGCAGGACCTCCATAATAGGTAGGAATACCTACTGTAAATTTAGCTGTTTTTTTAGATTGTTTACTCATAGTTATCTTAAGTTAATTGATTGTTTTGTTGATGTTGATATCTTCCAAATACCAGGGTTAACTAAAAAAGCATTTTTCTTTTCTGGTAGCGTTCTCAAAACCACCATGTAACAAAGTCCCAAGCTAGTAAGCAAAGGTTTTTTTAAAAAGTAATGGAAAATACCAGCTAATTTATAGTTTGTATCGATATCAAAATAGCTGAGTATTTCATTGCCTAGATGCTCGGCAACTGAAACCCTATCTCGGAGTGAGCGTTTTGCTTGTGTTAAAAAGTCATCGAAATTAGTGGGAGATGTAAATAGAATAATAGCTCTTCTGGCAAAGACAAATTTACCCACGTTTTTAGCGCGTATATAAAGAAAATGCTGATCTGCAAATAGGCTAGTAGGATAATGGACTGACTTAGCAAAAGCGGTGGGCATAGCGGCCATCATTCCGTGGTAGTTGAAAATATTGTCACCAGATTTATAGTCTTTTCGAATTTCGTACCACAAATCAAAAATAGTGTTCATGATACTTTGGAAAAAGTTAGTGGCAGGCGCTGGTTGGTTATTTCCAGCTACAAGAACTATATCTGAACTTGAAATTCTTTCTACTAGTTTTTGGAGAGTTGTTGGTTTAGCTAACATTCCATCGGCATCAACTTGGACAACGATGTCTCCTTTACTCAACTGATAAAGCTGGTTTAGACGATAACACTTACCTTTTCTAGTTTTGCCCTTGATAACTCTTAGTTTAGAGTTAGTTTTAGACAAGGCTTTAAGTAATTTTACCGTTCCATCGTTACAACCATCGCAGGCAACTATAATTTCCACAACACGAAAACCCTGTAGTTTCTGACGTGCAATAGAATTAATCATATTGCGAATATTTTTTCTTTCGTTGTAGGCAGGTATTACTATGCTCAGTGTTTTCATATTATGCCTTCAATCGAGTAATTCTTTGATTGGTTTTGGAATTCCTTAAAAAGTGATACCAAAGACTACTATTTCTTGAACCAAGAGGTGTCACTCTATTTTTTCTTGGTTGAGCTTTCGTAGAAGCAACTTGATACTTCTCGTACATTAAAGCTTCCCATAACTCTTTAGCTCGACTATAAGGCATAGTTATCTGGTCAGTTTGTATAACTTTTCCAGCTTTGATTGGTTTTTCTATAACCACATTGTCCATAAGCCCTATCGGAACAGCTTTTCTAGAATCATCAATCAGACTTGCTTGGCCTCTGACTTTGAAACTACCAATTCCATGAGCAATCGTCTCTCCAGGTTTGAGATCTTTTTTAGCAACGGCAACTACCTGCACTGTAGGGCTTGTACCATTGTTGAAAGTATAGGTACTGCTATTGGTGAGTACGTGACGGATAGTTTTACTTATTTCTAAATGGCAGAGATGATAGGGTTTTATGATTGTGTAAAAGGGACCAGAACCTAATTTCAAATAGTTGAGATAGGGTATTTGTGATTTATCATGGGTAGCTACAATAAAGACTCCTGCAGGAGCGCCACCACAGACTACGTAGTCACTTAGTACGGCGCCTTGCCTTCTGGCACTTTTTGCAAGGGTCTCTGCTCCATCTTCAAAAGAATTACAGGCTATCGCTTTCATTCCTTTTTTTGAAATAGTAGCGCCAAGTCCATTGGCTACCAAAGCTTGCTCAATTTCCACTTTAGTTCCATCGGTAAAGGCTGTGACTTTATCCAACCTAATTCCTTGTCGTTTTGCCCAGTACTCCATATCTTCTTTAGGCGGATTTAGATTCAGAAAGCCTTTTATATTTCCGTAAACAAGAGGTTTAAAGCCCATGCTTTTCACTTCAGTATCTAGTGCAGCAAGTGTTCCTGGTTGATCTCCTTCAGCCTCAATCAGCGTTCCAAGACGAGAGAGCATAGATCCGGTTGTTAATTGAAGCTCAGCGTTCATGGTTACTACTGGTAGGCCAGACAATAAAACATGTTCAACTGTTTCTGTTGCATAAAGTACATCTCCAGTTGCTTCCACAACTAGATCTGAGTTTCGAATAACATCCGAGATGTTGTGGGTAAGTTGGTTCTTTTTAACTGGGAGTTTTTCAACTTTATCAAAATCTCTTCTTGTCAGTACCTTGCTTACTTCTAAATAAGGATCATATTGCAGAGCATACATAAGCCCTTTAGCAATAAAACCACTACCAATTATTCCAATATATTTTTTTTGTTTTAGTTTCATTATTTCCTTACAAATCTACTGTTTGGTATTGCTGATACTAATGGTCGAAAGTTTAGGTTTAAGAAATTAGGTTTTTGGTTGGTAGCTGAGTACTGTTTAATTAAGTTCAAGAATTTGTTACTACTGCGATCCCAACTGTATCTTTGACTCCAAGAGAGTGCATATTTTTCCATTCGTTTTCTCACCTGGTCATTTTTTAATAAATGAGTAATGGCCTCGGCAAAAGCTGAAATATCTCCATAGGGTACAAGCATGCCACTATAACCATCTTTGACCGAATCTCTTAAGCCTGGGACATCAGAGGCAACCATAACACTTCCACAGGCATTGGCTTCGATACTAGTTATGCCAAACCCTTCCATAAAGGATGGATTAACAACTACCCAAGCGTTTTGATAGAGTTTAAGTTTTTGACTCTCAGATACTTTGCCGACAAAAGTAAAGTATTGTGTGAGTTTGAGTTTCTTAACCAATTGCTCCAAACGAGCTTTTTCTTCTCCATCACCGGCTATGACGAAGGTGACTTCTTTGACTTGAGATTTAATCAGTTCAGCTGCTTTGATCAAGATATGTAAACTTTTGTAGGCCTTTAGTCGTCCAACATACAAGACCATTGGTGTGAGGCTTTTTTCACCTGGAACATAGTTTTTCAAGTCAACGCCACAATGAACCAATTCACTTTCATCTGGAGCTATACCAGTTTCTGTGAGTTCATCTAGTGATGATTCAGAAACGGTGATCAGCGGTACTTTTCTATAAACAAGTGGCATGAGTTTACCTTCTAAAAACTGAGCTAACTTTGCTTTAGGCCAGGACAAGTGCTCACGAAATACTTCTTGATGAACGTGATGAACGACTAAAAATTTTGGAAGACTACTGTATATTGGGGTAAAGAAGGGAATACCATTCTCACAATCTATAATAACGTTAGTACGTTTACGGAAGAAAACTATATAGTAGATAAAGGCCCAAACGTAGACAGTATAAAAACCACCTCTTCTTACTATTTTAATTCCATCTATTTTTTGAGTTGAGGCAGATTTTTTATCATTGCCTGCAAACATTATTACGCTATGACCTTTTTTGACAAAGCGTTTTGCTAGTTCATGAATATAGACTTCAGCTCCGCCTGCCCATACATGTTGAGTGTCTCTCCAGTTCAAAAACATAATCTGATGTTTATTTTTAGCTTTTGAACTAGTGCCAAGAAAAGTGTGGATATCTTTGTACCAAATATATGTCTCAGTCAGAAGAAACCAAAGAAAGCTTGTGACTGCAAATAAGCTAGCCACCAGCAAATAATTATTTACAACTGTAGCTGTATTATCAGCAGATTTATATAAAAGATAGGCTAATAGAAAAGCAAAAACATTGGGAATAACCGCAAAAGTTAGCCTTTTTTGTTGGATATTGGCTTGAATTGTAAATAATCCAAGCGTTACCATCGCTATAGCCAGACTATACGTTGGTAACAAATGATGTATGAGGGTACCTTTTTCTCCAAGGACTAGATTGCTAACTTGTTCTGAGAAGAAACTGAAAAATAGAATCGCAGTGGTTAAAAAACCTGAAAGCAGAAAGTATCCCAAGTAAATGTTTTTTCTAGCCCTCGAGCTCCCACTATCTCTTGCTATCAATGGGGTTAAGGCTCCTGTTAGTGAGGTGGCACCGAGGACAATAATTTTTCCAAAGATTGATAAAAGAGCATATTTGCCTGCGATTTCAGGTGTTGTTAAATGTTTTACTAAAATAATATCTACAGATAGTAAAATCATGAGTCCAAGTTGTGAGAAAACAGAAAACAAATAGAACTCAATTAATTCTCTACCTTTTATTTTGATAGCCTTTTTATGGGCTTTTGTTTTTATTTTTATAGTCGGGAAATATCTTTCAACATAAAGCCAAGAAACACTAAGAGAAAGGATAATAGAAACCCAAAACGCACTTATGGCTCCTACGAGTCCCCAGTTAAAAATGAGAGTTAATGCAACTACAGCCAGTTTTATCAAACCTTCAAATAAAACAAATAAGGCTTCTGCCCCGAAGGCTAAATGACCTTTAAGGAATGATTTGTACCAGTAGAGGATAAATGAGCTACCAATTACTGGTGCAAACCAAACTAATGGTAGTAATGAATTGAGTTGGAGAAACTCTGATAGAAAAGGAATTGCCAGTATATAAGCGGAGTTAGCCAGTAAGGCCATTAGAAAGGCTATTCGAAAGGAAGCTTTACGTACTCGAACATAATTACTTTTATCTTTAGACCAAAGATAGGCGATATATCTTTGGACCGTTTGGCCTAAGGCCCCTGCAGGAATTCCAATCAAGAAAAAGAATGATGAAAGTACAGCTAAGACACCATAGTCTTCGACTGTAAGAACTCGACTCATTAGTATGGTTGAAACATAACCAATGGCATTAAAACCTAGCTGACCTAGAGTTAAATAGGTGCTGCCAGATACGACTTTGTTCTGATTAAATTTGTTGAATAAAGACTTCATTACTGTTACGAATTCCTAATAAATGACAAATTTAATCTGGGCGCGCTAAAAGATTGTTTTTGAAAAAAATTAGGTTTCTTATCCTTTTTCTTTTTAGTTAGGTGCAGCCCATGTACAGTTTTTTGCCAGTGATGAGGTCTAACAATGAGTTCGTAAAGTGCAAAGATTGCCGCAAAACTCATCATGAGCCAATACGCGGGTATCAAGTAACCAAACTTAACCAAATTCCATCTTTTTTGTTGGGCTGCGGCAATCATGTAGTTGTAAAAGTAGAAAAAGTTTCCAAAGACAAGACTAACCATGCCTAAGTAAAAGACCCAAGGTAAAAGTATTGTGTTAAGAATTGGATCCATTGTTTCTCTAAACAAAAAGTAGGAAAGAGTTGTGATCCACAGCAATGGGTTAACCAACATCGATAAAATTTTTCCACCGACAGTCAGTTGGAATGTTAATAAGTGGGGCCTGTTCCATTGTTTCCACATCGAGGCAGGTTGTCTCATATGAACTAGATAGGTCTGCATGTAACCTTTAATCCAGCGTGAACGTTGGCGAATCCAGTTCCACGGTTGACTATTAGCTTCTTCCATTGTGTAAGAATCCATGACTGCGGTTAAAAAGCCACGCTTAACAATTCTCATTCCCAGGTCAGCATCTTCAGTAACATTAAATGGGTCCCAGCCTTCTAAAGCTCTTAGTTGGTTTGTTCTAAAGTGATTTGAAGTTCCACCAAGAGGAATTGGTGCATTTATTGATTGTAAACCTGGCAAAATAAGTCCAAACCAGAGAGAGTATTCTAGTGTGAATAAGCGCGTTAGTAAGTTTTGGGTAGGATTGTAGTAGTTAAGCTTAGCTTGAATACAAATATACTCTTCTCCTAGGGCTTCAAAAGCGAGAACTGCTTTTTTAAGTTGATCGGTATCGGGAACGTCCTCAGCGTCATAAATGACGGCAAACTCACCGGTTGCTTGTTGAAGTCCATAGTTACAGGCTTTGGGTTTAGTTTTGGGGTTTGCGTCTGGCACGACTACTATTGTGAAACACTTAGGCAAGTTCATTTTCTCAGCGGCTTTGATAGTAGCCTTATCGTCTTCTTCAAGAAGGAGCATGACTTCGAGTTTATCTTCTGGATAATCAAGCTTTTCTATGGCTTTAGTAAATTGAGGTAGTACATGAGCTTCCTTGTATAAGGGACAAAAAATTGTGTATTTGGGCCAGATTTTGGTGTAGTTTTCAATTTCACTTCTAGCTACTTGAATTTCAGGAGAGTTATTTAAGCTCCTATAAACTAGGTACAAATTAAAAAACATATCCAGTAGATAAAAGAGAGTCAAAATCCCTAAGAACCATTGAACGGTGATGAGCCAGTTTGTCCACAAACTAATTCCTAGTAAAATTATAAGAAAGAGAAGAGAGGCTTTCTGAAGACCATTGAGTCTCTTGAGAGAAGTATCTTTATAATTTAAACTTGTGTGAGTGACATACTTCTTGCCGTTGTAGTGAAAACCTTGCCCCATAAGTCCAACTTGCTTTTTAGTGAAGGGCATATAGGGATATTGGATCCATTTGAGTTTAATTGCGTTCCAACCGATCTGTACCGTAGAACTAAACAAGTTAACTTTGGCTTCACCAGCGTTTCTGGGGTTAAAAGTAATGTCATGGCTGACAATTCGGTAACCTGCTTTTTGTGCTTTTGTTAGAAACTCAAGATCAAATGTCCATGGACCTGGTTTGATACTGTATCGATTTAAAATATCTCGATCAAAGACTTTCAGTCCTGACTGAACATCGCATTCGAGGTTGTGTAACCATTTTCCAAAAATAGTACGAAAACTATTGCTAAAGAGTTTTCTCAGAACCCCTGTTTTATGCTTTTTTCGATTAGCAACGACAATATCTGCCTTGCCTGAGATGATTTTTTGCGCCATAGCGGGTATTGCTTCAGGCGGATACTGCAAATCAGCGTCAATCATGCAAAGGATATCGTAAGAAGCCTGAGAAAACCCCTCCAAGAGAGATTGGGCTTTGCCTGGAGCCCCCTGTTTAAGGAAGAGCTTTATGGGGTGATTTTTCTTGTGAGCAAGAATGTTTCTTTGTGTTTCATCAGTAGAATGATCATCAACAAAGATCACCTCATAAACGAGTTTATTCTTTTTTAGAGCCTCTTTGATTGATTTTAGTAGAGGCGCAATGTTTTCTGCTTCGTTTAGGGTTGGTACAATAATAGATATCATTTTAGTCCGATAATAATTGTGTATTAGGATAGATTAAACTGTGTAATCTAAGAATTATCCTTATTAGCCATGAGGTGCTGAGGTAGTATTATATCCTATGATCTCTTATGTGCAACTCTGTAATAATAACTACAAGCCTAAAATGGCGAGAGAAAAGGTATCTTTTTGAGAATAACTACCAAACACAACAAAAAACCAGAGAAAAAACTCTGGTGTGAAACATTATCAGGTTTGGTCAGCTGGTTTTAATTTAAGAAGGCTCGTCGGTCGTTGGAGGTTCGGTCTCGGTAGTTACATGAACTTTTTTTTCGATACCCAACGATTCAGCTTGACTATAATTGATGCCAGCCTCAGCTCCTAAATCATCAACATTATCGTCAGCTTCTAAATCAGTAGTGTGTCCTGAAGCTGAATTAGCATCTTGAACTGCAGGCGAAGGAGTGGCGTTATCCCCAGAATTGGGATTGGTAGTGGTGTGTGACTCTTCCGAAGGATCTTCTTGGCCAGGGCTTAGGGAATCAGTGATTAAGTCATCGTCATTCATAAGGCAATTATAGTCAGCTGTTAGAAATAGACAACCGGCAATTAGGTGATTATAATAGATATATGAAGTTACTTGGTTTTCTTCTCATAAACACCTTGGCACTCCTTATTACTTCTTTCATTATTCCTGGTTTTGAGGTTGCCAACATAACCGCGGCTGTAGTTGCTGCTATAGTCATTGGGGTTATAAATACTTTTATTAAGCCATTGGTTAAGCTTATTTCACTGCCGATAACAATAATGACCCTTGGGCTATTTTCTGTGGTAATCAATATCCTCTTACTAATGGGAGCTGCTTATGTAACTCCTGGATTTGATATAAACGGTCTCATCCCTGCAATTATCGGTTCGATAGTTCTTTCCTTGGTTTCTTCTTTCTTGAGTATGCTGACTAAATGAGACAGCTACTTTTTGCTTCCCGTAACAAAGGTAAAGCTTGTGAAGTTGCAAGTATATTAAGGGACATCCCTCTAGAAGTAATTACTCTAAATCAAACAGACATTCCAAATAATTTTGATATTGATGAAACTGGAAATACCTTTAAAGATAATGCGATATTGAAAGCAAAGGGCTTTGGAGTGAAAGTTAATCTTTTAACTTTAGCTGATGATTCTGGGCTTGAAGTCGATGCTCTAAATGGTCGTCCTGGAGTTTACTCCAAACGATATGGTACGAGTGACGAAAAGAGAATTGCAAAGCTATTGTCTGAATTAGCAGCTCCATCCAATCAAAACAGAACAGCCAGGTTTGTCTGTGTCGTTTGTTTATTTGATCCCAAAACTGGTGAAACTACTTGTAAAAAAGGAATTGTAGAGGGTGTTATTAGTCTAAAACCTCTGGGAGATAAGGGATTTGGGTATGACCCAATCTTTATTCCAACTGAGGGTGATGGCCGAACTTTTGGCGAGTATAGCGACGAATTCAAAAACAAAATCAGCCACAGAGCTAGAGCTCTTGAGAAAATAAAAACTATTCTTTAAGCTCAAACTACGAACTTACCATCTTTGTAAATAACTTTCTCAGTACCATCTTTGAGGGTCGCCGTAACGGTTCTATTTGAAGTAGCTATAATATCAGTATGTTCGCCCGAATCGTTAAAACCTAGCTTCTTCCACTCAGGTTTTTTGATACCCCGAGGGTCTCCGTTATAACAGTCTTTATAACTCATACCAACTGCAATGTGAGTATTACCGAATTCACCACCAATATTTTCGTCAAAAAGCGTATTGGCCATAAACTTAGTGATGCGAGAAGCTCTTGAGTCAGTTAGACTAAACTCACCAACTTTGTCGGCGTTTGGACGTGCCACAATTTGTTTGAGCAGCTTTTCTCCAGTGGCTGCCGTAGCTGAAATTACCTTACCTTTTTTGAATTCGAGGCGTGCCTTTTCTACCAAATTACCGTAGCGATAGAGTGGTTGGTCAAATTGGATATAGCCTTCAGTCCCACGCCAATCAGGTGAAGTGAAAATCTCAAAGGAGGGGATATTTCTACCACTTCCACCAACAAATCTACGTTTTTCTCCAAGTTTAATCCAGAGATCTGTATCTTTGGCAACAACGTGAATCTTATCGATAGCTAAACTATTGAGAGCTTTCATTACCCTCTGTTGCTCCGTGGAAATTTTTCTCCACTCGGCTATGGGATCTGCTTTATCGAGGAAACAGGCTTTAATTATTTGTTTCCAGTATTCTTCTAAAGTCATTCTGGCTTCTTTTGCCATGGCAGGTGTTCCATACAATGCTAATGTCCAGGTAAAGTTTCCATTGTATTCTTTTGCCTGGGACCATTCTCTAGCTTTTTTGCGTGACTCTGCTGACTTCATAATTAAAGAAGGATCGACGTCTTTAAGTTCGTGAAGATTTTCTTCGGCAATAATTCCAACCGAGTGATCGACTAAGTCAAGACGTGCTTTGGTATATTTACTGGGGAAAAAAGTGAGCTGCTCATGACTTGCAAGATCAAAAAAGTCCTTGTCTATACCGGTGGGTAAAAGTCTAAGTAAAGGATGGCCTCCAGCTTCTAAAATAGATTTTTGGAGTTCAATTAAGAGAGGTTTTGCCACATCGGGTACCAGACACTGGACAACTTCATCTTTTTTAATACCCTTACCAGAATTTAGAGCATACTTGACCAAGACATCGGCATATTTTTTTAAAGTATTTTGTCCTGGCTGGTACATTGCTTTGTCTCCCTAAAGATAATAATTTTAAGCTAGAATAGCCACCATTATGCATAAATTTTTGAAAAATAGAACCAGTAATCTTCAAGAACAACTTAAAAAAAATAACATAAAACAGCTTTTAATAACAAATCCGGCAAACATTACCTACCTGACTGGGGTTTACCCGGTAAGCTGGCATGAACGTGAAGCTTTTATTTTGTTGTCCCAGACAAAGATGTATCTCTATGTGTCAGTCTTAAGCTATGAAGCTTATAAAGCTCTTGGACATGTACAAGTTGAAGTTCTAGGAGAAGGTAAGAGATTAACTGACTATCTTAGTAAGCATCTCTCAAAGAATATTCTACATATAGAAGCCGATGACTTAAAAGTCAGTGAACATACTAAATTAGAGCAGACTTTGAAAATTAAGACTCTGCCGATATCAACTATTCTTAACGATCTCCGCCAGATAAAGGATCAATATGAGATTGAACTCATCTCCAAAGCTTGTCAGATAACAAAAAAAAGTTTTGTAACCGTCAAAAAAGTTTTAAAGGAAGGCCTGACTGAAACCGAAGTAGCTGAGTTGTTGATTAGAGAACAAAATAGACGTGGAGCTACTGGTGTCCCTGTTGGTTTTGAACCAATTGTGGCTTTTGGTGAACATTCTGCAGTTCCCCACCATATAAGTGGCACCAAAAAACTTAGAAAGAATGATGTAGTTTTGATTGACTTTGGTTGCACTGTCGCTGGTTATGCTTCTGATTTTACCCGAACTTTTGTTTTTGGTGAGCCAAGTCAGAAATTTGTGGAAATTGAAAAAATAGTTAAAAAGGCCTACAAAACGGCCGAAGCTGAATTAGTCTCGAGCAAGCGACCAGATCTCATAGATAAAGCCGCGGCTGAAGTTTTAACAAAAGCTGGCTATAAAGACCTGATTATTCATACAACCGGTCATGGTTTAGGTCTTTCAATACATGAGGCTCCAAGTCTCTACAGGCACAAAGTTCAAGCTAAAATGCAAACTGGAACCGTGATTACAATCGAACCAGGATTGTACTTTAGTGGAGATTTTGGTTATCGCTATGAAAATACCCTCTTAGTAACAGAGAAGGGTTATAAAAGATTAACGTAGAAAATAAATACCAAAGAGTATCGCCATAACTAGGAGAGACAAAAGCATTGTTTTTCTAAGATCTGCAACAATTAACTTTGGATCGTAGTCATACATTGAAGAAGATTTTGGTGTTACTTTTTGTCTTTTTGCAGTTGAAGATCCGACTAGGCTATCATCACTCAAACTGTAGCTAAAGGGCTGTTTTGCTTCTGTTTGTCTTCTCTCTGTTGTTGCAAGTTTTTGTTTTTTTGTTTTCTTCTTAGCCATAAGCTAAGTTTAACTGGGATTTTCTGAAATACAAGATCGGTCTTGTTTTCCAGTTGCCTAAATCATTATTCCTGGCTAAAATCTGATTGTTATGTTCCTCAGCCTTAGCTTATTTTTGGTAGTTCAAATTGTCGTCCTAATCTGGGTTGGCGTGCTGACTTTTTTTGCCTTCAATGCGTATCAGACTTATCGGCAATTAACTGCAGATCTAGATAAAAAGGATGTTGCTCAAATTCTCAAAAGTTTAAAAAACAGAACCAATAGCCTTGAACAAAAGGTTGAAGAGATTACTTCTGATTTGGAGAGTTTACCCGAGAAACTTGCGCCATTCATCCAAAAAATTGGTTTTGTTCGCTATAACCCTTTTGGTAATACTGGCGGAGATCAAAGTTTTTGTTTATGCTTATTAGACGAACGTGGAGATGGTATATTATTAACTTCGCTACATGCTAGACAGCAAACTAGAATTTATACCAAAGAAATAGTCAAGAATAAACCTAAAGACGATGCCGAACTTAGTAATGAAGAAAAAAAATGTTTACAAATTGCCCATAAATGGAGTTAAGTCATGAACCCTAAAATACTGATAGCTACGTTGATTTTGTACGCAGGCTCTACCGTAACTTCTTTTGCGATGTTTAATTATTTTAGTGGTGCTCAAAAGCAAGCGCCGGTTGTTGTTGAGTTTAACGAAGATGGCGGCTTGGCAATTGACCCTGGTGAACCTAGAACTGAAGTGTGTCCGCT
>Ga0210057_1008594_pt1 | contig 12041 bp, 10 predicted proteins | sample CryGeyCG2114_010_2_FD_183968 | JGI IMG/M metagenome (GOLD analysis project Ga0210057, IMG submission 183968) | Groundwater microbial communities from aquifer - Crystal Geyser CG10_big_fil_rev_8/21/14_0.10 (SPAdes) (version 2) | ecosystem: Environmental > Aquatic > Deep subsurface > Groundwater ...
AAACAGCTTATCGCAAATTTTTATTTTTGTGATAGAATCATAAGGTGACATAGATTTGGTATTTTATTATGTTTTACGTCAAAATAATTATACCATTCTATGTCGCATTTTTAATTAGAATACTACGGGCCCTTGACAAAAAGGACGAAATACGCTAAAATAAGTAGTTAACATCATAATCTACTTGACGTGTTAATTATTAGTGTGTACAATACACTAAAGAACCTTAACAAAACACCGTGTGTCACTTTCACCCGAAAGTGCAAGGAGGCCTCATGGCATATCTAAATTCCCAGTTGATCAAGATTGGTAATGCCGTGATCAATACTACTGTTGGAGCTGTCAAAACTAATACCAAGATGATCATTATCGAAGCCAAGCGTATGTCTGATGAAATGACTACGATTGGTGTCTTTCCGGAAATGGCGATCAACGGTTATTATCCCGAGGATTGGCTACAGACTCCTGGATTTATTATTGCCGGTTGGGAGCAACTTATGCTCTTTGCTGAGGAATCCTCTAAGTTCAGTTATCCGACAGTTTATGTTGTTGGTGTCGCTTTGAAGCACAATGGATCAATTTTCAACTGCGCGGCTGTTGTTTGTATGGGCAAGATTCTGGGTATTGTACCCAAGGTGCATCTGGCCAATTACAACGTCTTTCATGAAGCTCGCGTTTTGACCGCTGGTGTCGCATACTACGTTGATTCTATCGAAGGCATTCCTTTTGGCGATCTGATTTTCAAGTTTCCATTTGGAACAGTTGCTCCAGAAGTGTGTGAGGACATTTGGACCGGTGATGGCCCAATGGAACGTCGTGCATATTCCGGAGCTGATATTGTGGTCAACATTTCAGCATCACCTTTCCGCGTTGGCGTCGTTGAGACTCGAGATCAGATGCTCGCTACCCGTGCAGCTGACAATCAGGTTTTGCTCAACTATTGTAATCTTGTTGGCGGCAATGATAGTTTGGTCTATGATGGTGGTACCTATGTGATTCAAAATGGCGTATTTGTTCAACGCACAACTCGTAAGGTTGTAAACACCACATTCTGTGTGGTTGATATGAATGAAACCCTTCGTCGTCGCGAACAGAATATTACTTGGCAGAGCGCCAAGCGAGAATACTTGGAACGACATAATCCGGTTCAAACTATTCATGCCACAGAGATTCTAGGTTCAAAGTACACTGACCATTTTGATGGTTTGGGCACGCAGTTTGAGTATTACACTGACAGAGAACATCGTGTTTTCCCGCCAGCTGGTCACAAGTACTTTTTGCCTGGCCAGGTTGCAACTTCGCAGTCGTCTGATCCTCGGACAGAATATTTTGAAGATTTGCTTGATATTACTCGTATTGGCCTTCGTGATTATTTTGACAAGACTGGAGCCTTTCAGCGTATTGTGATTGCTCTTTCTGGCGGTAATGATTCATGTCTATCACTAATGATTGCTTATAATTTTGCTTTGGAAAAGTTTGCCCACCTTTATGGTGATGTCAAACAGGCCGCGATCAAAGATTTTATTTGGTGTTTCTCTTTTCCTACGAAATTCAATTCTGAGGAAACCAAGAACGTTTCCCGTCAGCTCTGTGAAGATCTCGGCGTAACATTTGTTGAGGTGCCAATCGGTGCTCTAGTTGACATGAAGACTCAGATGCTCAACGATATGACTGGAGTTGTCCCTACTGCAGGATCAATTCCCCTTCAGAATGATCAGGCTCGAGCTCGCGGAGATTTGATGTGGGGCATTGCCAATCGTCTTCGGGCTCTCTGGATTCAAACTGGCAATATGAGTGAAAAAGCAGTCGGTTACACCACGGTAGGTGGTGATCTGATGGGTGCTTATTCAGTTCTTGGCAATATGTTCAAGTCTGTTATCCTGATGTTGATTCAGTATCTCCATGACAAGTACCGCTGCTCCGGACTGAAGTTGCTTCTGGCTACCAAAGCTTCCGCTGAGTTGGCTGAAAATCAGCATGATGAAGATGATCTCATGCCGTTTGATGTACTTGATACTTGTATCGAGCTGTTTGCCGGCCGCAAACTCATGCCGGTGGAGATGTTCTACTATCTACGGCACAATTTCCCGCAGTACGACTTCCGGCAGATCAAGGACTGGATCAAAAAGTTTATTCATAAGTTCTTGAACTCAATCTTCAAGTGGGTCCAGGCTCCGCAAGCTGTCCATTTGGGAGCTCTCGATCTTGACCGTGAACGAGCACTGCATTTGGCTGTGGTCAACCGTTGTCTTGAGTGGCTCAATCTCGAAGCCCTTGATGACATTCAGTAATTAAAAAATCCTAGGAAATTTCCTAGGTTTTTAGTTTACGCCAACCACTTCTTTTTGAGTTCTCAAGTTTTGAAAATTGACAATTTCGTCCATTAGTCTTTCAAGCCACTCAGGAAGGCCGGAAGTTTCACTGCCAGCAACCCGATTATATTCAGTTATTGCTTCTTGCAGAACAGCGTCGAGCTCTTCAGGCGTTAACTTGCTAAAAAAAACATTGGGTAGTGATAGTTTGGTATCATCATGGTTATACCACACGATTGGCAGGCGAGATCTTGCGGCCTCTGCCGCAGCCAGCGCCAGTGAGTCTTTGCTCATCTGTCTGTACAACAGGGCAAACCTGGTTCGATTTGTTGCCACTCCCATCGCTAGAATATCAGCTGTCCCTCCACGTCCAAATTTGAGAGCGAGAAGCATTGTCAGTAGATTTGATTGATTTCTGTCTGTGCTTTTTGACTCGTATTGTGAAAAAACAGACGCCAATCCCAGTATCCATGATAATGGCTCATTCGACCTCCTTCTCTAGTATTATTTTAGGTATTGTTTCCACGGCGCCACGGGCGGGCAGTCAGGAATCAGTCTTGATTTACCCTTGATGACTTGCTGGCGATAAATAATCACGCTAGCATTTTCAATTGGTTCTGTCTTCTGTTTCTCCAGCAAAGTTTCTTCATCCATTTTTTCTAGTAGAAATCGAATACACATCAGTAAGGCCGAATGAGATACCACCACAACTGTTCTGCGGGGATAGTCACGCTTGAGCATTCCAAGAAAGTTATGTCCTCGGTCAAAAGCCATATCCGGATAATTCTCTCCTCCAGGCGGCCGCAGATAAAACTTTTTAATTTTCTTTTTATATTCCACCAGATCAGGATATCGAGCCGCAACTTCTTCGTCAGTCAGTTGATCAACAACCCCAAAATCTTTTTCTCGCAGCCGGGCATCATTGCGCCAGTGAGCGTGCGGGTACAGATGTTCAGACGTTTGACAGGTCCGAATGTAAGGGCTGCGGAAGTACTTATCAAATTCTGGGAATCTTTCGCGCAACCAGATTCCAGTCATGATTGCCTGTTCATGACCGCGTTCAGTCAATTCAACATCCATATCTCGTTTATCTTTTACTTTCCCAGTATATCCGGTGATTACACCATCACGAATCAGGTCAGTTTCATAATTTGCCAGCGACTCAGCATGTCTCACTAATACTAGCGCTTCCGGCCAAGGGAAAAGAAATGTCTGAATCAAATTTCTCAGGTAATCTGTGACTTCAATTGGAATGATTCTCTGAATTCGATGAATCATTTTGCCTCCTTTGGCAGCGTTTTCAAAATTCTACTCCAAGGAACCAGATAGCCGCTGCAGACAAACATAACACCTAATGCAAGATAGGTAATGTTGAGCTCACTCATGTTTTGAGCCAACAGAGTGGACTTATAAATCGCCCAGCCGCCAACAATTCTCTGGATATCTACGACCAACATTTTGAGCAGCAACTGAGGTGAAAAGATTTTTCTTGTTCTGTTTGCAATATCCACCAATTTTTCAGTATCCATTTCTTTTAGAGCCCCAGCATTGAGGAGTTTTATTAGCAATGGCAGCAATACTAGCGATAGCAGGGCCGAGCCGATGATGATGATACCGTACGCGATTAAATTCGCTTTGTACAAAAAGTAACCAGCCTCTCGAAATGCTCCCACTGTTGAACCATTACTTTGTTGGACCAGGAAAATTACCATAGCAATGATCGGGAAGGTATATGGCGCCAGTTTCTTGAGCATTTTTAGCTCCTTTTGTTGTTAATGAACATGTAAAATTAACATGAAAGATATTATTTGTCAATAAAAAAACTAACATATTTAATGTTAGTTAATATCAGCGACTCGCCACATACAAACTTGACCGGCGTCAATGGCCAATGCGTAGTGACTTTTCGGTTGCCAGGCAATCATTGGGTTCTTAAGATTGAACTCGCAGGTTAAGGCCGCAACAGTGTTTGAGCTTTTAGTGCTTTTGACAAAGACAGTTCCCCGCGCACTACCAGTTTTTTCGTGGAGTAGTGGAAGTTCAGTTCCCTTGTCGATAAATAAGTGTGGCTTATTGGGAAACCTTATTTGATCAGTGTAGTATCGTTGTGGTAATTCAGTTGTAAACTGTAATTCATAAAGTTTTTTTGCGACTGTGTCAACTTTATATAATGTTCTAGCTGGAACGACGTACAATAAGGCGGCATTCCACCAAAAGAAATCGGGGAGATCAGAACCGAACCAGAAAACCTTATTGAGAGTTTGTGTGTTCCAGACAGAGATTTTATTATCATCTTTTGTATTTACAAAGGCCGCTAAACGATTGCTATCATAAGTCATTCTGAGCACTTTGATCGAACTGGGACAAAAGGTGTAATATAGTGTCGCATCAGCATCTTTGGGACACTCATTCAATTGAGCAACAGTTTTGCGGCTGTTTAAATCATAAAGGCCAATGGTCCTGGTCTGTCCATAAAAAAATGATTTATCGTCCTTCCAAACTACTGAAAAAGCTCGAAAGGGTGATGTTGCTTGGTTACTATTACTGCTGGGATTGACAATATAAACGGGCGAATCTTCGGTTGAATCAAGAAAAATACCTTGGACTACCGACGTATGAATCAGAATATGATTACCTCGCCAACTGATTATTCTCATTTCTCTATTGCAAGGTAAATCGGTCGAATAAACTGACCGACCACCATCAAAAGACCAAACAGAGAGTGTTGTTGCCTTTGTTCCACGCTCTAATTCACAATAATGAGTTGCGAGTAGGGCCATTTTTTTGTTATCTGGAGACCAGGCAGCATCAATAAAATATTGATCATGATCAAATCGTTCAATTTCACTCGTAGCACCCTGACTCATTTCTTTAATGATAATTTTTTGTGAAGTCACAAAGGCAACTAATGTGTCACTGTTTGACCAACGCACCTCGCATGTATCTCGGCGATTACAGCCGGGAATGTAATCGGTATATGCCGGTGAAATTATCTTTACATGAGCAATTTCAGCTTCAGCTTGTGCCGCTCTTCTTGCCGCTGCAGCTTTTTGCTGTCTTTCAGCTTCCGCCGCTCTTCTAATGGCGTCAGCCCGTTGTTGTTCTTCACGCTCGACTTGTCTTCGAGCCGCTTCTTTTGCTCTTTCCTCTGCCAATTTTATTCTGTTTGCTTCATCAATTATCTTTTGTTTCTGACGCGCCTCTTCTTCTTGGCGAGCTTTGATTGCTGCCAGTCTCTGGCGCTCTTGCTCTTGACGGCGAGCTTCTAGTAGCTTGCGTTGCTGTTCTTCCTCTTGACGCTTTGATTCAAGATCTCGTTTTTGTTCCAGTTCGCGTTGACGTTGACGTTCTTTTTCTAGCTCTTGTTCTTTTTTCCGTTCTTCTTCCAGAATGTACTTGTCATAAATTTCAGGTAGCGGCATTAGGGTATGAGCTTTATTTTCAAATATCAATTTTTGGGCATCAGGCTGAATTCTGGTAATAACCAGATCCAAATCGGTAATCATTCTATCGATTTCAGCTTCATCTCGACGGGTCAGCATGAGAATGTCCAGTCTAAGTTGCTTCTCAGCTCCCTTGACTTCTGCGCGGCTTTTTTCTACCAGCTGAATCTCTTCCGTGACAATATCAAGATAAGCATGGGCTTTTTGAATTGCTTTCAGAGAAGCTTCAATATTAATATCTTTGATTGCTTCATCAGACTCTTTGAGACCGGTTTTTTGTCTCTCAGCTTTGATGTCATCAATAGATAATTGAATCTCAGCATTGATTTTATCCATGTCCTCTTTGAGATTTTCTCGTTTTTGCTTCAATGCAGCAAATAGTTTACGAACTTGGCTGATCTTTTCTTCGGCCAGTTCTTTTCTGGTTTTCCCACTTGGAATTGGGAGAGCTGGCTTTTCCTCTGCCGCTTTCTCTTGTTGTTTTTGGTCTGGAATTATTTTTTCTTGAGTCGGTACTTCAGACCTTATCTTCTTGGGGGTAGTTTTTTTTGCCGGTTTGTCACAGCCGACAATCATAAAGGTAAGTAGAAGGGCAATGTACAAAATTCGCCGAATTCTCATAGCGTCCTCCTTTTGGTTGTAAATGTTCGATTACATTACTTTTTACTGCGAAAATGTGTTTTTGTCAATTGGGCCAACAAAAAACTAACATCTTTGATATTAGTTATTGATCATAATCCTCTGGTTCTGAAAATTTGATAATCCACTTCTTTTGAATCCATTTAAAATTTAGCCTCCAATGATGGTGGGGGCATCTTAATGCCAAACAGCGTGTTTTTGCTGATGACGCTTTTACGGTATACCTGCTAGTTCCACCACAACCATCACAAGTACAAACCGCGACATACGATTCGTCATATATTGGTGGTCTTTTTTTACCATATCGGCGATACCTTGTTTCACTTTTAAACCATTTTTCTTTTTTTAATCCCTCAATGCTTCTGGGGTCTTCATCATATTCTGCTTCTTTAATCATCCACGCAGTCTTAGCCTTATGCCTTGCCCTAGTCTCAAGTCTTTCTTGTCGCCTATGCTCTTCTCTGGCCTTTTCTTCAGCTTCTAGTTTTTCTTTAAGCCTACGTTGCTCTTTGGCCTTTTCTTCAGCCTCACGCTTTTTTCTTTCTTCTTCCTGGCGTTTAGCTTCAGCCTCATGCTGTTGTCGAAGCTCTTCTGCTTCCTTTTCCGTCGCTCTATCAGCAGCAGCGCGTCTTTGTTTATATATACGCTTCTTGCGCACATCTTCTTTTTTTTGTAGATCGTCTTTCTCACGCTGAAGCTTCAATTCTATTTTCTGTTCTTTTTCTCTTTCTTCTTTTGCAATATATTTGTCATAAATATCATCCAAATCTTCTAATTCAGATGGCTGTACCGGTGGATATGGTGATTTTGTAGAAATCGGTTGCCATTTGGTGATAACCAAATTCATCCGGCTTACCAAATCATCCAGTTTTTCATCTTCCATCTTATCGAGGACAAGAATATCCAGATCAAGTTGCTTTTTCATTCCTTCCAAATCGATTTGAGCAAAAGTAGTTTGCTTTGCCGCTTCAATCAAGAGTTGCTTGTGAGCATGCGCTTTCTTGATCGCTTCCAAACAAGTACGAATTCTTTCATTCTTGGCAGCTTCATCATAACTATATTTCCCAGTGCGGCTTTTTTCAGCTTTGATTTGAGTGACGTTTTCATCAATGATAGCCTCAACAACTTGAATTGTTTCATTGAGATCTTTCACTTTAAGTTTAAAACCAGCAATGAGATCTGTAATTTCTATAAGTTTTTTTCTGGACAGATCTTTTTTCCGTATGGATTCTGATGGCTCACTAATTATCACCGTATCTGGTTCAACCGTTTCGATAGTTTCCAGTTTTACAGTTTGTGGGGGGGGATGGAGTTTATTTTTCTTACAGCCCACACAAATAATGGCAGTCAAAATGAATAAAACGGTCAAGCTTACACGCAGTGTATTCCCCATGACCTACCTCCTTTTGGTTGTTAAAGTTCAAGTGACATTACTTTGTACCGCAAATTAACGTTTTTGTCAACGCAAATAAAAAAACTACATTTTATGTAGTTTAAAAATTTGAACCAAAAAGCTTGTTTCCCAATTTTTTTCTTTCCTCTGCCGTCATCGACGGTCCTTCAACTTCAATTCCATAAATGCCCTCAAGAGTATATACCACCGTTTCTACCTCATCATCATCTAAAAATTCATCAAATTCAAATTCGTCTGATGCTAAATTTCTCATTTTACCTCCTTTAGTATAGTAGTGGCGGACATCAATATATTAATCCAAATTACTATATCGGTCAAATTAAGGTATTCGTAGATTAGTAACAGATTTGTAATTTGTAGTACAAAAAAACACCACATTGTTAAGTGATGTTAAGGATTCGTTTTACCCGACTTCTTTCTGCCACAGATCGTGCATCATATCATACAGTTCTTTGCTGAGTGCCACTTTGTACGGAGTCGGATTGACATGTCGCAAGTGATCAGGTCTCATATTTTTCAATTGAGTTTGGCAGTGAATCTTTGCAGAAATAGGTGACCAATTTGGGATCAGCCTTTTTCCATCCCAGACCAACATGTGAAGCTTCTCGATTCGGGAGGGGGTTACAGTCATTTTCTTGTATGGATCATATGGGTGGTGGCAAGTAATCGGCTTGCCAACCTTCGGCAACGAGTCTTCATCTTGATTTTCCAAACACATGACATCGACTACTGGTACGTTTCTGTCATCATACAGTCGGAACGCAATCTTGGCTCCAGGAATTGTTACTTTTTCTCGATTTTCAGATAGCTTGATTCTAGGTTTACCATTAATTTCCACCAGCTTAAAGACGCCACCAAGCGCCGGCTGTGCCTGACACGTGATGTTGTGAGTTCCAATCCCAAAGGTATCAATCTCATGCCCCTGTGCATTGAGTGCATGCAGCGTCTTTTCATTAATATCATTGCTAGCAGCGATAGCTAGATTACATGGAAACATCAGTTTTTTGAGGTCAATTCCAGAGCGAATAAAGTGATGGTAACAAGCCCAAAACATTTTTCTACTTTCTTTTGACAAATAAGCCAAATCCCCAGAATCCAACCGGATTCCAAAGGGCTTGTGTCCCATTTCAACCAGTGCCAGTGACACCACCAGGAAGTTTGGCACGCCAGACTTGAGTGTATCGTACGTATCAACCAGAGCCAGGAAAGTATCAGGATAAGCCAGAGCATAGGCAATAAAGGCTGCGAGTTCTCCATCATTGGTCCCGTCAAGATTGAAAAGTCTTAGCATTTCCTGTCGATAATGAATCGCCCTTGTCTTCAACTGACAATCAGCTACCTCATCCAATCCAGTAAAGGCAGTCACAAACGAATGTGCGTGAGTTCCCTTGGCCGGAATGCCAAAGACTTCAAATGCTTTGACATTACTGGTAAAATCAAACCCACCAATGTAGCTATAAAGTGCACCGGACAAAGCCCCATTTGGTCCCTGAGCTCGACGTAGTCCCATCTCAATCAGGGTCTTGTTCTCGCCAGCTGCCATTCGAAGTCTGGCTGCTTGAGTCGCGATCAACGTTGGGTAATTCATCAGATTCAAACTGGTTGTTTCGAGAAGTTGACCCACTCCGAGTGGACCCCTGACGTAAATCTGGGGAACTCGAGCAAATACAACGGAACCTTCAGTCATGGCCATGATACGAAGTTGACTGGCGTCAACCTTGGAGATCCATTCCCAAAAACCACTATCAGCATTTGGCATCAACCGCTTCAAGACTTCAATTTCTTCATCATTGTAGCCAAAGTTTTCAACAAATGTTAGGAACTGTTCAATTCCAGCTACAATTGCAAACTCTCCATTGAACGGACATTTACGGAAAAAGAGGTCAAAGACCGCTTCTTCTTCATGCTTGTCACTCTTCCAATATGCATAAGCCATTGTCAGCTGATACAGGTCTGTCAGCATAGCATCGACATGAAGCAAATCATCTTTCATTTCGCCCCCTACTTTTAGCGTCCGTTGTACGAGAATGATCTAATTACTTTCTCATAGTAATGAAAACGCTTGAGAAAAGTTAGTCTCACAGTTTCCGTTGAGCGAGTAATTGTAGCTGACACAGCATTTTCAAAACCCTGATTATCGGCGATAATATATTGCATTCGTCTGTGACGTTCCAGCAATTCAATGGTTACAATAGAACTATCTGGAATTGCTCGAGAGCGGAAGCGATGAAAGTTGGGTCGAGTAGCCACATTTGGAGTTAATACAAACTGACCTTGATCTGGAAGCGTATAAACTCCGCCCGCAAAATAGCTGTATGCAGTACATCCACCAGGCGTAGCATAAATAATACCATTTCCTCTTAATACCGGTTCATCAAATTCAGCCATCAAATCTTCACCATTGATTAGAATTCTATGGCAACAAGTATGAGCCTTACCAGGTTGAGTGTATACATCGTTGAATGCAAATGTTTTCGCTACTTCACCGGATTCCATTGTTACACTGACATCCATAAGTGGGAAATCAATACTATCCGACATTCTTACTGCGTTGTCCATGTCATCTTCGATTAGGTATTTTGTATCGTTGAGCAAGAAGCCTACGCCACCAAAATTGACCCCGAAAAATGGTAGGTGATAAGAATGATAGGCGCGGATAGCGTCAAGCATTGCTCCGTCGCCACCAAGAACAAAAATCAATTCAGCTGACTCCGGTTCGGGTACCACTGCAAAGTATTTTTGAATATCATGTAACGTTGATCTGATTCGTTCATCGGGCAAGTATGGATCAGCATAGACGAACACTTTCATGTCTTTCATGTTACCGCCTCCTGATCCGTTCCAGTTTGCGGAAAGCATCACGGAGCATTTGGGTCTGTTGGAAGGCCAAACCGTGTTCGAGTACTGTACTTATTCGTTCTAGTCTGAGATTGACCAGGTCAGAGTTTGCTACCAGCATATCTTCGAATTCGCGCTTGCCGCCGTCAAAGATGGTCATGAAACACAGACTTGACCCACCCTTGGTTCCAGCGATTCGCGGATCTCTGGACGAGTACATGTCGACAAAATGAAGCGCAGCCAGCTTACAACCCAGAACCATCTCCATCGGGAGAGTATTTTGATAAGTGATCTGGGCTTCGATTCCAGTTTCTTCAGTCATTTCTCTGACTGCAGCGGCTGGCGGACTTTCATAATTATCAATCCCACCACCGGGCAGAGCCCGCTTGTTGGGAAAGTCGTCCTTGTCAGCTCGTCGATCGCCAACCAACACATTCCATTCAATCCCATCATTTACAAAAATAACCATGTCAACACACTGACGACCGGGCACAAAGTCTTTTTCGTTTCCGAGAAGAATTCGTCTGATCTGAGCGTAGTCAAAAGTATGCAGGATGAATTCTCGTGTACCGGTGGCAGCAAACTTCATCCATGTCTCAACATTATTGTGAAGTAGTGCTTCACGCAGCTGAGTCGCACAGATGTCAATCAGATCTTCATCACAAATCACATCTTCGCGCCTGAGCATATTCAGATGCCGTCCAGGCAGATGCTTTTCCAGGGCAGTGATTACTTCAGGATTATCAGTTGCTACTGCATCAACAAGTTCAAAGTGGGGAATATTGGCAATGTACAGAGCCCACTGTTCATCATCATCAGGAAAGTCAGGAATTGGAACAAAGAGAAAGTCTTTTTCGGGAATTCCTTCTTTCAAAAGCGACTGAGCCAGCATAACTTGAATTTGGAATACGTGTACAGGATTGCGGGGATCGATTGAATAGCATGAGCCATTGCCGATCAGTAGCTTGTATCCTTTGTTATGCAAAGCCTTCAAGAATGAGAGGTGACCAATGTGAGGAAACTTGGCTCGACCCGGCCAAAATACAATTTTATGTCCAGTCTCACTCCAAGTTAGGATTTCTACAAAGCTGTGTCTGACTTGATCGTTGGTTGCAAAGTCCATGATTTCTCCTCCTGGGGTTGATCGCTATTTCTTGAATTGTAAGGTACTACATAGTGTATTGTACACACTATATATTAACACGTCAAGTAGATTATGATGTTAACTACTTATTTTAGCGCAAAACGGCGATTTTGTCAAGGGGCAGATGTAATGTGCCGACACATATGGCGGTTTTTGCCCAAGACTGTATAATCTTGGTATATGGCAATATCTATGGCAAAAACAATCAAAGAAGAGCGCTTAAGGTGGGTTCTGCCCATTGTTCGTAAAGA
>Ga0210057_1008596_pt1 | contig 12036 bp, 13 predicted proteins | sample CryGeyCG2114_010_2_FD_183968 | JGI IMG/M metagenome (GOLD analysis project Ga0210057, IMG submission 183968) | Groundwater microbial communities from aquifer - Crystal Geyser CG10_big_fil_rev_8/21/14_0.10 (SPAdes) (version 2) | ecosystem: Environmental > Aquatic > Deep subsurface > Groundwater ...
CGAATGGCAGTTTTGCAAACTGCAGCGTTAGACCACTTCGCCATCGGACCCAGATATATCATCTCTATATTACTATATAATTTTAAAAAAGCAAGCCGGAAGCTAACGTAATTCCAAATTACAGTCCATCTTGATCTTATTCCAAACTACCGTCTTTTTGGCATGAAAACGATAATATCCGGCCATGGCAATCATCGCCGCATTATCGGTAGTATAAGCTAAATTAGGCATCCCAAAAGCCACTCCCGGCAGTTTATCTAAAACCGCTTTTTGCAAAGCCTCCCGCAAACGCTTGTTAGCCGAAACTCCACCGGAAAGCAAAACAGTTTTGACCTGATATTTTTTGGCCGCCTTAATCGTTTTGCTGACGAGCGTTTCCACAATCGCTTCTTGGAGTTCAAAACAATATTCCGGAATCTGTTTTTTCCAGTTAGAATCTTTTTTCAAAGTATAAAGCAGGGCGGTCTTGAGTCCCGAAAAAGAAAAATCAAACCCAACGGAATTAATCATGGGACGCGGTAATTTAATCTCGCTCGCCTGAGCGCTCGCCGCATATTGGGAAACTATCGGACCACCAGGATAACCGATGTCCATCATCTTCGCTCCCTTGTCGAAAGCTTCTCCGGCGGCATCATCTCTCGTCTCGCCCACAATCTGATATTTCAAGTGACCCTTTAATAAGACTAGGTTGGTGTGCCCGCCAGAAACAGTTAAGACTATGGCCGGGAACTTAACGGGCTTTTTGAGATCAATAAAATTAGCATAAATATGACCCTCAATATGATTAACCGGTACTAATGGTTTCTTCCAGGCATAAGCCAGAGCTTTAGCTGTTTCCACGCCAGAGAGAAGTGAGGTGACTAGCCCTGGACCCACAGTAACCGCAATAGCTCTAATCTGGGACGGCTTGAGACCGGCTTTAAGCAAGGATTCATGAACCACTGGTATAATGTGCAAGACGTGCTCTCGGGCCGCTATTTCAGGCACTACCCCGCCATATTTCTGGTGAATTTCAATTTGAGAAGAGACCACGTTGGACAACACCTTGACGCGTCCTAGAGGCGAAATCCGCAAAATAGCCACAGCAGTCTCATCGCAACTAGTCTCTATTCCTAATATATACATATTATATGGGTTTATCTTGACGAATAAGGAAAAATTATTTATACTCTATTTATAAATTAAACCATAAAAAACGCCTAATTGCAAAGCGCTTTTTTATTAGTTAATTCAACAGCTTGCCGCTATCGTCTAATGGTTAGGACGCCAGGTTTTCAACCTGATAATCGGGGTTCAATTCCCCGTAGCGGTACAAAGAAAAAGACACCTATTTTGGTGTCTTTTTTGGTATACTTAGAGTTAACCCTAAGGAGAATTGAAATGGTGTTGACTAAAATAGAATATTATTGTATTGTTAGATAACAAAACGTATCATTAAAAAATAAAACATGAGCAAAATTAAGAATGGCAATGATTATTACCAAAGAATAGTTGACTGGATAAAAAAACAAGAAAAAGGCATTGTTTTTAGACCAACCCAAGTATCCAAAGCTCTGTCTCTTGATATTGGAATGGTTTCCGTCTTTCTATATCGAAAAAACAAAAAAGGATATTTAGACAAAAAGGGGGCAGGAAAATATGTTGTAGTCGACTGCAACGCCCCAATTCCACTCCAGATCCCAAAAGGCAAATTACCTGATCTAATATTTAATCTGTTAAGAGATCTAAATCTCAAATTCCCAAAAGGATATGTCCGGGAACCCATGACAGTAGAAAAACTAAAAGACCAACGCATTTCATTAAATAGCGTTCACAATGTTATGCAAAGATGGTTTGAGGGTGGCTACTTAATCAGCAATAATAAAATCGGAAAGGGATATAGAATCAAAGACGAACATCTTAACCTAAAGGAAAGACCACCGGTAATAATAAAAAAATAAACCACAACCAAACGCACAAAAGTTTCGGAGAAATATCCGAAACTTTTTTATTTCCCCAAATTTATAATCACTCTCGCCCGCCCAAGAAAGCGTAAAATAAAAAAACCGCTGTTTAAACAACGGTTTTTTGCAAAAAATCTTTATTATTATTTAACTCTTTCAATTAAGTATAGCACCTCTTGAACTGGCCTATACTCATCGGCCCGGATACCTTTATTCATCTTTTTTCGAGCTCCTCCAGCACCCAGACCATAGGCCATAAGAGCTTCCTTGTCGTTACCAAACATTCTCAACATATCTGAGTAATAGTGAACGCCGGCTCGAAGGTTAGTATAAGGATCAAAAACTGCCTTACCATGGACATTATAACAGGCTGCAGTTCCCGGCATGAGTTGCATTAGACCGGAAGCTCCAGCCCAACTTACCACCCGAGGATTGCCGCCAGACTCATGAACAATAATGGCTACTATCACTCGGTAATTGACATTAAATTCGGCCGACAAAGATCTGATGATATCACCATATCTCGCTATTACGACAGGAATCAAAGAAACCTGGCCATTATTTTCTGCCCACCGACGAACTTCTTCGTAGTCATGAGCGTTAAAGCTCAAATCGAGTTCTTTGGTTAAGGTAATTCCACCACTATCCAGCTGATTTGTGGGATGAGACACAATTACTATCCGGCCAGTTTTTTCTTCGGTTTCAGAAAATAATTTATTTCCAATATTCCCCACCGAACTAGTTAGTACTTTTTTCTTTTTTGGCTTTTCCGGTTTCTTGGTTTTGGGTGTCTCTGGTTTCTGGTTAAAGCTAACTTTATTTTTAGTTGGAACATCTTTGATTCCTAAAAGTTTTTTTAAGGCTGCCAGATAATCAACTTTTTCAACAGTAACTTTCTCCTTGAGATTGGGGTTGGATTTAGGTCTAGCTAAAATTTCAAGTTTTTCCAACTGGCTCAAACTCTTTTTAGGAGGAGAAATCATTTCCTTGATTTTAGCCAAAGAAACATCATAGGAAGATTGCGATTTTGTATTTTGACTCCAGAGCTTAGACAGAGGCAAAAACAAAATAATAACGGCAAAAATAATATACTTTCTCATGATATTGGGTTTTTTAAGTGAAATTTAATTGTTAAGAAACAACCCCTAAAATTATCACGATATTTATTTTTTGTCAATATAAAAGGAGGCTTTAGCCTCCTTTTATTGGTTTTTTATCATTTTGAAAAAAATACTTTTTTATTTATATTACTTTTGGCTGCTCTAATTCGCTCTAGAGCCTCAATCACCTCATTTAGAGTAAAATTACCGAAGAGAAATTTCCAAGCCTTATAATGCTCTGAATTAAGGGTTAAAAGATTGGACTCAACGGCCTGGTTGTCTCTCTTTTTTGATTTCACTATTCTTTTATGGCTCAAATTAAATTCGGCGCTACTTAGCTGAATTGCAACTCGATTAGATTCGGCTTCTTGCTGTTTGTTTTGAAACGCGAGAATACACTTTAATATTTTGATAGTTTCTTGCAAAGTTGTATTGGCAAACAAAAAATGCCAAGCCTTGTGCCGTGAAAAATCAAGCCGCAGAAGATTACCCTTGGTTGAATAGCCACCTCGACTTCTGGGTGTCAAATGATGTTCCCCAAAAAATCGAAGACGCTGCCAGACTCTTTCAACTGCCGGCCTAACATAACACTCCTGGTTTTGACGAAGATAGCGCGGAATTTTTTTCTTACGCCTCATGATGTACCTCCTTTTTTTAGTTATTAAGATACGATTAAATTCTAATAATTTTACCATTATTAATACCTCCTGTCAAAGACTTTATCAACATATTTTCTAGCCAAAACTAGCGACAAAATACCAAGACTATGATATACTGGGGGAAATGAAATACCACCTATACACAACTTCGAAAAAAGCTTGGAGCGCGATGATCAAATCCATTGCCCAAGCCAAGAAATCAATTTACATTGAAATGTATATTTTTTTGGATGATACTACCGCCAGTTACGACTTCATTGGACTCCTCAAGAAACAGGCTCTAGCTGGGGTAGAGGTGGTGATAATTGCTGATGCTTTTGGCAGCCTAGAGATGAAAAAAAACACCATCACCGAACTGCGTCAGATTGGAGTAGAGTTCCTGTTATTTAGTCATTTCTGGCATCGCACTCATCGCAAAATAGTGGTGGTTGATAAGCGAATTGCCTTTGTGGGTGGGGTTAATATCGAACAAAAGATTATCAATTGGCAAGACATTCAAATCAAAATGGCAGGTAACAAAACCGTCAAGGCAGTTCTTCGCTCCCTGGCTCGCACCTATCAATCTTGTGGTGGTCGGAAAAAACATATTTTAGCCTACTACGAAAAATCAATCATCAAGAAGATAAAATCATTGGTACTAGAAAGCCTCCCTATTCATAACATCAACTCCCTGAAAGAGTATTATAAGGATAAAATAATCTCCGCTCAAAAAAGCATCAAGATTACTACTCCCTATCTAACACCACCGCGCTGGCTCATGGCTCTTTTAGACGATGCTAGGCACCGTAATGTGGAGATAGAAATATTGTTTCCTAAGAATACCGATCATAAAATATTTGATAAAATTAATCATTCCTACGCCTCCCAATTACTCCCGACCGGCATTAAGTTTTATAGTAACCCCAAAATGAATCATGCCAAGATATTATTAGTTGATGACGCCGAAGCTCTAGTTGGTAGCCAGAACCTAGACTCACTCTCATTCGGACACAACCTGGAAGTCGGTGTTTTCTTTAAACAGAAAGAAATCGTCAAAGAATTGAACCAAATATTTGATAAATGGAAATCTCAGTCGACCCCTTTTCAAGTTACCGCAATTAGATTAAACTGCTGGGAGCGAATTGAGGTTAAAATTATTCGCCTTTTTTTCTCTATTATCTAAAACTATGAACAATAATTACATTAAGATCCGCGGTGCTCGAGTCAATAATCTCAAGAATATTGATATCGACATCCCCCGGGATAAATTTATCGTCATTACTGGCCTTTCTGGATCCGGTAAGTCTTCTCTGGCTTTTGACACCCTTTACGCCGAGGGGCAAAGACGCTATGTGGAATCACTTTCCTCCTATGCTCGACAATTCGTCGGTCTGATGGATAAACCAGACGTAGACCTAATCGAAGGATTGCCACCGGCTGTTTCCATTGACCAACGTTCTGTTAGTCACAACCCTCGTTCCACCGTGGGCACCATCACTGAAATCTATGATTATTTGCGTCTAATCTATGCCAAGATTGGCGTCGCTCACTGCCCAGAATGTCACAAGAAGCTAAAGAAGGAAAAGAAAAAGTTAATTTGCCCTAATGGCCATATTACCTTAAATGAATTACAACCAGGAGATTTTTCTTTTAATTCTGCTGCCGGCGCTTGTCCGACTTGTAGAGGTTTGGGTAATAAATTAGAGGTTGATCCGGATTTGATTTTAAACCTCAATCTCAGCCTAGCCCAGGGAGCCGTCAAACCCTGGACTCATTATAGCTCTCATAATCAGAATCTACTTCTGGAAGAAATGAGGAAATTAAGCGCTCGCCGTGATTTTAATATCAACACACCACTTAAAAAATTTAGTGATAAACAAATCTCCATCCTACTTAAAGGCGACAATGATTTTGAAGGTGTTATCGCCAACTTAGAACGGCGCTTTGAAGAAACCGATTCCAGCTATATTCATCAAAAGATCGGCCAATACATGCAATCCCTCCCTTGCCATAAATGTTTGGGACAAAGATTAAGACCAGAAATCTTAGCAGTAAAAATCGAGGGCGAATCAATTTATGAGGTTGCTGAAAAAAATATCTTAAACTGTCGTAATTTTTTTGGCGCTCTGGAAAAATCTACTAAACTGAGGGAGCGAGATAAAAAGATTGTCACTCCCATTACCAAAGAGATCAAGCGCCGTTTAGACTTTATCAAAAATGTCGGCCTAGACTACCTCAATCTCAATCGTCATTCCAGCACTCTGTCTGGTGGTGAATCACAAAGACTAAGACTGGCCACTCAAACTGGCTCAGCCTTAGTAGGAATTCTTTATGTGTTAGATGAACCTTCCATCGGCTTACACCAAAGGGATAATGATAAATTAATTGAAACTCTGAAACTACTACAAAGCAAAGGGAATACCGTGGTTGTCGTTGAACATGACGAAGCCACTATTTTAGCGGCGGACTACGTGATTGATATTGGTTTGGGCGCGGGTGAATACGGGGGCAAGATTATCTTTGCTGGTACCCCCCAAGACATCAAGAAGGATCCTAAATCATTAACGGGGGCCTATCTTTCTGGTCGTAAATCAATTCAGACCTTAAAAGACTACCGCAGTGGATCTGGTCAACATATCAGTATTTTAGGAGCGACTGAACATAACTTAAAAAACATCGATGTCCATATTCCCCTAGGTAAATTTGTCGCTATCACCGGCGTTTCCGGCTCAGGCAAATCAACTCTGATGACTGATATTTTGGCTAATGCCCTGACCCGCCATTTCTATCGAGCCAAAACTCACCCCGGTGAACATCGCACTATCAAGGGGCTAGACTTGATCGACAAAGTGATTGATATTGATCAATCCCCTATTGGCCGCACACCCCGCTCTAACCCAGCTACCTACACTGAAGTCTTTACTCCCATCAGAGATCTTTTTGCCGGAGCAACCGAAGCTAAAATCAAAGGTTTCAAAGCTAATCATTTTTCTTTCAACACTATTGGTGGTCGTTGTGAAACTTGTAGCGGCGACGGCCTTATAAAAATCGAGATGCAATTCTTACCCGACATTTATGTAAAATGTGAAACTTGTGGAGGCGAACGTTACAAAAAAGAAGTTTTGGAGGTAAAATATCGCGGTAAAAATATTTTTCAAGTCCTCGAGATGACTGTCCAGGAAGCGATGGGATTTTTCAAAGAGGAAAAAAATATTCGCCAAAAACTTCAGACCCTCTATGATGTCGGTTTGGGTTATATCCGCCTGGGCCAAAGTTCTACTACTCTCTCTGGAGGTGAGGCTCAAAGAATAAAGCTAGCGACTGAATTGTCTCGCCAAGCGACTGGTAACACCTTATATATTTTAGATGAACCCACCACCGGGCTTCATTTTGATGATATTAAACGCCTCTTGGAAGTGTTGAACAAGCTAGTGGACAAAGGCAATACCGTTTTAATTATTGAGCACAACCTGGACATTATTAAATCAGTAGACTGGATTATTGATCTAGGACCGGAAGGTGGTGATAAGGGCGGCCATTTAGTGGCTTGCGGTACCCCCCAAGAAATTGCTAAAATAACTAATAGTTGGACGGGAAAATATCTAAAAAAATATTTCTAATTTATGGCTAATCATAATCGAAAAACTCTAGGTCTAGCCCTAGGTAGCGGTAGCTTTCGAGGCTCGGCTCATGTTGGGGTTATTAAGGCTTTAGTCCAGAATAATATTCCCATCGATTTCTTAGCCGGATCAAGCATTGGGGCTTTAGTGGCTGCTCATTATGCCGTCTTTCAGGATATTAAGAAATTAGAAGAAATGATGCTCGGTAATCAACGGGGAAAAATATCTCTGCTTTTTGATGTTTCTCGCGCTGGTGGCCTATTAACTGGCAACCGGCCAGAAAAACTATTTCGCCAGATTCTGGAAGGCGCTGAATTTAAAGATGTTAAAATTCCTCTAAAAATAGTCGCTACTGATATTATTGAGGGTATCCCTTTTATCTTTCAAAGGGGCGATTTAGCTACTGCCGTTCAGGCTAGTATTTCAGTTCCCTTAACTTTCAAGCCGTTAAAATTTAAGGATAAACTACTGATTGACGGTGGAGCTTCCAACCCCGTTCCAGACAATGTTGTTAAGGACATGGGGGCTAACGTGATAGTATCCGTCAATCTTTATAATCGCTATAGATTTGATACCAAAAATCTTAATACCTCCAAAGTTGTCATGCGGGGATTAGAAATATTATTGACTAATCTTACTAAAAGTAACACCAAACACACCGACATTTTATTGGAACCTAAAGTCGGCGGCTCTTACAAAGGATCACGATTAAAAAAATATTACGACCGAAAATTAATTTCTAATATTATTAAAGACGGCGAAATGATGACTCGAGACAAGACGGATGAAATAAAATTACTTTTACAATAATATTTCTTACAAAAAAAGACCTCAGCGATTGAGATCTTTTTTTATTTACCAATAATTTTATCAATCTTTCTCAAGTACCGTGAATTAATTTCAAACCATTGCCACGAATACTTAATCTTTTTATCCGGCAATTCAAATTTGTGAAAATCAGAACCACCAGTAGTGATAAAATTAAATTCCTCGGCCAAATATTGGATATACATAATCGTTTCATGATTATGATGAGGTGATAAAAGCTCCAGACCATCCAGCCCCATTTGTTTTAATTTTGGGATTATCTTCCCCCGCATCTTATTATAATGACCCGGGTGGCAAAAAATTATCTGACCACCAACCTTCTTTCTAAGCTTCATAATTCTCTCCAAACTAATATAAGCGTCCTGCAACTTGCCGGTTTGTTTATTAAAAAAATATTCAACCATTAAATCTTCTTCGCGCGGATTCTTCAAACCCAATTCCCGCTTAATTTTTTTCTGGTTATAAGGCACCGAAAATAATTCATCTGCCACCTTATTAACCGGAATATAATTGGGGTGCTTAGATAAAATTGCTTCGACCTCTAGATGAAATCCCAATTTTTGTAATTGCTCTAGTTTAACTCTTACGTTCCGGCGCCGTCTAAGATGAGTTTCCAAAAGGATTTTTTGGAGCTCCACTGATTCGGCTTGATAATTATACCACAGAATGTTTAGCCGCCGCCCACCTACTTTTACATACAACTCTAGTCCTAAGATGGCTTTAATATGGCGCTTAGCACAGGCCGCTTTGAATTCTTTCTGTCCCGCCAAAGTATTATAATCAGTCAAGGAGGCCACCTTCACTCCCCGCCCCGCCAAAAAAACTGCCAGTTGAGCTGGAGTTAAATAACCATCGGAATAGGTGGAGTGCACTTGAAGATCTATTTTCATACTAATAAATTATAACTGATCGCGAGACTAAAGACAAACCTACAAAAGTACTTATTTAATATTAATCGTTCGTAAAATTTCCTGATGAATCAAGCCGTTGCTTGCCGCCATATCAGGACTCTTTAATTTCCAAGCTTTATTGTCAAAATCAGTTACCTTTCCGGTCGCCTCTTGGACGAGCAAGGCACCAGCGGCCACATCCCAAGAGTTAGCTCCGGGAATAACAATTGATTCCACTCGACCACAAGCAACATAGGCCAGTTCGAGCGAAGCGCTACCCAATTGCCTGCAATCTAAATCGTGGAGCTTATGGTAAGGATAGTATTTGAGGGCTTTTTCGATATCTTTTACCTTTGATCCATGACAGAAAGTATTAATTACCTTCTCATCCTTATAATCAGAAACTTTGATGCGGCGACCATCGAGCCAAGCACCTTTATCAAGCTCTGCTAAAAATAATTCATTTAAAGCTGGGGCAAAAACTACTCCCAAGGCTGGCTTAGACTTATAAAACAAAGCGATAGATACAGCCCAGAGCGGATTATGCATAGAAAAATTATGAGTCCCATCAAGCGGATCAACCACCCACAGATAATCCGAGCGACCAGCAATTTGACCGGCCTCTTCTGATAAAATTCGATGATCGGGGAAATGTTTTTTGATCTCGGTGATAATAATTTCTTCTGAGACCAAGTCTGACTTGGTTACAATTTCATAATGCGACTTGAATTTAGCATCAGTCCGAACATATTTATAATACCTTTCCAAAAGTTTTTCACCCGCCGCATAAGCTGCCGTCACGGCAATCGCTCGCAGTTTATTATTAGTCATAAAATTATTTAATTAATTCCAAAAGTTTTAACTCCAACTGACCCGACTCAGTATCCCAAAAACTGAAACTAGCTTTTTGAAAAACTCCTCCCAAGGTGCCAGGATTAACCAGTATTAATCCAGACTTTTCTTCGAGCCATGGTTTATGGGTATGACCATAAAAAATAATCTTGATGGTCGAGCTGAGTTCCATTGCCCGCGGTATGTAATCCGGCTCATGACAAACTCCAATTGTTACGCCCGTCACCTCACAAACACCGTAGCGCCCTAAATAGTTAATACTTAAATAACGTGGCAGCAAGTGTTCATCATAAACTTCCATATTACCTCGAACCAAAATAATTTCCCCCACAAAACTTTGTGTCAGAGAATCAATTGTCTCGGAATTGGTAACATCACCGCAACAAATTATCTTTTCGATTCCAGTTTTTTTAGCCCAACTCAAAAAAATCTTTAAGTTGGTCAGATTATCATGAATGTCGGAGATAATAGCTATTTTCATAATCTAATTATACCAGAATCAGCCCGAATAAGCCAAAAGTCTCATTGTGATAATGAGACTTTTTTATTTTGAACTAATATTAATCTTTTCTTAACTTGATCTCATAATCCATTTGCTCAATCTTACGCAGATGACCGCGAGCCTGATCATATTTAGTTCTGAGATATCCAGTTAAATCGAAGTCGACCAGTTGCGCCATAATTTCATTAACCAACTCCTTAATCTCTTTCACCCGAACAAACTTTCCGGCCGCCGCTTCGTTGGTGGCAACTCGCACCATTTCTCCGATTAGATCACAAATACCACCTAAATAGGTTTCGTAGTTTAATTTGATACCCTTAATGACATCTAACTTCTGACCACTAAGAACTAAATATAACATTTTAGCTTCGACATATTCTTCCACAGCCGCCTTAAAAGGGCCTTCTTGGTATAATCTGATAACCCCGAAGTTCTTATCCAACTTAGCCAAGATTGCTTCGACCTCTTTGAACTTTTCTTCCGCTGGCTTTAGGTCACCGCGATGGAGAGCGAAGATAATTTTCTTCGACTCAAACAAAGCAACATTAGCCAGACTACCGATTTGGCGTCTTTCACTGCCACTATCGGTGTATTCGCTCTTGAGCTTCTCAATAAATTTTTTGTTAATCATAAGTATCTTAATTAATTATTAATCTCGCAGACAACGCACGGAAAATCCAAGGTCTTGTGGATAGTCATGACGTTCAACGGTAGCGTAGGAAGAGCGCAGGGATCGGCTGAAAGCCGAATCATTATTAATAGTAGACGACCAGAATAAGGCGTTAATGCCGTGATAGTCGAACAGGTTGTCAGGAGAGCGTTGTCCGGCCAAGACCCCCTCAAAATGAGAGGTGCCGCCGACCTTTAATTTAGTACCGGCATTAGCGCAACCCCGATCCCCTCGATTAGCATCACAGGTGGTATCATTTAAATTTTGATCCAGCGTGTTTTGCTCCCCGTCAGTTGGGATATGCCAACCTTCAGGACAGATGCCTTGAGCTAATTCAGCGGCAGAATATTGCATAGCTTCATCCCATACATATAACCCACCATCAGTCGAGCAATTACTGACATCGTCATAACAATATTTCTGTAAATTACCATCATCGGTCTAAACAGTAGCCACTGTTATATACTGACCAATATTCATGTTTTGCTGCATCCAGCATTGGGTACCAATTTGAACAGTGTCATAGGTGCAAGTGTCATAATCCGGCGCCCCCGTGTTACAAGTATGACCACCTATTGCTGTCACTGTGACCTGATCAATGCCACAAGCTAGGGTATCAGCCTCAAAATTAGCAGTAACACTGATATTGGCTAAAACGTTAGTATCAGTTCGGGGGTTAGCAGTTGAAGCGTCGCTCCAGTTAACAAAGCTATATCCCGGATCAGGATCGGCTGTTACCGCTGAACCACTAGCACCAGAGTTAACGGTCTGAGGTGAAGTGCCAACAATAGAACCATTGGCACCAGCGGTATAGGTTAAAGTAAAAGACTCGGTGGCTCCACCAGAACAATTAACATCAATAATTTCCCCCCCCCCGGAATTAAGCACTTAGGGCCGGGATTCAAGGTACCAGTAGTATTCCCCAAACAAAAAGAAATGTAATAGGATGACCCATCTTCAGTGGGAGTATAACTAATTGTATTTTGATTACTG
>Ga0210057_1008597_pt1 | contig 12036 bp, 12 predicted proteins | sample CryGeyCG2114_010_2_FD_183968 | JGI IMG/M metagenome (GOLD analysis project Ga0210057, IMG submission 183968) | Groundwater microbial communities from aquifer - Crystal Geyser CG10_big_fil_rev_8/21/14_0.10 (SPAdes) (version 2) | ecosystem: Environmental > Aquatic > Deep subsurface > Groundwater ...
AGACAGGGATATTCTTTGCCAGTTGGTGCTTCGGGCGGAGAAGAAATGCGTAAGCACCATAAATTAAAGGTTGCCGGCTACCTCTAAAGCCGGCTTTTTTATTGCAATTATTACTAAATCTTGATTTAGATAATAAACGAGATGATTTTCCCAGCGATTTTTTGAGTTTCACCTTCTTTGTAGGGCGCACCGCGCCAGTGCTGGTAGCCGTCGTTGGAAAAGCGGGGCATTATATGGAAATGGGCGTGAGAAACGAGTTGGCCGGCTGGCCTTTCATTATTCATTCCGATATTAATTCCTTCGGCATTAACTCCTTTTTTTACGGCTATGGCTATTTTTTTAATAATAGGCGCTAATTGTTTTAACAATTCATCCGGCAAATCATATAAATTTTCATAATGCTCTTTTGGAACTAAAAGCGTATGGCCGGGATTAACTGGCGTAATATCCAAAAAAGCCAGACAATTTTCATCCTCATAAACAGCATCCGCCGGAATTTCCCCCCTTACGATTTTGCAAAAAATGCAATCAGGCATTACGTTTTATGATATAATAAAAACAATGAGCAAGCAATGGGTCTTAAGGGAAAAAGTTTCGGAAAATTTAGAAGAGCAACTTTTATTTTATAGAGATATAAATCTAAATCCTGATTATGAAAGAGATTTGCATGACCCCTTTTTGATGAAAGATATGGGTAAGGCCGCGGAGAGAATTTTACGGGCAATAAAAAATAACGAAAAAATCGTGATTTTTGGAGATTATGACGCTGACGGCGTCTGCGCCTCCGCAATTTTTCACGATTTTTTCAAAAAAATCGGCTTTGAAAATTTTCGTATTCATATTCCAGACAGAAATCTGGAAGGATATGGTTTGACAAAAGAAGCCATAGGAGAATTTGCAGAAAATAAATTTAATCTAATCATTACTTTGGATTGCGGCATTAATGATGTTAAAGAGGTGGAAAAAGCCAACAAAAACAGCATTGACATTGTCATCATTGACCATCATTTGGTTCCGGAAAAATTACCGAATGCTCTTGCCATTGTGGATTCCAAACAAAAAAACGACAAATATCCGTTTAAGGACTTATGCGGAGCAGGGGTGGCTTTTAAAACTATTCAGGCCTTGATTGCCAGAGGCGGATTCAATATTGTTTCCGGCTGGGAAAAATGGCTTTTGGATTTAGTTGCCTTGGCCACCATTGCTGATATGGTTCCCCTTATCAAGGAAAACCGTGTTCTGACTTATTATGGCCTAAAGGTTTTAGAAAAAACCAGCCGGCCCGGTCTGCTCGCTTTATTCAGGAGATTGGGCATAAACCCCAAATATATCACTGAAGACGATATTTCTTTCATGCTTGCTCCGAGAATTAATATTGCCAGCAGGATGGGTCATGCCAATGCCAGTTTTGAACTTTTGACAACAGAATCTTCGGGCGAGGCAAATTGGATAGCCGGCCATTTAGGGAGCTTGAATAATGAAAGACGGCTGCTTGTTGATAATTTATTGAACCAGATTGACGCAAAGATTGTTGAAAAAAAACCGGGAATAATTATAGATGGAGATCTATCTTGGAACATCGGCGTTTTGGGTTTAATGGCTCATAGATTGGTGGAAAAATATCAATGCCCGGCGTTTTTGTGGGGGAAAGGCGAGGCAAAAGAAATTAAGGGTTCAGCCAGGAGTGACGGGTCTGTTAATTTGGTTGATTTAATGAAGGAAGTAAGACCGGGAATTTTTCTTGATTATGGCGGACATGCCATGGCTGCCGGGTTTTCCGTAAAAGAAGGAAAGATTGATGATTTAAAAAAAGAATTATTAAAAGCATACGAAAAGATTCCGAAAGAAAAAAGGGAAAATGAGATTTTATATATTGATAGAGAAATAAACCTTGATGATGCGGATTGGGAGATGGGTGAAATATTGGAGAAATTGCGGCCATACGGTGTTGGTAATCCCAAACCGGTTTTTCTCTTTAAGGATATTGAAATTTTTAACGCGCGGAAATTCGGCAACGAAGGGATTCATTTGCAGTTGGATTTTAAAAAAAATTCGCCAGCCGATGGAGAAGAGATAATTTCTGCCATAGGTTTTTTCTTCAATGGCAACGGGAACGGATTTACTTTTAAAAAAGGCGCAAAAATAGACCTCGTTGCCTCTCTGGAAAAATCTTTTTTCCGTCTTCCTCCCGAATTGCGGTTGCGCATAGTTGATGTAAACTCCGTTAGAAGCCCGAAATAAAGTTTCGGCAGTCGCTCTTGGCGACTTGCTTCTAACGGGGTAAAATTAAAGTAATGGGGAAGACGGAGAAAATTGTGGTTTATACAGACGGCGGGTCGCGGGGGAATCCGGGGCCAGCTGGGATCGGGGCGGTTATTGCCAACGCCAAAGGCCAAACTATTAAAAAATATTCTCATGACATTGGCATCCGCACCAATAATGAGGCGGAATACGAGGCCGTTATTTTCGCTTTACAGAAAATCAGGCATCTTTTTGGGAAACAGAAGACGCGGGATTTGGAAATTGAAATGAGAATGGACAGCGAGCTGGTGGCGCGGCAGCTGGGAGGAAAATATAAAATAATGGAGGAAAAACTTTTCCCGCTTTTTATAAAGATTTGGAATCTGCGGATGGATTTCGGCAATATTTCTTTTATAGAAATTCCGCGCGAGAAAAACCGCGAAGCAGACCGCCTCGCTAACGAGGCGATGGACCAGGAAATCTCAAAAATCAAATCTCAAACCTCAAAACTTTTTTAAAATGAACCAAAAAATTGCTATTGCTTTGCTTTCCGGTTTTGTTGCAGGTGTTTTATTGAGGTCTTTTTTTGATTTTGGCTGGCAGCTTGCCGGCTTTTTTGTTTTTCTGGGGATTGTTTTGGCTGCGCTTTCTTTTTTAGGCGAACAAAAGAGAATATTTTTATTAATCGCAATATTAATGGCCGGAATTGCTTTAGGAATTGCGCGTTATGAATTAAGGGATTCCAGAAACACGAATTTATTAGATCAAAAAATTGGGCAAAGAGTTAATCTTCAAGGAATAATTATTGACGAGCCGGATGAAAGAGAAAACTATACCCGTCTGACCTTAGAAACAAACGGCGATAAAATTCTCCTTTACACTCATCATTATCCGGAATTTCATTACGGAGATAAAATTAGGGCGGCTGGATTCTTGAAGAAACCGCAAAATATCAAGGATTCTTTTGACTGGGTTTCTTATTTCGCCAAAGACGATATTTATTATGAGATGATTTATCCCAAAATAGAATTTGTATCAGCGGGTAATGGCGCATGGATCAAAGAAAAATTATTTATTCTGAAAGAAAAATTTGTCGGAAGTCTTAATAAAGTAATATCAGAGCCGCATTCCGCCTTTATGGCTGGTCTCACCATTGGCGCCAAAAAGAGCATGCCGCAAGACTTGCAGGATGAATTTAAAAAAACAGGAATCATTCATGTGGTTGTGCTTTCCGGGTACAACATTACTCTTGTGACAGATACTATTATGAAATTTTTCAGTTTTCTTCCGAGAATTTTTGGAGTTAGTCTCGGGGCCATGGGGATTATTCTTTTTACCATAATGACCGGCGCCTCGGCCACAGTGGTGCGCGCCTCCATCATGGCTTTATTGGTCATTCTGGCGCGGGCCACGGGAAGAATTTATACAATCACCCGGGCTCTTTTTCTCACCGGCTTTTTAATGATTTTTCAAAACCCGAAAATTTTAAGATTTGACGCCTCTTTTCAATTATCTTTTTTGGCAACCTTAGCGCTCCTTTATTTGGTGCCGTATTTTAAAGAAAAATTTCGTTTTGTCCCGGAAAAATTTAATTTGCGGGAAATTATTTCCAGTACTGCAGCCACTCAAATTTTTGTCTTGCCCCTGCTTCTTTATAAAATGGGAATTTTTTCCGCCGTTAGTTTACCGGTTAATCTCTTGGTTTTAATTTTTGTACCAGCCACAATGTTTTTCGGCTTTATTACCGGCGGGCTGGGGATGATCTGGGATGTTTTAAGTATTCCCTTTGGTTGGATAAGTTATGTGTTTTTGCAATACGAACTTTGGATTGCGGAGATTTTCGCCAAGCTGCCGTTTTCCTCATTCAATATTTCTCAATTTCCCTTGCTAGCCATGCTCACATTATATGTAATTTATGGGATAATAATTTATAAGATTCGTGGGGAAGATAAAAAATCAATTTAAATATTATTTTCTTGGCATTTTATTTATAGCCGCTTTATTCGTGTGGTACGCGGTTTTTGCGGAGAGCAGGCAGGGGCTGGAGGTTGATTTTTTAGATGTTGGACAGGGAAGCGCGATTTTTATTCAGGCGCCGAATGGCAACCAGGTTTTAGTGGATGGCGGGCCAAATAAGGCGGTCTTAAGACAGCTTTCAAAAATGATGCCTTTTTATGACAGGTCTATTGATATGGTTATTGAATCCCATCCGGACAGCGACCATATCAACGGTTTGGTTGAGATATTGAGAAGGTATAAAAATGATTTAGTAATGGAGCCGGGAGTGGAATCAGAAAACGTGGCCTATCAGGAATTGAAAAATTTAATAAGAGAAAAAAATATCCAATATGTTTTTGCCCGCCGGGGAATGAGAGTAAACCTGGATGATGGATTATACTTGGATATTTTATTCCCTGATCGCGATGTTTCCGACTGGGAGACAAATGATGCTTCCATTGTGGCAAAACTTGTTTATGCCGATAATTCTTTTTTGCTTACTGGCGATTCGCCGGATAAAATGGAAAAATTCCTCGTTTCTTTGGATGGCAACAGATTAAGAAGCAATGTCTTAAAAGTTTCACATCATGGTTCACGCACTTCAACCTCAGAAATTTTTCTGGGTTATGTCCAGCCGGATTACGCCGTCATTTCTGTTGGTAAAGACAACAAATACAACCATCCTCACCAAGAAATCCTTGACCGCTTAAACCAATTCGGCGTCTCCATCCTCCGCACCGACGAAAAAGGGACAATAAAAATAAAAAGCGATGGAGAAAATATCATTGTTGCTAATTAATAAAAAATTTTTTAAGATTAATTTATATGAAAGCAAAAGATGAACAGCGGACTTTGATTATCATCAAGCCCGATGCATTGCAGAGAAATCTGCTCGGTGAGATTATCCGTCGTTTTGAAAGGAAGGGGCTGAAAATTATCGGCTTGAAAATGATGGCTATTGATGATTTGAAGATTGAAGAACATTACAGCCATCACAAAGACAAACCCTTTTTCGAGAGCTTAAAAAGATATATGCAAAGTTCGCCGGTAGTGGTAATGGTTTTGTCCGGCAGAAACGCTATTTCCGCCACTCGTTTGATTGTCGGGCCAACTAAGGGATATGAGGCAGATGCCGGAAGTATTCGCGGCGATTTTTCCATGAGTAGCCAGTGTAATATTATTCATGCCTCTGAATCCCCGGAGCTTGTCAGGGCAGAAATATATAGATTTTTCAACGAAGACGAATTATTTGAATATAAAAAGATTGACTTTGAATTTATTTATGGCGAAGACGAGCGTGAATCTTGATTCTCTACTTTTTTAGATATATAATATAATCAGGCTGTTGGAGTATAACTTCCTAGACTATGTTAAATCATTTTGGGAGGTCTATATCTTACCCCGCCTTGGCGGGGCAATGCGGCCACCCACCTAGCACTTAGCTGGGAGTTCAGCTCCAATAGCCCAATAAGAACCATTTGCCCCTTCCACGAAGGGTTTTTATTTTGGCAAAAATAAGATAAAATAAAGAGTAATGCCAAAAAAAATTAAACTTTCCTTTTTCGGAGCGGCGCAGGAAGTGACCGGTTCCAATTATTTACTGGAAACAGGGGACAGTAAAATTCTCGTTGACTGCGGGTTTTTTCAGGGGTCAAAAATTAATGAGGAAAAAAACGAGGAGCCATTCCCGTATAATCTTTCTGAGATTGATGCTCTTGTCGTTACCCATGCTCATCTAGACCACATCGGCAGGATTCCCAAACTTGCAAAACAAGGATTCAGGGGGAAAATTTTTTCCACCCCTCCCACCCGTACTTTCAGCCACCTCATGCTTCTTGATAGTTTGGGCGTTTTGGGCAAGGAGGCAAAAAGAAGCGGAGAAAAAGAATTGATATACAACAAAAGTGATGTTGAAAAAGCAAGAAGTCAGTGGGAAATTATTGACTATCGTCAAGAATTTTCCATTAAAGATTTGAAAATCACCTTCAAGGACGCCGGCCATATTTTAGGCTCGGCAATAGTTGAGATCAAAATTAAAGGGAAGAAAATCGTTTTTAGCGGCGACCTGGGTAATTCTCCCGAACCTCTCCTCAATGACACGGAAAAAATTAATGATGCCGATTTTTTAATAATTGAAAGCACCTATGGAAACCGCCTTCATGGAGGCAAGAAAGGGGCGGATTTAAAACTGGAAAGAGTCATAGAAGATACCATGCAGAGAAAGGGCGTTTTAATGCTCCCCGCTTTTTCTTTGGAGCGCACCCAAAAAATTCTTTTTCATGTCAATGATTTGGTAGAGCACGGGAGAATTCCCAAGGTGCCCGTTTTCCTGGACAGCCCTTTGTCCATCAAGGCAACAAAAATTTATAAGCAATACAGCAAATATTATAACGAGGAGGCAAAAAAGATTTTGCTTTCCGGAGATGACATCTTTAATTTCCCGGGTTTAAAAATGACTATGACCACCGAAGAATCAAAAAAGATTAATGATGTGCCAGCCCCCAAAATAATAATCGCCGGTTCGGGCATGTGCAACGGCGGAAGAATTCTTCATCATCTCCGGCGATATTTACCTGACCCTAAAAGCGTCCTTCTTTTGGTAAGTTTTCAGGCCGCCGGATCATTGGGAAGACAGTTAACTGAAGGAGCAAAATTGGTCAATATTTTAGGGGAAGATGTTTTAGTTGAGGCAGAAATAGAGGAAATTAAAGAATATTCTTCCCATCCGGACAGCGAAGGGCTTTTCAATTTTGTTAAAAATTCTGACAATACTCTGGAAAAAGTTTTTGTCATTCACGGAGAACTGAAATCAAGTTTATTTTTTGTTCAAAAAGTCAGGGATTATTTGGGAATCGATGCCATCGCCCCCAAATTTGGCGATTCGTATGAAATTGATATATAATTGAATAATTATATGAATAATAGGCAATCTCATTTAAAGATAAAAATTTGTGTTTCCGGCGCGGCAGAAACAGGCCATTGCGGGCCTGATGTTTTTGAAAAAGCCAAAGAACTGGGAAGGGAGATTGCCCGGCAGGGCGCTGTCTTGGTAACCGGCGCCACCACCGGTTTCCCCTTATGGGCGGCCGAGGGCGCCAAAGAAGAAAACGGAATTTCCATCGGCTTTTCTCCGGCAAGCACAAAAAAAGAGCATGTAAAAAAATATAATCTTCCCTTAGATTATTTGGACTTAATAATTTTTACTGGCTTTGATTATGCTGGCAGGAATCTTCTCTTGACCAGGGCGGCTGATGCGGTAATCGTGGGGTGCGGAAGAATGGGAACATTGAATGAATTTACCGTTGCCTTTGAAGACAATAAGCCGATCGGTATTTTGCAAGGTGATTGGAAAACAGATGAATTAATAGAGAAAATAATTAAAGAAGCACGTCGTGGTCCGGGAAAGATTATTTATGATTCCGACCCCAAAAAACTGGTGGAAAAAATTATTGAACTAATCAAAAAAGAAAAAACCCCGTAAAAAAATTTTACGAAGTAAAATTCTCAATAATGTTTCGTTTATATTTAAAAGGTCTCGGCATGATGCTGGGAATGATAGTCGGCGCCGGCATTTTTGCCTTGCCCTACACCTTTTCAAGGGCAGGGATTTTTTGGGGGCTCTTTCATTTTTTTGTTGCCTTTGTAATTGTACTTTTTCTTCATCTTTGGTACGGAGAAATAACCTATTATACAAGAGGAAAGCACAGGATTATTGGTTATACAGAAATCTTTTTGGGGAAGAGGGCTCAATTTTTAGCTTTTTTAACAACAATCGGTTCTTATTACGGCTTCCTGCTTATATACGGTATTTTTGGGGGAATTTTTCTTTCCAATATTTTCGGTCAGGCATCTATTTTGTGGATGTCGCTTTTATTTTTTATTGCCGGAGGGATTTTGGCATTAGTGGGTCTGGAAAAAATTGCGGCCTTAAATTTTTATTTGATTGTCCCGCTTTTTGGTTTAATTATTTATCTTTTCTTGTTCGTTCTTCCTTCAATTGATCTGAATAATTTCAACGGCATTAAATTGATTTTTAACAACAACTTGTTTTTACCTTACGGCGTATGGCTTTTTGCCTTGACGGGTTTTTCTGTATTGCCAGAGACAAAGGATATCTTTTCTAAAGTTCCCATAAAAAATTTCAAAAGAATCATTTGGTTAAGTCTTTTGATTTCAGCTATTTTTTTTCTTTTATTTATTTTTACCGTCTGGGGTATAAGCGGAAAACTTACCACGACAGATGCTCTTTCCGGCCTCGCTTCCATTCTTGGAAGGAAGGCCTTTTTAATAGCCTCTTTTATCGGATTTTTAACCGTCTTTACTTCCTATATTCCATTGGTTGTTGATATGAAAAATATATTTTCTTTTGATTATAAAATTTCCAAATCTTTGGCATGGCTTTTTACTATTATTCCCCCAATAGTTCTTTTTTGGGTTGGCATTGATGATGTGGTTAAGCTTTTGGAAATAATTGGCGCAGTCGGTCTGGGTATTTTGGGTGTTTTTATTATTTTGATGAGACATAGGATGAGGAAGAGAATTATGGAGGGAGATGAAGGCGATTTCCTTAAGCCCATTGAAGAAAAGGAGATAAGGCCTAATAAGTTTTTAGAAATATTTATTTTAATCGGCATTATTGCCGGCGTCATCTGCGAACTCTGGCGAATTTTTGGGTAAATAATATAATAAAAAAATGCGGATTGCTGCTGATTTACATATTCATTCAAAATACTCGCGCGCGGTTTCTCCAGGGATGACTCTTGAGAATATCGCTCTTTGGGCAGAAAAAAAGGGAATTCAGGTAATGGGCACCGGCGATTTTACCCACCCTCAGTGGTTTCATGAAATCAAAACAAAATTAGAACCAGAAGAGGAAGGATTATTTAAATTAAAAGCGGGTGAAGTTTTACATTCTTCCATCACGGGCATAACGGGAAATGATTCCAGAATGCAAAACTCCGCCCTTAGTACTCGTTTTTTATTAACCACTGAAATTTCCAGCATTTATTCAAAAGGCGGAAAAGTAAGGAGAATTCATAATCTTGTGTTCGCGCCGTCAATTGAAACAGTGGAAAAAATAAATACTAAACTTGGCTGGATTGGTAATTTAAAAGCAGACGGCCGACCCATTCTTGGTTTGGATTCAAAGAAATTATTAAAAATAGTTTTGGACATTGATCCACGGTGTGTTTTGGCGCCGGCCCATGCCTGGACGCCGTGGTTTTCCATTTTTGGTTCAATGTCCGGTTTCAACTCCATTGAGGAATGCTTTGAAGAAATGTCTCCGCACATTTTTGCCATTGAAACTGGTCTTTCGTCCGATCCGGCCATGAATTGGCGTTTGTCTGTCCTTGATAAAATTTCTTTAATATCAAATTCGGATTCCCATTCTCTTCAAAAACTTGGCCGGGAGGCAAATGTTTTTGACTGCGAGCTGTCTTATAGCGGAATTATCGATGCGATAAAAAGCAAAAACCCCCAAAAATTTTTATACACCATAGAATTTTTCCCAGAGGAGGGGAAATACCATTATGACGGCCATCGCGACTGTGGTGTTTATTTTTCTCCTGAAGAAACAGAAGGACATAACGGCACCTGCCCGGTTTGCGGAAGAAAATTGACGGTGGGAGTTTTGAACAGAGTGCATGAGTTGGCCGACCGGCCCATCGGCGGGAAGCCGGCCAATGCCATTCCCTTTAAGAATTTGATTCCCCTGGATGAGATTATCGGGGAGGCGCTTGGGGTTGGTCCGAAATCAAAAAAAGTAATGGAAGAATATGAAAAATTGATTTCTAAATTTGGAAGCGAATTAAATATTTTGCTTAATGTTCCTTACGATGAAATTATTCAGGCAAGCGGCAGCCGGCTTGCCGAGGCGATAAAGCGCGTCCGCGAAGGCAAGGTGAATATCAGACCGGGATATGATGGCGAGTACGGCAAAATTTCTATTTTTGGAGAAGAAGGAAAAATAGAGGAAAACCCTCAAGCAAAATTATTTTAAATTAACTGGCTTTTTCTACAATCTTATTAAATATCTCCGAATGTTTTTCTGCCAGTTGGGCCAGGATTTTTCTGTTAATCTCAATTTTTTTCTTTTTGAGCTTGTCGATTAATTTACTGTAGGAAATTCCTTTTTTGCGGCTGGCGGCGTTTATTTTTATCTGCCAAAGTTTTCTCATTTCTCCCTTTTTCCTTCTGCGGTCGTGAAAAGCATGGACGCCGGCGTGCCGGATGGCCACTTTTGCCTCGCGTTCTTTTGTTCTCCTGCCGAAGCGATAGCCCTTAACTTGTTTAAGGACTTTTCTCCTTCGCTTCATTGAAATCATTCCTCGTTTTACCCTAGTCATAATGCTAAATTATGCGAAAACCGTATGCGAATGATGCAAAATTTTTCGCAGGATTCGCATTGATTTTGTGGTTTCGCATGAGTTAATTGACAAATATTTGCCCAATGTTTTTTTATTAATGTCAAAAATATTCGGCCGTTTAGCGGATAATTGTTTTGACCTTTTTTGTTTGGCCTTGAAGTGGCAATGTCCGGGCGCGCGGCTTAAAACCTTGCCCCTTTTTGTCACCCTCAATCTTTTAAGAAATGATTTGTTTGTTTTTGTCATGCTCTATTATAACTGTTAATCCTCGCGGTCCTTGTTTGGGCCCATCGGCAATTTTATAATTTTCGGTTAAAAGATGCAAGAGCCGATTGAGCCGTTCGTTAATAAATTCTTTATTAAGATATTTTGCCCTTCCTCTCAGCACCACATTGATTTTCACCCGATTTCCTTCTTTAAAAAATTCCTCTATTTTTTTTCCTTTCATTTTCAAATCATGCTGGGAAGTGCCGATGCCTATCTGGACGCTTTTAGTTTCTACTTCATGCGATTTCTTGCCTGTCTCCCGAGATTTTTTTTCTTCCTGATAAAGATATTTCCCATATTCCATTATTTTCGCCACCGGCGGCTGGGCAGTGGGAGCGATTTCTATTAAATCCAATTCCTGCTCTTTTGCCTTTTGCAGGGCCTCCTCAATTTTCAAAACGCCAAAATTTTCGCCATCCTTTCCGATGACCCGCAACTCCGCCGCTGTTATTTGATTATTTATCCGTGGCTTCTTAATAAATTTAAAATTTAATTTTAGTGGAAGTGATGGGTATTGAACCCATGTCCAAAAAAGTTTCTTAAAATGACTCTACAAACTTACTTTGGCTGATTTTAAATTAAGAAGTGTTAGCCAAAGAAAATCTTCTTAATTTTGATTTAGTTAATTTTTGACAATACCCCCCTAAATCAAAGAAGATTGTCTATATCCCGATAATGACATCCTAATTCGCTTATCGGAAGTCAGCGAACGGACGCTGCTTATGCGTATGCTAAAGCAGGTGTTTTGAATAAGTTTGCACTTATCAATTTTGTTTAAGGATTAACGAGGCTCAAACTGCTCGGTTTGCACATTTTAATACGTTTTCCGTCGAGGCCTTTCACTCCCTCTTAATCAATCTCTCAATCTGCCTTTTGGTTTCCCGTTTTTTTATTTTTTCCCTCTTGTCGTGTTTCTTTTTTCCCTTCACCAAGGCGATTTCAACCTTAACTCTTCTTCCCTTAGTATATACTTTTAACGGCACCATTGTCAATCCTTTTTGGCTCAACTTGCCTTCCAGATAATCAATTTCTTTTTTTCTTAATAATAATTTTATTGTCCTTTGAGTTTCTGCTTCTTTGGGGATGTTGGTTGGCTGGTAAAGGGGGATATCAAGGCCCACCAAAAAAGCTTCTCCGCCCCGGATTATTGCCCGACTTCCGG